>ENA-ORXF01001439-ORXF01001439.1-marine-metagenome-genome-assembly--contig:-NODE-1439-length-15384-cov-3.188998_pt1 | contig 15384 bp, 18 predicted proteins | sample MGYA00237864_ERZ511476 | MGnify/ENA primary metagenome ERZ511476 (study PRJEB26306, sample SAMN06343908) | marine metagenome | isolation source: coastal waters | place: Atlantic Ocean: West Antarctic... | reverse complement strand
CCTTCGGCTCCGCCGTCAGCGGGTCCTTTTTAATTAACCCTCCATCCTACCATCACCAGGGTGTCAAGATGGACGCGCCATCGAAGATGGACCACCTCTACATGGAGGAAATGGAACGTCTAAACAACACTCCAACGCCGGATCAGGTGGACGAGTTGTTCGCAGCATTAGGGGGGAGCTTCAAATGAATCGATACGCAAGGTGGTGCAAAATTTATACGGAGCTTATACGGCATGGGCGTTCGTCAATAGCCGAGGACGAGACATATACCACAGTGAAGAAGCATATCGCGGAAGCTATGCATAATGAAATGATGCAGCCAAGTCCTGAAGGAGCAGATATATCTGCCGCTGCTGAGATGGTTGTAGAAATTTGGAGAGTTAGAACAAATGGAGGAAAAATAAAATGAGTGAGTTTGTAGAAACAAATCTATCCGACCTTTACATCCGCAATGCCGTCATGGTGGGCATCGCCATGCTGGAGGAATCCATCAATCACATAGATGTACCAGAGGGCATGTCTCAGGATGCCCTGGAGGCGGCTGTGGAGCCGCTGAGGCCATTGCTCCTTGAGCTAAGACATTCTTGTCTCCGTTCAATCGATGAGAACGAGATCGGCCTAATAGCCCACGTTAAGGAATCCACCAAAAATGGATTAGAGGAGGGATGGGATGCATAGAATACATGGCATCAATATGCCGGGCAAAGCCACGAACGGTTGGATATTTGATCCAATCAGGGATCGTGAGGAGTTTCTGCGAAAAATCACTTTACCCCAGACATCGCGTTGGAATCATGGATCTTTGATAGAAACGACAGATAAACCCTTGCAAGTGTGCTGCACTCATGCACAATTGATGGAGAATGGGAACTTTGACCGACGACCGGGCTTAGTGTCTCCCGAAAAACTAGATAGTTATTATTGGCAATGTACGTAGTAAATAAACCCCACCCAGCCATATATGAGGCATTCATGGCCACCGAAGGTCTGTTCGGAGCGAGCCAGGAAGATCTGGTTTCCAAAAATAGACACGAACCATTGATGTCGGTGAGGGCTTTGTTCTGTTGCATCCTTCACATTGAAATGTGGGTGAGTGTAAATCAATGTGCTGATGCTGTGCATCGATCTCGCGAAAGCATCACATACTATCTGGCGAAACATCCCGATCGAATGGAAACCGACAAGGAATATCGTGAGAGTTATGAAGCTCTCAAAACTAAAGTGGAGACAAAACAATGGACATAGGAACATACCTAACCCTAACTCACAAAGGCCAGCTCATAGCAGGTCAGGTGGTGAGACTAAAGAAAACAGCATCTGATCCAGAGGATTGGAAGCTCGAAGTGCGTGGCCGTAGTGGCCGTACGCTCATAGTGGAGAGCTACATCGATAGCGGTGCCATGCTCTGGCCCAATTGGGAGCATTGCGACGCCTTCACCGAGGGTGGCTGGAAACTCCTCGCCGAAAGAGGGATGGTACGCACCTACTATTTCGATGTGAAGGTGGCGCGAGAGAAGGAGCAATTTGCTCGTGATGCCCGGAAACCTGCAATGGTTAGGGAGGACCAGGACCAGGAGGTTGAATTTTTACCCAAACATGTGGAGAAGCTGCGGGAGTGGATTAAAAAATTTGACCTGGATGAGTATCCCCGCAGGGTGTCGGATGAGGGGGAATTATTATGACACCTGATGATCTAAACAAACACCTCTCGCAGCACATCGATGCTGTGATGAAAACCTATTTCCCTAACGCCAAGCGTCGTGGCTCTAGCTACGCAATGGGCGATTTGGATGGTAGCGAGGGCCAATCCACAGGAGTGTATCCCGGCAGGGGCGGTGTCTACCTCGCCAAGGATAAATCCACTGGGGATACTACCAACATCCTCAAACTGGTGATGCGGCAGGTAGGCAACTACCACGAAACCCAGGCAGAGATAAAGGCATTGCTTGGTATTACAGACGTGCAAACAGTGGCATCTACACCCAAACCTGAGCCGCCGAGTGTGCAGATGAAGCCTTTGACCGGATCATGGGCGATGGAATACCTGACTAAAAAACGTGGCCTATCTACTAACACGCTCCGCAAATACGGGGTGAGAAGCCATAGCCGGAATAGCAGCTACAATACGGATTTCTATGCATTCAAGTTTGTTAGTCCCGATGGTGACTATGTGATGCTGAAAAGTGTGGGCATCGATAAGTGTGACAAAGGGAGGAAGGATATTTGGTCTACCGCTGCCTATGCCACCCTATGGGGTTGGCCCACCGTCGATGATACATCTGACCAAATCACAATATGTGAGGGTGAGATCGATGCTATGTCACTGGACGACATGGGTGCCGACATGCCAGCTCTATCTATACCTAGCGGATGCTCCAACCTCGGTTGGATCGAGAATGACTACGAGGCATTGGAACGGTTTGAAACCATCTACCTCTGTTTCGATAATGATGAAGCCGGGGAGAAGGCCGCAAACGAAGTGGCCAAGCGTTTAGGTATCACCCGCTGCAAACGACTACGTGTTCCAGCTCCCCACAATGATCTCAATGATTTGCTGATATCTGGGGGCGGCATTGGTACTCTATACGAGAACGCCGAATCGTATGATCCCAAAACTCTCAAACCAGTTGACGGCATGGCTGCCGAACTCTCCGAGGAGATTGGTCGATACCAACAAGAGAACGAACACAATCCATTCCTGTTCCCAGAACTTAAATACAGGTTTCGGAAAGGCGAGCTTACCATTGTAGGTGGATATCCAGGACACGGTAAAAGCCAATGGCTTTACCAGAGCTGTATGCATGAGATGATCAACAATGATCGACGTGCCTGCATTGCTTCTTTTGAGATACCTAGCAAATCTATGCTATTCAATATGTTATGGATGCATAATGGACATATGCCAAAGGAGGATAGTATCCAATCTGATATTACACAGTTTCAGGATCGATTGTGGTTCATCGAAGGCATAGAGGGCGGAACAAATAGTTGGGAGAGTTTGCACCAAGATTTCTTGTATGCACATCGTCGATACGGTGTGGATTTATTTGTTATCGATGCACTCATGCACATTGCAGCCAAGGATGATTGGAGTGGTCAAGAACGCATCGCCAAAGATGCCGCTAAGTTTGCCATCGATAATGATGTCACTGTGTTGTTGGTTTGCCATGCTGATGCGAAAAAAGCCGGGTCGGGACAAGTGCCAGAACTGGAGGATGTCTTGGGTGGCCAGGGTATCGGTGCGGCAGCTCATGCAGCCGTCATGATCTGGCGGAACAAGGCCAAGGAGAAGGCTATAGAGGCCGGAGAGGATGTGACAGATGAGATGCCTGATGGCCGAATGTACGTCCCTAAACAACGTGCGAATGGTGTCACAATATATCGCGATTTATGGTTTGACACGCAACGTCGAACCTTTTCACTAGAACCTAAACCAAACCTGGGAGTGGATCTCCCATTTTAATTATGATCACAGTAATATCACGCAAACGCCTGGGTGACCCCTGGGAAAATCAATCAGGGAAACAGATGTTTCCCTACGTCGTCAATCTCAGTGATGGCACTACAGTAATGGCCAACGGAGCGTCAGAAGATCCCTGGTGGAGAGAGGGAACGCCTGTTATTTTTAAGGATAACGGCAACCGCACGAAGAGTGGTCTCCCGAAGGGCGGCTTCGATAAACCGGAGGGCGTAATCCCTACGGCTACCCCGGCAGCTAATGTCAGCCGTGTCGCTCATGGCGATCGTGAGATAGGGATGCGTGTAGGCATGTCCATCAACAACGCTTGTAACCTCCTGAGAGGTTCTAAGCTCTCAGGTGAGGAGTTTGACTCTAAGCTAGAGGCATTGGCTCGCTCCATCTATACGGTGGCAGAGCGGATCACCTCAAATCCATCGGGAGCAGAAGCTCCAGCGGCTCCAGCGGCGCCAGCGGCTACTGCCTCCGAAGAAACTCCATTCTAGGTATGCACATCTACCAGCTCCAGGAGGACAAGATCAAACTCCTAAAGGAGGTTGATACCATTGGGAAAATGCGAAAGGCCGAGGGCAACCTGGCTGTTTCCATCACTACCAAATTGGGTATTGCACCCAACCCATTCCTGGATCGCTGGCGGATGCAAAAGATCTACGAACTCACCAAAGCCCATCCAGAGCTGTCGTTCGACGTTATCGAGCGGCAGTCCTGGGGGGTCCGACGTGACATAGATGGCACGGTTGTGTTGAGTAGCATTTTTGGTACTAGGGTACACGCCGAGATCGAAGCAGCCGTGCTGCACCTGATGAGGGGAGAGGATTATGACTCGGAGTACAAACAATACTACCGACCATTTTTAAAGTGGATGGAGGAAAAAAATGCCTTTCCTACTGAGGCGGAGCATATGGTATTCGACCCTGATCTAAAAATTGCAGGTACTATGGATTTGGTTTCAAAAGTAGATGATAAACTCTGCGTATTCGATTTCAAAACCCGCGATTGCAAAGGGGCCGATCCCAAAAGCAAAACCTATCCCAAGGATGCTTGGCAGCTAGCGATTGGTGCCGATATCATCCGGAAACAAACCGGGTTGCCCTACCAGATGCCCATTTATTCGGTGGTCATAGATGTAACCACCGGGCAAACGGGTGTTAAGAAGTGGACCGATAAAGCCCAAGCGAAAGCGTTAAAAAAAGCCTTGGCCACTAACCATTACTACAACGTGATGAACGATTTGTACTAACAGCTTTAAATAAAAGGAAAAAGAAATGAATGCACAAAAAATCACAATATCATATGAGCCAACCGAACCCACGAAGTTTGTATACATTCTCAGAATTTACTGGGAGAGCGTGGAATTAAAGAAGGAATTGAGCCATCAAACGGTTCATTCCAACATTGCCAGCCTGTCAAAGTTTCACTTTAACAATTTAGACTATAAGAGGTGGGACAATGGAGGTAAAACCTACTTCATCCCTGCGGACAATCAACGGGTTAAGAATTTGGTCGAGAGCGAACAAACCTTTGCCAAGCAACCAGTGACAAGAGTGGAGATTGAGTCAACCCCGCTCTACACGTAACGGGAGTGGAACATAATGTCTGATAAAACTACCAAATGTAGACGTTTTGTCTGATATAATAGTCAAATGAAGATGGCTAAAGAAAAACCATATAACAGCGGAGAGTGGACGACTGCCAGGATGCGGTCATTTATTATGTCGGCTTTACGTCGGGCCATGTGGCCTGTCAAATATAGGGCCATTCGAAATAGTTACGTTCAGGATGGCATAAACCCCAAAACAGGGAGAAAGTGCAAATTGCATCGATGCTGTGATTGCGGTGATCTATTTCCCCAAAACCAGATGCAGGCTGATCACATCAAACCCGTTGTCCCATTGAAGGGATTTGATAATAAGGTGTGGTTGGGATACGATTGGAACGAATTATTACAGAGGCTCTATTGTGAGGCTGATGGGTTGCAGGCTGTCTGCAAATCCTGCCATAAAGATAAAAGCCTAGAAGAAAGAAAAAAGCGAAATGTATATAAACGAAAGAACACAATATGACAAAGCCCAGGCTACCATCTCGAAGAAAAACTTGCTATCCACCATTGTGAAAACCAGACCATCGGTGCATTGGGCAAAGCTGTTGCAAAAAACAGTGGACGATAGTAGGATTAGGGGTTGGGCTGCCTCAATTATTTGGTGGTCCTATCCAAGCAAAAAGAGTCCTGTTAAAGGCCAACTGCTGTATGATATGATGGAAGGCTTCCGCCCATCAGCGTTTGACCAAACCGAAGAACTGAGGGCAGTTTTTGACGGTTTGGGATTGCCTCAACCAACTCGATCAGGTGACACATGATTACGCTTAACACGGCGGAGCAAAGGCTGGCCAAGTTTGTGGCCAAGGAACGGCATCGCCATGCCCGGCAGAATGGCGTAACCAATCGTCGCATGGGGCCACAATCGGATGAACAAACCGACCTCGAAGGAATTGCCGCCGAGATAGCGTTTGCTCGTTTTGCCAATGTCTATCCCGACATCGATGTCGATCGAGATGAATACCCTCCGTATGATGCCACATTGCATGATGGTAGGTTGGTGGATGTTAAAGCCACCACATATCCCACAGGCCGTCTCATAGTGGCTCCCTGGAAAGATGTTGATGCGGTGGATGTCTATGTATTGGTCATCGGTCATTTCCCCTCATACCGCATTGCAGGAGCAATGGAGGGCTATCGCCTGATGCGTTCGCATCGCATGAAAAACTTGGGTCATGGTAAAGTTTTTGTTGCCACCCAGGATGAACTTAAACCATTATCAGAAATCTAATAAAATGACAGAGTTTGAACATCTCAGAATACTGGTGCAGCCCCAAAGCTCCTGCCAGAAAAAAGCCGTTACTGCGGGATGTTACGTTGGCGATCGGTTTATAACAGCCGTTAATCATTGCGAGGACACTGGACAGATCTGTCAAAGAATAGATCTTCCAACGGGTGTCCAGCCGGACCTTTGCGTATCGAACCACGCCGAAATCCGTTTGCTCGATAAGCTTAAAAAAATAGATCTCGACATGATTCCAAGCATCGTTTGGATTTATGGTCACAAATACATTTGCCCTGAGTGTGCGGAGGCACTCTCTCAGTTTGGCATCCGAGAATTAAGAATAAGACATCACTAACCCTAACCACCAACACCATGACATCAATCACAATAGAAAACCAATACGGCCACTGCTCGGTGAGTACGCCGGACGACGACATGACCATCGATGAGATGATCCCATTATTTGAGCAATCATTATCGGGCATAGGCTACCACTGGAACGGAAACATAGAAGTCGTACAGGATTATGATATTAAGATCGGCACCACAGCACAAAATTAAATTGCTGCCGAAGGAAAGCGATGAGCGTAAGAAATGGCCCATCTATTCCGGGGTGCTATCCCCATTTCCCAACGCCATAGCGGCGGTGGCTCGTCAGTCCTACATGGGTAACGAGAAACATTGCGATGCTGACGAGGCGATGCATTGGGAGTTTGACAAATCTAACGACCATCACGATTGTTTGATGCGTCACCTACTAGAGGAGGACTATGCCGCTGTTGTATGGCGAGCATTGGCCATTCTCGAAACCAAAATCCAAAACCAAAATAATGAAAGCTGAAGACATCACAGACGAACAAGTCAAAGAACGCCTAATCGAAAACACCTTTAACGATCAAACCGTGCTTGAGGTTTTTGCCTACATGAAAAACAGTGTTTACGTGAACTACGCCGCTCAAGTGGCAAAAGAAAAAGTGAACAAAATCTGGGAGAACACCACCGGGTCTAAAATTGAGGAGTTGAAACAGCAAATGGTTAATCAGGCTCAGTTGGCTGACAGTGTTGATGAAGGTTGATTGGGGAGAAATAGCCCAGTGGGTTAAGTTTTGGATGTCATCAGATTCCGGGTTACCACACTCGGAATGCCCGGTGATTGGTGGTATAAAAAATGGCAATGTCTGGCAGCTCGATCGACAGAAACTCACCATAGGAGTGGGAGACAACTCCTACTATTTGCAGGAGATTGATATCGACGGAGAGATGTTTACGGCTTATCGCGCTGACGGTTTATCCGATAGGGATCACAAAACGATGCTCAAAAGTTGGCTCGCTAGACGTTACGAAAAAAAGATTGAGGAACTTTTAGAGAAAGAAGTTGAGATTGGTTGACATCCCTATTCGTATACCCTCTAATCCATTCGTGTTCATCATTGTTTAGTCATCATCATAAGTAGAGGATTTTTATCTTTTTCCATCTACTGAAGGGGAATCCGAAAGGGTTCCCCTTTTTTTGAGCTGCCGACTATGAAAGCGATCGTTGTTACCGATAGGTACACCTGATAGACTCGTTATGAGTGTTTCAATGGTGTATGACCAACTAGGTTACTGACCCGTGGGCAAATATCGAATCATATCCCTATCGAGGATGCCTGCTTTTTCAAACTCTCGGATGAGTGGTCTATTCGCGCGTGTTAAACGGTATGGACCATTGGGATCGATGAGATGACGCAAGCGGTCTTCTTTGGGCATCTTCCTCAAGAGCATTAGAGATGCTGGCAATGATGGTTCGCCCCGGCGGGACTTCCTAATCATGCGCTTATGCATGTCCAACAAACTCTTAATCTCTCTGGGATCTATACCCTGTCCACGCATAGACTTTATTCCATCTAGCCGTTGCTTAGGGGTTTCACCCAATGACTCATAAATCTCTGTCTTGGTGACAGGTTTTTCATATGGCATCGGGCTGTACGATCCTGTTATAGATTCAAACTTATCGTTGGTAGAAAGAGCGGTTTTATCTAGGACATTTAATACCTGGTTGGAATCCAATCCAAGCGTTTTCAGATTGTTGTAATGACCCGTAATTTTCTCCAGGATGCCTTCGCGGTCCTGGTTGAGCTTTACATAGTTCCGATCGTATTCTTCCTTGATGTCATACTTCCGGCTGGTTCCCAACAATCCCTTGGCGTTATTGATGGCCGTAGCATCTGGGGCTAATCGCCGGGCAGCATCACGCTCGATGTTATATTCCTCCCAACGTAAACCGAACAATCGCTCCACCATACTTCTTATCTCTAAAGAGTTTTCTTTACCTCGTAATGTATTATTCCACTTGTCTAGCTCTCGAACCACACCTGGCTCGAATGCAGCCTTGATAAACGCATTTGCATTCTCAAGGGTTCTTCCAGCCAATCCAGGCTTCACACTAATGTCACGGCCATTGGAATCTTTCCCATAGAGATTGCTGGCTGCTTGCAAGAGGAACGTGCCTTCACCCAGGAAATTTTCTTGGAACAGTTTTGGAAGCACCTCCAATGGATCATCCTTCAATCCTGCAACAAATGCAGATGTCATCAAGGTTTGTGGAACTATGTATTCTGTGTCTAGGTACTTTCCAGTTTTTCCATCTGCATTAGGAATATACAACAGACGCTTTCCTCGGTGCCAACTCTTGGCTACAGTTTTGTTTAGTGCTAGCTTTTCTTCATCGGAAAGGTTTTTGTATTTGTCTCCAAAGAAATCTTTAGCCCGACTACCAATCTGCTCCACTGCCGTTCCGGCACCAGCCATTACTAAAGAAAAAGCAGCAGCCCTTTTCATACCAAGCTTGCGCAGTCCAGCTATTTCCTTTTCGCCTATTCCAAGGTTTTCTATACCTAGTTCGCCCATGAACCTCTTAGGTTCAAGCATCATCATGTATGCATATCTACCCTGGTTGTAGGTGTTACGCATCAGCTCTGCGGTGAAGTTTATAAATGGACTGGTAATACCTATCTGGGAAAGTTTCTTTATTACAGCAGGAACCCTATCGTAGTCTTGAAAGGTGTCACGTACAATTCGCATGGCAGCTTTTTCAAGGGCTTCCTTATTTTTATCACTACCGAATACACCGGGCATAGCTTTCTTTAGCTGCCCTTGTGTACCTTCCCATGCAACATAACGCATGGTAGTGTCACCGACATTGTATAGTTTAGAGAATGGATCTGCTATGGTTTGATTAACATCTCCCAATACACCACGCTGACCCGCTTTTCTAATTTCGCTTGTCATTACGTTGGCACTACCCCCGCCAAGCTGTTCGAATCGAAGCATCCGCTCCAAATCCTTTTTGCCAGCGGTTCCTTTAAATATCCTGGACCGAATAAATTCAAATTCTGAAAGGGAAAACTTAATTCCCTTACCCATGCCTTTAAATGGCATGACCCCGGAAGCAAGGACGGAAGAAAAGTTACCAATGAAATTGGGTGCGTAGGATGCCGGGTTATAGATGGTCTTAGATATTTTGGATAGAGCATTCAAACTCTTCAAGTTGTCCAAAGCAAAACGACCTATAGCATTGTTAGACAAATACCCAACGTCTGAATAAAACAACTCTCGAAGTCCATCATTAACCTCCTTTGGTACTTTGATGTCCTGCATCAATTCATTACCATATGCAGTTTTGGTGATGATGGATTCGGTAGCATCGGCAGCATCTAGTCTCAAACTCTTTTGTAAGCCTGGAGATCTAAATAGTGTATTCAATGCATCATCGGTTTTTAGTGCGTTAACCAACCGGGATGTCTTATTGATGGTCTGGAAGAGTTTTTCACCAGGATCTGTTATTTCTCCTAGGTAGTCACTAAGTTCTTTGCTGAGCTTACCACGCCCTTCGAGGATGCCTTGTGCCTGAAATTTAACTTCCTGTTTATCGGCTGCTCGCTGCCTGGCTAGGTCAGGATTCTGCTGCATCTTTGCCGCACTATACTTATTTCGCTGAACCATCTCTTGTTTGGCTTGAATGTTGGCATCCCGACGAATTTCATCATTCACTTCAATCCCTGCTTTAGCGGCTTTTTGATTAGCTATCCTGTTTGTTTCACCTTCTATGGCCTTGTTTTTAAGCTCTGCGCTTGGCTTATATCGCTTATCTACATAAAATCTGAATGAACGGGTAACAAAGTTTTGGTTCTCAATGCTTTTGTTGATTACGGTGATGACACGATCGCGGACGTCCCTGTCCAAACTCTTGCCTAAATCACCACCAAGATAGGAGATGAGTTTTCTTTGTAAACTCTCTAGCTCTTCTCTATATGCTGTGAGTGGTTCACTCACCTGCTTCCTAATCGCAGCAGGAATATCATCTATGGTTGCTTTTCCGCTCAAGAAACGATTGATGGTTTGCTCGTATTCAAATCGCTCTTCTAGCTTGAGATTGGTATTTTTCACCGCTTTATTAACGGCCTGCTCGGCGTCTAAAGCAATGCGATCAGAACTCCTGGACAAGTAGCCTATTTCTCTCAATTCGGTAGAAACCCTTCTGCCAAGGCTTTTAGAAGGAAGAGTTTTTTGTATAACATTTGATCCAACCCTGGTTACCAATTGACGTAGTTTTTGGGATGGTAGAATTATCTTAAATGCTTTACGCAAACCTCTTCTAAGTGGTCCTGGCTCTACGTTAATCTGGTCTATGCTGGCCGCAACATTGGCTAGTCTATTGCCATCGTCAGTGTTGATGGTTTCGGTTATCAAATCATCGACTATCTTTCGATTTTTGGCGGTCCATTGATTATTCAAATCATTGTAGTCACCCAATATCCGTTTTCTAAATGCCTTCGCCAATGGCCCTTTAGCATCATCAAATACCTTCACGCCTCCCAATGCATTTATTGATTGAGGGTCTGGTAAAACCACTCCGTCTTCCTTGGCTTTCCTGATCCTATCATCAACATCACTGTTACGTTTATTTGATGCCGCATTGATAAACCTGTCCACCGCTAGTTCTGCATTCTTCGGAGTCGGAGCATCGGACAAATCTCTGTTAAGGCTATCATACACCTGAGCATTCATGGAAACCTGGCCTCTATCCATCCGCTCCGTCATGCCATCACTAAAAAACTGCCTTCTAGGTCCAATCTGATCTGCGAAAATGTCTTCCACAGTGCCAAGGTTGGTTATATCTTCTGCGGTTTCTTTAGCAAATTTGGGATCGGCGAGTTTTTTATTAAACCCGCCGGGGGTCTGGCCAGCCATTTTTCTAAACAAACCCTTCTGTGCAGCCACGCCGATACCCGTACCAACACCAGCTCCAAAGATCGAACCTACCAATCCACTAGTACCAAACTCCTCGAATGTAGGAAACCGTTGCTCGTCTATGGCCGTCTGTACGGCCTTTTCGCTCATAGCTATGCCACCACCCCTAAGTGCTTCCTTAGTGGCAAACTGGCCCAACTCACGGCCTGCTATCTTACCTGTAGTGGTAGCAAGTAGTTTACCTGCACCAGGTATAAGGTTGAGCAGTCCAGAGGCTACCATACGGCCAAGGGAAAATCCATCACCCTCAATCTTTTGTGCAAGATAGTTGGAAGCCATTCCTCCTCCAATGCCCAATATAGGCACGGATAAGCCCATAGTAAATGGAGCTAGGGCATAACCAGCAGCGGATGACACTCCGCCGCCGACAACATCAACGGCCATACTACCAGCAACTCGTCCAGCACCAATGCCCTGGTCGATCGGCAGACCGGACATTCCGGCTGACGCCTGGGGCCGTGGTTGTGGTTGTTGCTGCTGCTGATTTATGTATGCCTGAGTGGCTGCTGATACTCTTGCCATTATTATTCTACGGGTGTTATAGATGATTGCATGCGAGGATCACCATAACTAGTGATTGGGCCTTCCAATTCTAGCATCTCCATTATTACCTTTTGAAGTGATATCTGTGCCTTCTCTTCAGCCGCACTCTTGGGCTTGTTGTTAATTTTATCAATGGTCATTTTGCTTAGTGCTTTTACCACATCTGGAGCGTTTCGCCCCTCGTTTCTTCTTGCTTTTTCCCGTGTAATCTGTTTGGCCAGGTTGAAATTAAAACTTTTTCCACTGTCCTCATATGCCTTTATGCGGCTTGATAAATCTTTAACGGTGCGTTTAAAAGACCTCTCCAATGGTCCTTGCCTTGATTTTTCCAACATGCTAGTTCTTGGCTGGTTGGTTGCTGGAGCATCCTGATTCTGAACTGTGCTGGGATTTAGGTTTTCCGCTCTGTTTATCTGTGGTGATGGTCGGGTCTTTTGTGATTCCGAAACTTTAGGAGGTGTAGAAGACTGAGATTCACCACCCATCATATAATCCTTAATTCCTTTAACTAGTTTATGTGGTTCCTTTTCACTTAGACCACCTGGACCACTTGGCCTATATAATGGATCAATCGCGTATTCTTGGTACGCTTTGCGTAGCACATCCATATCTGGTATCATGCTGCTTATTGGATCAGAAAAACCTGGAATTGTAAGATTCTTTAAATAACTTGCCACCACTCCAGGTTTGTCCGGGTTGTTGGCTTCAATTTGAGCTGCAAGTGCCGCAGCCCTCTTTTCTTTTTCCCTTTCTATACTCTCCTGAATAACGTACTTCTTGAAGGTTTCTTTTTGCTCATCAGATAATAACTTTCTGTATTGCCAAAGAAATCCGTCTACCTTCCTGGGATCTGTCAAAACATCCTCGCCCATTTTCTCAAACAGTGCTTTCAAGTTTGAATTTCCCTCAAGGGTTATGCGAGCTGTAGGATCGCCAGTAGGATCGCCGCTACCTCCACCGCCAGGACCTCCAGCAGGAACGCCAGTAGGACCGCCAGCCCCGCCAGCAGCACCGCCGCCAAATCCAGGCATGGGATCTCCAAACTCATCACGAGGCGCTTGATAATAAGCATTAAGTTGTTGTATTTTAGCTTGTTTTTGTTCTGGAGTTAGTGAGCTATCAGCCATCACTGCAGCTTCCTGTGATTTATGTTCTCTGCTTAACGGGGAAGCACCCTCATCCATAAACTCCATACGTCCAGTTACCGTATTATACAACACTCTCCTTCCATCTTTTTCTATTATTTTAAGAGCGTTTTCTGGATTGCTCTGATTATAGATACCGACCGCTTTAAGAGCATCGGTGGAACTTAGATTTTGTAGTCCCAACTTTAGATCTTCTTGGGTAAACTCATCAGATCCATATATATTACCAACTAATGAGGCAAATGCTTTACCGGAGGCTTCATTCGATTCCGCAAGACGGGCATCGGTTTCATACTTCTCAATTTGTTTCTTGGTCAGATTGATGCGTGTAGCCGACTCCTGTGCAACACGATCGGCTTGTTGCGTATCAAGACCAAACTTAACGACATTATCTGCACCGATCAGCTTTACCAGCCCGGCGGAATCAGTGATGCCAGGAGCTTGACGGCGGAATGCAGGATCTTGCAACAACTTCTCAGCCACTTGTTGTGCAGCTTGGTTTTTTTGTTTGCGAGCCTCCTTCTCCTTCTGCTTATCAAACTGAACACCCATAGTCTTGATAAGACCAGCGGCAGCCTGTGACCTAGCGTTCTTTGCGGCAGCTAGGTTGTTAATAGATGGTGCCAATGCGGCCAATGCCGTAGGCGAGTTTCTTCCTGAAAATGTAGCCATGTTTAGAAAAATCTGTATTGATTGTTTTGCACACCTTGTCCGGTATACCCTCTATTATTATAGGTAGTAGGATTTTGAACCAGCCCAGCGTTTGGACCACCACCCATCATGTTACCTAACACTCCTCCAAACGATGCCAAAACATCAAATCTTCCAGCTTCTCCAGCGGCATTTAATGCTTCCTGTCCTAAGCTAAACTGACGTTCACCAGCTTCCAACCCGAATATGTCGGTGGGGCTTGGTGTTGCGGCTGATGCCTGCTGCCCAATATCTCCAGCCAGTGCAAGTCCTGGACCCAAATCGGAAGATGCGATGGCGGCCCCAGTGAATGGAGACATCGCGTATGCTTCTTGTTGTCCAAGGTTTGAAGTGGTCTGACTAATCCCTAGCAAGTCTTGTAGATTCCTAGAATAGAGTCCGGCATCTTCCGATGCAATATCAGTCACTTCACCCACAAATCCGGCATTGTCCCTTACTCTGTTTCCAAATCTTGCCCTAGCTTGCTGCTCAACATTTTGTAGTTGGCGTCCAGACAAGCCTTGTTCTAGGCGTTTCTCTGATTCTTGGAAGGCACTCTGCAATCCCGGCAAGACAGTGTCCCTTACCTGGTTCAGTCCCCTCATTCCCGATGTTCCAGCATCAACCATCTCTTGATAAGATGCATCATCCGCAAGGCCAAGTGCTTCATTCAATGATCCCCGCTGCTGTCTCGACGTTTCTCTTGCTATGTCGAAGGCACTAATATCGTCACCCTCCATGCCAAGAACACTCTTGGCGAAAGCTGACTGGCCAGCTCCCGTAACATTGGCCATGTTTTGAGTGAAGCCTGGAATGATGTTCTCATATGCATCTCCAAATTCTCCAAGTTCTTGGAGTGTACCTCCTTCGGCCATTGAGTTTGGTATGATTCGACCAAATTCGTCTAATTGGTAGGTCGGGTTGGTCGTTGTTTGGTCGGTCATGTCGTCGTTGTTTTCGTTTATTGGAAGTGGTAATGTAGTTTCTTCGCCGTCGTTGTTGCCAATGGTTAATGCGGCACCCCCTGCAAGCAGAGGTCCCATTGGTACTCTTGTGTTTCCGATGTTTACGCCACCAAATCCTGTGCCGGATGGGGTTCTACTGTTGCTATAACCGGGATCGACTACATCGGTGTTAACTTCTTCTTTGCTGTCTGGATATTTACCACCAAATAAGGCATCATGAGCATCACGTTCCTCTTGTGTCATGTCTTCATAATCGGTGGACCCGGATGAACCACCGTATTCATCATCTAGTTCGGTGTCTATAAAGTCGTCATCATATAATTCGTCAAAACCGTATAAGTCTTCTATTCCTGAGCTTCCAAAGGATGGACGAAATATACCGTTTGGCGAAAAACGAGGAAGTTGCACAGTTTTATTTTTTTTAGCCATTATATTAAATTAGGTACTAT
>ENA-ORXF01001438-ORXF01001438.1-marine-metagenome-genome-assembly--contig:-NODE-1438-length-15387-cov-5.754474_pt1 | contig 15387 bp, 15 predicted proteins | sample MGYA00237864_ERZ511476 | MGnify/ENA primary metagenome ERZ511476 (study PRJEB26306, sample SAMN06343908) | marine metagenome | isolation source: coastal waters | place: Atlantic Ocean: West Antarctic... | reverse complement strand
GCTAACTCAACATTAGTATCTCTCGTATCAGAAGACACACTAACAAATAAAACTTTAACCTCTCCTAAAATTAATGAAAACGTAGCAGTAACTTCAACAGCTACAGAAATAAACCTTCTTGATGGTGTCACATCTACAACAGCAGAACTTAACATTTTAGATGGTGTTACTTCTACTGCTGCAGAACTTAACATTTTAGATGGTGTTACTTCTACTGCTGCTGAGTTAAATGCCCTAGACGGTATTACTGCAGTCGTAGGAGAGCTTAATGCTCTTGACATAGGCAGTGTTGCTATAGGTACTGCTGTAGCTTCTAAAGCTGTTATACTTGATTCTAATAAAGACTATACAGGTATACGTAACTTAACAATAGCAGGGGAAATTGATGCAGCTACTGGTGACTTTAGTGGTGTCGTAGATGTTGCTGGTGCATTAACTACTGCTGCAATAACTGCTAGTGGTATTATTAAAACAGATGACTCAACTGCAGCAACAAGTACAACAGATGGTTCATTACAAACTGATGGTGGTTTGTCTGTAGTTTTAGATGCTGTTATTGGTGATGATTTACTTATGTTAAGTGATGCATCTGTAATTCACTTTGGTGCTGATAGTGACGTTACTCTTACACACGTTGCTGATGTAGGACTAGCACTAAAACATACTGCTACTGCAGATGACAAGCCTATTGTTCTTACCTTACAGACAGGTGAGACTGATATGGCAGCTAACGATGTTATAGGTAAGCTTGCTTTCCAAGCTCCAGATGAAGGTACAGGAACAGACGCTATACTTGTAGCTGCTGCTGTACAAGCTGTTGCTGAAGGTAACTTTAGTTCTTCTAACAATGCTACACGTTTAGAGTTTCATACAGGTGCAAGTGAACTAGCTGCAGTAAAGATGACATTAAACTCTACTGGTGCAGTTAAACCAGTAACTTATCAAGAGACTTACGTATCAAAGAGTGCAGCATCTACAGTAACTTGTGACCTAGCTACAGCTAATCACTTTGCGGTTACTCTGGATCAAAACACTACATTCGCATTTAGTAACCCACCTTCTAGTGGTACTTCATTCTCTTTTACACTTATAGTAACTCAGCATAGTACAGCAGTAACACTAACATGGCCTAACACAGTTGATTGGGCAGGTGGTAGTGCTCCTGATGCTGCAGGTAATAATGAAGTACAAGCTTATGGCTTTATAACCAGAGATGGTGGAACAACTTACTATGGTTTTCTTGGAGGAACAGCTATTGGCTAACTCATTTGAAAAAGTATTTATGGGTGCTGCTGGCACTGATGATGGGCCACCCGTAGTGTCTGAAGTATTTGATGTAACCCTTTGGGCGGGTAATGCATCAAACCGTGACATTAATAATGGTATTGATTTATCTGGTGAAGGGGGTGTGGTCTGGGTAAAAAACAGAACAAGTAATTCTACTAATCATAGAGTCTTTGATACAAAAAATGGCGTTACAAAAAGTTGGAACTCAAATAGAGAAGACCCACAAGCAGCTTCTGCTAACTCAATAACAGCATTTAATAATAATGGATTTAGTATTACAGGTTCCGAAGCAGAATTAAATGCAAACAGTGCAAATTATGTAGGTTGGACATTTCGTAAGTCACCTCGTTTTTTTGATGTTCAAACTTGGCAAGGGAATGGAACTGCTGGAAGGACCATAGCTCATGACCTTGGTGTCGTTCCCGGCATGATCATTGTGAAATTGGTTAATAGAAATACTAATGCTGAGGGTACTGTCTATCATAACAGTACTGCGGTTTGGACTAGTGGAGACCCAGAAGATTATTATTTACTAATAAGTGGTTCTAATAATAGATTTGAAGATAATTCGTCTGAAACAAAGTGGGACAACACGGCCCCTACAGATGAAGTATTTAGTTTGGGTAACAACTTTAGGGTCAATACTTATTATAATAGTCTTAATTGGACATATGTAGGTTACTTTTTTGCTCATGACACCGAAGATGATGGAATCATAAAATGTGGTTCATACGTTGGTAATGGAAATAGTACAGGGCCAGCCGTAAATTTAGGCTTTGTGCCACAGTTTTTAATGATTAAAAAAATGGACAGTGATAACAAGGCTTTTGCTGATTGGGTAGTTGTAGATACAGCCAGAGGATTTACAACAACAGGGCAAAACAAACCCCTTGAATGGAACACTGCTGATGATGAATATGGTCAAGGTGATTATGTTAAATTAACAAACACAGGGTTTCAGTTAGTTAGCACACATACTAATTGGAATGCTAACAATCATTACTATGGTTATCTAGCAATAAAAGCAGACGATTAAATTAAAAAGGAACTGACTATGTACGTTAAAATTACAAACGGAACAGTAGATACATACCCCTACAACGTAGGGCAACTACGCCGTGATAATCCAAACACATCTTTTCCCAAGAGTATATCAAATGCTATACTTGAGGGATATGGAATACACTCTGTAACAATAGCTACTGAACCTACTATTACAAATAGAACACAGATTAATTCACAAAACAATACCCCTACAATAGTTGATAGTACTTGGACGTTAGGTTGGACAACTACAAATAAAACTACTGATCAAATAACAACTTACGATAATGAAGTTGCATCTAATAATAGAACTACACGTAACACTCTTATTGCAGAGACAGACTTCTATGCACTATCAGATGTAACAATGACTGATGCTATGACAGCCTACCGTCAAGCACTACGTAACCTGCCTGACCACTCTAACTGGCCTAACTTAGAGTCAGGTGACTGGCCTACGAAGCCGTAATGTAATGGATATTAATTGGACAGTAGTAACAATAGTTGGTGCTTTGTTAGCTCAAGGTGCAGCTATTGTCTGGTCAGTGTCAGGCATGGTGTCAGACATTAAGTACAACAAGTCTACCATAGCAGAAGTACGTACAGACAATGCAAGACTAGCCAGTGAAGTACATGAGAATGACATAATGATAGCCCGTATTGATGCTAACGTCACTGCAATTAAGGAAGCATTAAATGTGGTTGCTACTAATCACGCAAAGAATTAATTAAATGATTGACCCCATCACAGCTTTTGCTGCAGCCAATGCAGCTTTCAAAGGGGTCAAGATGCTTGTAGGTGCTGGCAGAGAGATACAAGATGTATCACAGCAGCTAGGGGCATGGTACGGTGCAGTATCTGACATTACTAGGGCTGAGTCTCAACGTAAGAAACCTACATGGTTAGACAGGCAGACCCACGGTAGCGACAATATTGAACAAGAAGCAATGGACATTGTTGTTCGTAAGAAGACATTGCTTGAGAAAGAAAAAGAAATAAAGTTTATGCTAGACTATAGGTTTGGCCTTGGTACTTACGATGAAATGGTAGGTATGCGTAGACAGATACGTAAAGAACGTGAAGATACTGTGTATGCAGCAATGGAATCTAAGAGACAGATGGCTAACAACGCAGCAATAGGTGGCCTATCATTACTAATTATTAGTGTATTAGGTGGGGGCGTATATTTAATGTCACTAGGAATTGGTTGAAATGATTAATCTTGTTGTGTTACCCCTTGTGTTAGCAGGGTTGTTAAGTAGACCTGAGTTTGTACAGTGTCACTTAGCAAAAAGAACTAAGATACAGAAAGAAATGGTTTGCATTTACCGTGGACCTAATGGTACAATAGGATATCACTACCCTATGTTTAAGTTTAGCGAGTGTCCTAAGACATTTACGTGTAGGTACACACCCAACGCTAAAAAGAAAGTTAGTGTGCAAGACATACTAGACGGATTAAAAGAAGGTTTTGAATAATGGGTATGAAAAAAGAACACCAAAAATTGGTAGATAAATACACTTTGGGTAATCCAAGGTTAAAGTCCCGTATTGAAGCAAGGGTTGCTAATCTTATGAAGTCTAAAGGCTTGTATCAAGGTGGTGTTATCAATGCTGCTGAGGGGGTTAGTGTTGGTGGTGGTACAAAGTCCACAACAGAAAAAAAGTATAATCCTTTTAATACTGATGATAATACAACCGATGCAAGCGAATTAAATGTAACACAAAAATCTTTATCAGATACTAGATCGGCAATACAAGATTTTGGAGAGGTTAAATATCCACCTGCTGTCCTTGATGCTGAAGGTAATCCAATATTGGATGCTGAAGGTAATCCAGTTGAAGACACAAGAACAGATGAAGAAATTGCTAGGTTTAAATCTTTTCAAGGCCTTCAAAAAAAAGAAGTAGATCTGGCAGGTACACTGGGAGTAGACGCACAAAATCTAGCTACATCTGGTGTACCTAGTGCTACTGAAGTTACTTCAGCAATGGCTATTAATCCAATGTCATTTGTACCTGAACAAGAGGTTGTTAAAATTGGAGAACAAAGTGCTGCTGATTTAGCTAGTCAAACTGTAGACTCTGGTTTAGCTAAGTCAACTAACCTTAATATACCAAAACTTATAACAGATTCAAAAGTAGAAGGTGTATCTTGGAACGCAGATAAAAATAAATTTATTGATTCTGAAAAGGAATACACCCCTGCAGAGCTGGCGTCTAAAGCAGGGCTAGATCTTAATCAATATTATTCAGAAACTGATGCAGGTACTAGCAAACAAATTACAAGTAATGCAATTGAGGTTCCCGGTGGAAACCCCTTAACTACAGAGCAGTATGCAAATATAGCACTTAATCTCGCAGTAGGCCTAGATGATTTAGGTAATCCAATACAAGAAGGTGCTGAGTATGACCCTCGCTTTGATGCTAATGGTGATGGTACGATTACATCTACGGATGCACTAGCAATTTTACAGGGTTCGTTTACAGTAAAACCTTTACCTAAAGATGGGGTAGCAAAGTACAAATCTGTAACTACTGCAACTGGTGTTGATACTAAACTAGTAGGACTAGCTGCAAAAAAAAGAACGAGTTTAACTGAAGGGGTAGGCAAAGTTTCAGCAGCAATAGGTCCAAGAAAACCAAAGTTTGATGCTGAAGGTAAGCCAGTATTAGATGCTGAAGGAAAACAAGAAACAGAATTAACTACAGCGGTTGCAAGGCTTGATCCTGCAAAAATAACGGCTGTTACAACAGTTGCTACAACAGCTGATATGGTAATATCTGAAGCAGACAAAATGAAAGCAGCTACACTTTCTGATGTTCTGCCCCAAATAGAAAAACGTGATGAAAATGGCGAGCTAATTTTAGATGCAGATGGTAAACCAATTATGGTTCCAAACTACCCAAAAGCTATTGAGGTAGTAACAAACAAAACTTTTAATATTAAAGCTGCCTCATTTAAAACCCCAACCCCAAAAGGAACAGCCGTAACGGATTATGATCTTGGTGACTCAAAGTATGCAACAAGAACCGTTGATGAAGAAAAAGAATTAGCCTCGGCTCAGGGTATAGGATTATCCGCAAAGCAGTCAAATGAAATAGTAAGTGATCATACAAGTAGTCTGGAAGCAGCTAAAGGTAAAGTAGAAACTGGAGAAACTATTAACTCTGAAGATACTTACAACTTATCTGTGCCAGAAACTTCAAATATTACTCTACCTAAAACACCAGACGCAGCAACAGATAAAGATTTTCCTGATGCAGAAGGGGCTGAGACAGACTATCAAAGTAATATAGAAGAAGCTACAGGTAAAGTAGGAGAAAAAGAACTTATTGATGCCGACATTATAGGTGTTAATAAAGAGCTTGTAAATAGTTCTGTATATACCGCTGCTAAAATTATGGAAGAACTTAATGATAATGCAATTTTACGTGCGCCAACTCTTGAACAACTAACCCTACAAGAATCCATACAAGGGGTAGTTAAACCTAGCTCTACTGTTAAAGGCCAAATGAATATCATTATGCAAGAGTTTAATGATGGTACACCGGCATGGGCAGCATCAGCAATGAGAGCTACAGCAGCACTTATGGCTTCAAGAGGTATGGGTGCATCCTCAATGGCAGCATCAGCTATGCTTCAAGCTTCGTTAGAGTCTGCATTACCTATTGCTGAAAGAGATGCTAAAATTTTTAGCGATATGGATATGTCTAACTTAACAGATGCTAGGGCTGTAGCTTTATCTAATGCTGTTGCGCTGCAAGGCCTTGAGTTAGGAAACTTTTCCAATGAAAATCTAGCAGCTATACAAAACTCTACCAATGCATTTTCACTTCAAAGCGACAACTTAAGTAATATGAATGAAGTTGTTCTTGCAAATTTTACTGTTAAAGCTGCACTACAAAATAAATCTTTAGACTTAAATTCTCAAGTTGCTATAACAAATGCTTCAACATATGCTGATATGAAGGAGTTAAATTTAAACAATGAACAACAAGCATTACTTCAAGAGTCTTCTCAAAATTTACAGATTGAACTATCAGAATTAACTAACGATCAGCAATCTGCTATAGCATCCCTACAAGTTAAAGCAGCAATGATGGGTCAGAACCTTACTAACGAACAACAGATGGCTGTACTTGAAGCTACTAATGCTTATAATGCAGCAGAGTTTGGTGCTTCGGCTAAAAATAAAGCCTTTATGCAAGACGCTATATCAAGAGCTTCCCTTGAAGGTAAGGCAATGGACATAAGGCAGCAGACTGCTTTATTTAATGCTGGCAGAATTGCTGAGGTTAATGATACAAATCTTACATATGAACAACAAGTTAATCTACAAAAAAGTACTGAAGCTCTTACTATTGAAGTAGAAAATTTAAACAGTAGAGAAGCTACAGCACTAGCTAATGCACAACTTAGAGCCGCACTTCAAGGTAAGGTTTTAGACAATAAACAACAAGTAGAGATACTTAATACTGAACGTTATGCTTCTGCAAATGATATTACCCTAACAAATAAACAACAGGCTTTTGTCCAAGAGTACGCTGCCCGAACTTCTATGGAAGGTAAGGTCATAGATAACAAACAGCAAATGGAAATATTCAATGTTGCTAATGAATTGCAAGAACGTAGTCTTACTCTTGAAACTGAGCAAGCTACCTTAATCTATAACATGACTAATGATTTAACAATAGAGACTACTAACCTTTCTAACAGACTACAGGTATCATTAGCTAATGCTCAGATTGAAGCTGCCCTAGTGGGTCAAGAACTTAGTAACGCCCAACAAACAGCAGTTATTAATTCTGAAAGAGTTGCTGAGGTTGCTAATCTTAACTTTGCTAAAGATCAATCAGAGGCAATGCAAAACTCTAAACTTGCACAAACAGCAAATCTTGCAAACTTAAGTAACGAGCAAGCATTAATTATGGCTGAGGCTGCTCAACTTTCTTCTTTAGAATTAACCGAATTAAATAATAGGCAACAAGCTGAAGTTCAAAATGCAAATAATTTTTTACAATTAGATTTAGCTAGCCTTGACAACGAACAACAAACTGAGATATTTAAATCTCAACAACAAGTAACTGCTTTGTTTACAGATGCTGCTGCAGAGAATGCTGCATTAAATTTTAATGCTGCGTCTGAAAATCAAACCAATCAATTCTTTGCTGACTTATCATCTAGTGCATCTAAGTTTAATTTAGAACAGCAAAACTTAATTAAGTCTTTAGACTTAACTGAAGAAAATGCAAATGCAAAGTTTAACGCATCTTTAAGAAGTGCAAGAGAACAGTATGAAACTTCTAATGCATTAATTATTGAACAGGCTAATAGTAAATGGCGTCAAGAGATTGCTACTATAGATACAGCGGAACAAAATGATGCTAATGCTACAGCAGTATCAGTAGCCGTTGGTATTACCAGTGCTGTAATAGATCAAATTTGGCAAAAAGAACGTGATGATTTGGATTATATTTTTACAGCTAATGAAGGTGGGCTAGACAGGGTGACACAAATACTAGTTGCAAAACTTCAAGGTCAAACGGAATTAGATGCAATACAACTTGCACAAGATTTAAAAGATGATTCTTCTCTTGGTCAGGCCCTTATTGATTGGGCAACAGGAAAATAAAGGAGGCCGTAAATGAGTCTATATAACAAGAAAGAAATCCTAAGAGTAAGAGAAAGATTAGGGCAAGTTGGTTTTCAAAATGAACGTGTTCTTAAATCTAAAGCTCTTATGGAAAGAGGTGTTGCTTATAGCATGGCAAGAGGTAAAAATCGTTTGGAAAATATTAGGGCAGAAGCAGCCTATGAACCTGCTGTAAAAATAAAAGAGTGGGAACAAGCTAACTACGAAGTAAGTAAATCTTTTAAAGATTCAGTAGCTAGTGAGTATAAGGTTGCTAGTGCTAAACAAGGTGACATGTTAGAGAATTTTTCAGTGCCAACAGTTGAGCCAGATTCTACATCAACATCTCTAGTAAATCTTGTTGTAGGTTTTGAGGGTTTTAGTGAGACTCCTTATGGTGATTATAAACAACAATCTATAGGTCATGGTAGTAAAGCTAGTGGCGAAGATCAAGTAGTTACTGAAGAACAAGCTAAAATAATGCTGTCAAAAGATTTAAGTTCTGCTAAAAAATCTGTTGAAGATTTACAAGATAAGTACGGGTATAAATTCACAAAAAATCAAATAGACGCTCTAACAAGTTTTACTCAAAATTTAGGAAGAAGTAGGTTAAATCAGTTAATGGATGGTGGTAAAAGAAATATACAAGAGATTGCTAAAATGATGTTAGAGTATAATAAAGCTGGTGGTAAAAAACTAGATGGTCTGGTTGCTAGAAGACTAGCAGAACAAAAACTTTTTAATGGTGAATAAAATGAAAATACTTAGTGGCCCTATCCCCGGTCAATCTTTAACTAAGAAAGCCGGTAATTATCCTTGGGAAAAACCTAGTAAGTTTAATGATGTAGATGAAATAATTGAACTTCACTTAGAGGATCTTTCAAAAGAAGATTCAATAGACAACCTGCTGCTTATTCTTGAAAGGGGTTTACCTTTAAACGTTTTAGTTGAAACTTATCTAACCGCTAAAGTTTCAGAAGGTATGCATAATATAGATGTTAGTATACTTATTGCACCAATACTTCATGAGTTTCTTTATAACCTAGCAAAAGATTCTGGGATAGATTTTAAAGAATTTCCTGATGAAAAAATTATAGGTACAAAAGAAAAAGCATTGTCGCTTTTAAAAGCAGAATTAAAAAGTACGCCTAAAGATGAACAAGATTCTGGCTTTGAACTTTTAGAAGATATGGCAACAACTTTAAAAGATCGGGTCGAAGAAGGTCCACCTAAACAAGAAGAAGAAACAAAACCTTCAAAAGGCTTAATGAGTAGGAGTATTTAAGATGGGATTTAAAGCTGTCCTCGGAGGAGCTGCAAGAAAATACAGTGAAAATTTAGATGAAAAAAGAGCTTGGATGCAAGAGAGAGTTGCAAAGAATAGAGAGTATCTTTTAACTACTGGCCTGTCTAAATTTGAAGAAATTAAAACTTTAAAAGACTCTAGTAAAGCTAACATTGCTGAAGCGGTCAAGCTGGGATTCACTGAACAGGCAGCACAAGCACTTGAGTTTCAAGGTAGCTTAGGTACGCAGCTAGTTAAGCTTAAAAAGATTGGTGAGTCTACAGGTGGAGCTGTAAACAGAGAGGCACTTATGAACGCAAGCGATCTTATTTGGCGTACTATACCTGATGATGAAGGTAGAGAAGCAATATTAAACTACTTTACTGATAATGGGTTGCCTAATAATGTTGATGATCTTCAAGATCAATTCATCAACGCTATTGTAAATGCTCAAAGAAATGATGCAGACTTTTTAACTGCAAGAGAAATACTAAGTGGTGCAAGGGGTAAAGCAAGACCAGATGTAACTGTACCTATTCCGACTGTACAAAATTATCAAGCACTTAATTTTAATTCAGATACAAAAGTAAGAAAATTTATTAACAGTTCTTTAACAGGTCTGGCGGGAATAACTTTTTCTAATACATCTAATGACCCTGACGGTATGACTAGTATAACTGGTTCTAATGCACAGCAAGCTAATATAACAATTGCTAATTTAATTAGAGGTCATAACGAATCTTATAATAGAAATGAAAACAGTATGGAATGGTTAATGAAGGAGATTGATGAGCTTAAAAGTGTTTTAACCGACAGTGAGCTAGATGTAACTGACACGTGGAAGTACTGGAACGATGTAATGAGGGGAACTTCTTAATGGAAGAAGAAGCTTTGAATTACCATGAAACTTCTGTTGATAAGTTTACAGACCTAACAGATAATAAAAATTTTCAGTCTGATCTAAAGTCTTTCTTTCAAGGTGGAAGATATAATATGTCGGATGCTGATGTAACTGAAGCTGGTAATAAAGGTATGCGTGATAAGTTTATTGAGCATATGAGGTTTCAAGCTTGGAATGACTTCACTGCGGTAAAAGATTTAAACTATGTTGAGAACCCTAAGTATAATTTTAATGGTAAAGAAGCTTTTGGTAAACTTATTCAATCTTGGGATACCTCTGAGGAAGCAGGTACTGGGTTTAATGCTGGCTTAGGTGATTTTACTGAGTCGTTAGTTAAGTCTCCCTCTACTTATCTTGGTATGGGTAGCCTTGGTCTAGCAAAGGTAGGTGCAAAAGCAGCTACTAAAGGCGCACAAGTTTTAGTGAGAAATAGAATTGCTGACTACCTTAAAAAGAAAGCACTGTTAAAAGGCGCATTAGGTGGTGCTGCTGTTGAGTCAAGTGTAGCTGGGGTTCAAAGTTATGGTGCTGGTAAGACTAGGGAGAACCTCATAGAGGGCTATGAGTTTACTGCAGGTGACATGGCAAAAGACATGGCTATAGCAGGTACTTTAGGCCTTGTTACGGGTGGTGTTGGGGGATATTTTTCAGGTAGACAAGCTAAAAATGTTGAAGAGCTTATAGCTAAACAGCAAGCTACTAATAAAGTTAATCGTAAGGCGGTAGATAAAGTATCTAAAGAAACTTTTAAGAGAGTGGGGTCTAAAGAATTTGCATCAGCATTAGAAAGAACTTTAAAACTTCAAAACATTCTTGCTGCAAAGAAAGGTAAGAATGTTACACTAGACCCACTAGATGTAGACAAGGTTGCTATGGGTCAGGCAATACTTAAAGGTCTGCCTGAAGGTCAAGCAGTGCCTGAGTTTAGTTCTGGTTTAAGTATAGATACACTTCGTTCTATAACAGCAGCAACACTAGATATTTCTAAAGAGCTTGATGTTCCAGAGGGAACAAGAATTACTGCAGCTATTGCTGAAAGAATAAGAGGTGAAGGTATTGATGGTGGTTCTACATTTAAAGTGCTTGATGATATTAAGTCTAAGTATGGCCTTACCTCTGATCAACTGTCTCTAATATATTTAGCTGACCTTTCTGATGCAGGTAGAGCTTTAGCAGAAGCTTCAATTATTAAAAAAAGTACACAACAAGCAGGCAAAAGTTCTTTAGATAGCCTTGCATTTAAAAAAACAAATGTCCTTAATGATTTAAAGACTCTAACTAAAGCTTCACTTAGTACTATTGGTGATCAACGTGCTGCAGATATCGTGGAAGCAGCAGTAAGTAATACCGTAAGTTCTGGTGTTGATGTAGGTAGGGGTATCTATCGTAGTGCACAAATACTAGACCAACTTCGTATTGCATTCATGACTTCTCAGGTTGCTACCACTGCACGTAATGTTACTTCAACAGGTTTGTTAGGTGCTGTAGAAGGTATGGATGAGTTCAACAGAGCTATCTTAGCTGGTATAACACTGCGTAGGAATGACCTAATTAATATTAAACCCAAAGAAGCTGGTGAACTAGGTATTAATATTGGGTTTGGTAAACGTCTTAGCTCAAACATGGTAAGCAATATGACTGCTACTCTAAGAGGCATGTCATTAGATAGTGCTACCAGCAGTGTTCTTAAAGACATGATGGAACTAGAGATGCCTGAAGCATACATGAGAACCTTTCATGATACCATGCGAATAGAGCTAGGTACTAAAAGTTCTAACCCCTTAGCTAAGGCTGGTAGATTTGCAAACATACTAAATACTGCTACTGATACTGTGTTTAAACAAGGGGCATTTTTTAGTAGCATTGATAAACAATTACGCACTATAAATAACGCTGAGTTAGGATTAAATGTAAAAGACTTTATCGTTAAGAATGGTAATCTTCAAAAGCTAGATGGTTTTGTATTAGAAAAAGCTCTTGATGATGCTAAAAGATTTACTATGCAACGAGACTACTATAACGACACCTCTCTGTTTGGTAAAGGTGCTAAGGCAGCAGTAAAACTAAATGAAAAACTACCTTACATTATGTCCGGTGTTGCTGGTGTTCCTTTTCCAAGGTATATTGCCAACCACATAGAGATGCAAGCAGACTACATGCCTATGGTGGGTCCGCTTGTTGACGTGTTAAATCGTATGGGTACCAAGAAAGCTAAAGGAGAGATTACATTCTTTGGTGATGCTTACAAGTCCACTGAAGACAGGTATGTAAGATCTGCTACAGGTGTAATGTTGATAGCAATGGGTTATGAGTTAGCTAAGTCTAAAAAAGGCGAGACTAACTACAGTGAACTTGAGGACAAAATAGGCGCTGAGGTAGAGGTTGGAAGCTCGGTAGGTTTCTTACTGGCGCCTATGTATATAGGTGATCTTATTTATCGTCAACAAGAGGGATTACCTATGGGGGATATCTTGTCAGATGTAGGCAGTGTTATGGGTGGCCTTAACGACATGGGCTTTGACCCTTCTCTTCTACTAGATGGTCTTTCTAAAATATCTAATGCTATTAGTGGTGAAGGTAACACACCTAAATTACAAGAAGATTTTGATAAAGGGTTAGGTAGAACTGTTTCTGTTTTAGGCTATCCTATTAGTATTATTAGAGATACAGTAGGTCAATTTAACTACGATGCAGCAGGTAGTACATATAACAGAGATTTAGGTCTTACTCCTTTAGGGGTAAATGAGATAGATGCATCTGAATCTGCTAACAATATCTTTATGACAGAAGCTATGAAAGCTATGCCTGATTTAAAATCTACACAAAGGTTGCAGTCTATTAATGGCGAGACAGATATAAAAATTTATAGTATATTAAACCCTATGCCAATAGGTAAGATCAACCCACTAAAAAGACAGCTAACTGGTGTTGCTGCAGAGCCTACTATGACTGAAATACAAAGAGAGTTTAACAAGTTTAAACTTGAAGAGTATAAATATGTGTCTAGTGGAAGTATAGAGAACGCCGTAGTGCACAGGAAGGTTACTGAAAGTCTTTCAGGAACATTAAATCCATTCTTTCTACAGTGGAAAAAAAGTGTACCTCACCCAAATGCACCAAGAGAATTTCTTGGTCTTACTTACGATCAAATATTAGAGAGGGCTGAGGAGAACCCAGAAGAATATCCTATAGACAAAGCTTATGCACAACAAAGAGTAATGCTTGATGAGTTTGTTAAAAAAAGAGTTAGTCATCAAGTTAATTTCTGGGATACGTTGTTTGATGGATTGCAGCCTAAGCACAAAATAAATTATATTAAGAATGAGTATCTTATTGACCTTAGTAAAGAAGGTGAAAGTGTTTATAATGAAGCTGCTAAAAATATGGTGGAAGGTAATTATGAAACAAGTGGTGCATACTTAGCTGATGCAGAAAGCCCTACTGAGGTTGCCACTCGGCAAATGCGACTCATGTCTATAGTAAAAGAACGGTCGGGAGAGACGTCTGTTATAGAAGGTGATTTAGCAATACGTGAAGAATCTGTCACAGGTAAAGCTCTCACGACTGATATTACACCTTAGTCTTCCTCAAGCATATAGTCTGCCCACTCGTATGATGAACGCTTTACCTCAGACATATTTAAAGCCCCTCTACTATTCGAAAGTATTCCAGCAAGAGCTTGTCCTGCTAGATACCTTCGGGCAGTGAGGGGTTTTATCATGTCTGGGTTACGCTTCTTGCGTGTGTACTTCTTAGCTTCTTGCTCTAAGTTGCTCATACTGTTTCACTTTTTCTAAGTTCTTGAAATACTCAGTGTTGAAACCGAACTCCCAATCTTTGCTAGGACGTGTGTCAATCTTATATGGGTTGACTATCTTGCCTCTAATGAAAGCTTCTTTGCCCTGATCGTATGGCTTCATCCTTTTTCTACCTCACTGATTAGTCGATCTAAATACCAACGTGCTTTCTTTAAGTCTTCCAGACCATTCTTGTAAGGCCAGCGCCAGAGATACTTGAAAGAGTTTTGCCAACAGTATGCTTCATGCGCACTGACAGGTGCATCCTCAGCCATAGCTCGCATAGCATCAATACATTCAATACCTGCTGCGTTGTAGTGGGGGGGATGATCTACCATATTCACATCGGTTTCTTTCCACTTAGCCATTTCGGTTTCTTTCCACTTAACCATTAGACATCTCCTTGCAAGGTAATCAATTCTGCATCAGTGTAAGGTATATGAAAGAACTGCTCACCTTTCTGAATGTACCTACCCTTAGCTTCTTTAAGACTTTCTTTAGTCAAACAAGTATCCTTAATGCGCCAACATTGCTTCATGTCTTTACGAAAAATATAAAAGTTTAACACGCCGTTGACACCCTCATACTTATCAAGCAACCTTTGCTTTCGTTCTGGAATCCTAATCTCTGCCCAGTGTGAAGGCCAGTCACCATCCCATGCTACCTTTACCTCTGCCTCATTGAAGTACGTGTAGTCTTCTTTCTGTGACACTACGTCTACATAATAATTTTCTTCTGTATTTACAATAGTATGTCCATTACTTTCAAGAAGGGTTACAAGTTTATCTTTTGCAGCAGCATCGTATGCTTCATACAAAGCTTTGTTAAAAGGTTTTCTTACAGCCATTAAGATCTAGTTCCTTGCAGTTTAAAAGGCATAGCCACACATTGACTGACTGCCCTAGAGTTTTCATCAGGTCTTGTTTCGTATAGCCGTAGCATATCATGTTCTCGCCATGCTTGGCAAGAGCTTTCTGTTTTAAAAACAAGGTTAAGTGTCTTAACATGAAACCTTTGTTCGTCTTCTGTAATAAGGCTTAGTATTACTACGTATATCCATACCATAATATTTCTCCTTTTGTATAGCAGTTTACCCACATGCTAAGGTGCATACTTCAGGTGATGTCTACCATTTCACAAACATCCCCCGTACATGCCATAGTCTGCATACCTGAAGTATTATCTTCTTGCTCATACTCGGCAAGCTTATCCCACTCAATCTTTAACGGGGAAGCATCTATCATATTGTAAAAGTCCTCCTTGGTACACTCTTGGTACGGTGCTTGTTGATACGTGTGTTCATTGAAAGGTAGAAATGATACACCTGACATCTCATCAAAGTGTTTGTACACAAAGGCACCTACCTCAAACCATTCATCAGCCTTGACATTGATTGTAACACTAGGCTTATGCTCACACCAATGACGTTGATACAT
>ENA-ORXF01001436-ORXF01001436.1-marine-metagenome-genome-assembly--contig:-NODE-1436-length-15395-cov-8.657527_pt1 | contig 15395 bp, 20 predicted proteins | sample MGYA00237864_ERZ511476 | MGnify/ENA primary metagenome ERZ511476 (study PRJEB26306, sample SAMN06343908) | marine metagenome | isolation source: coastal waters | place: Atlantic Ocean: West Antarctic... | reverse complement strand
TGCTTTTAGATTCAAACAATATAGATCCAGCCTCATAACCAGATTGAGTCATTACAACCTGTCTCACATCAGCTCCACTTTGACCTTTTTTAATAGAGGAGATTGCATCTTCTGGAAAAGCATCTTCGAGCATGTCCGTTAGAACCTCTTCTGCTACCTCTCCCTGGATTTCCATTGATGGCTTGTCTGTCTTAGAGATAGCTTTAGTTATTCCAGATTGAGCATCTTTCAATTGCTTTTGTTGCCTTTCTAATACTATCTGCTGTTCTTTAAGCTCTACTTTGAGAGATAAAATTGCATCTGAATCATCCGCAGGCTCATTAGAGAATTCTGCCAACTCACTAACATTTAACTGACTTAAATCTAAATCATTTGTTTCGCCACAGTGGGTACATTTAAATTCCATATTTGTTTCTCCTTTAACTACCCTAGTAAATTATATATAACGACAATGAGCAAGCCCCAGAATATCCATGTGCCAATATTGTCTTCATCTTCAGGCACCTCTTTCTGGCGAGCATAATCAACTGTTCTAGCTCTAGTCTCAAGCTTGGGCTTGGGTTGAGTCTTGGCCTTGGATGGAGCTTTAGCTGCAGGCTTTAGCTTAGGTTTGGATTTAGGCTTGGGCTTGGGCTTGGGGATATTCTTTAGCTTTTCTGGCATTGAAGATGCCGCGGAGTCTTTGAGAGTTCTAATGGGCTCATGGTAATAGCTCCCATAAAAATTTGCTCCACTAAGAATATTCTGCTGAGCGGTGGAAGAAAGTGAGTAAAACTTGTTAATAAAAGTTTTAGGAATTTGTCCATCAATTTTTATTTCTTCAATGCTGCCAAGCAAGAATGTTCTGTAATCTTGGCGTAACTTACAGTAACTAACAACTTTTAAACTATTAGATGTGCTCCTCGATGTTGAATAGCCTTGGATTAGACTAAGTGGATATATTTCTCTATTAGTCGTATCACCATTTCTATCTTGATATTCAATTTGTACACTAAAATTTAGCCCAATCAATTGCATCAAAAGTTTTTTAAGATTCGATTCAGTTAAATCTAACCAGCCATTTGGTAGGTCCTGGATGCTATGAACCTCACCCGAACGATCAATGATTTGATTTGCTTTTAAATTCTGAGTTTTTTTAACTTTATTAGTTTTATTTTTCTTAACAACTGCTCTACCGTTTTTCCGACCAGCTACACCATGCTCATGAGGCTCATCAGAACTAACATCAAAAGCCACCCATTGACCTTGGGACATTTCGCGCATACTAATTCTAGCCCCACATTGTTTGCACTTCCTGTAGAGGGCCATTAGCGCAATGTATTGTTAAATTTATTCATCTCTTAAAAATTCTAAAACTTTAGAAAATGCAGATCATTTGCATTATCAAGGATTTTTTCTTGGAAATTCTCATATAGATTTAACAGAGGAGTTGAATTATTTAAAAAAAATATTAAATTAATGAAATTATAAAACTGTATCTATAATGTTTAAAAATAAAGCGTTAGTTCTTTTTTGCTATAAAATTAATATTGACATCATAAATTATTATGTTTCTTTAAACTCAAACCAATATGATATTATGGTCGTAAGTCCTGAGATTGAAAAAGGGTTAGAGAAAAAATTTAAAAATGTTATTTTCTATAGAGATGATTTTTTTCTGAAAAACCAAGAATCAATTAAATTGACTCATAGACCTAATTGGTATTATCAACAATTCCTTAAATATTCTATAGTTTTAAAGCTTCCACATGATTGTATACATATTGTTGATGGGGATTCTGTATTAGATGAAAAATATTTTTTTTACAAGGATTTTCATTACTCCTCTATAAAACCAGATCCTAAATATCAAAAATTTACTAATATATTTTCTAAACAGTTAGAGTCAAGAAAAAACTATATAGTAAATCATATGGTATTCGAGAAGAAACTATTGCTGAAATTATTAAATCATTTGGAAGTAAATGAATTTAATTTTGTGGATAAATTTTGCTCTTATTTGATTAGCGGAAATTCTTGGTTTAGCGAGTATCAAAATTATGCTATGTATGTCTTAAAGTTTGATGAAGAAAGAAAATCAATAAAGACAAAAGTATTTAGACGTTTTGATTTAATAAAGAGTAGTGATTTTAAAAGGGGTTTAGAAAAATATAGTTTAATCTCGCTTGAAGAGTCTCATAATACGGGAATCTTAAGAAGACTACGCGCGATTTTTTTTTATTTTTTAGGCATCAATTTGGGATAGTGTAAAATTGATTTTAGTCGAAAAAAAAGATATATGAAAGTAGAAATAACTTTTTCCATCTTTGATCTTTTACATACTGGTCATATAAAAATATTGGAAGAGGCAAAAAGACAATGCAATTATTTAATCGTTGGGTGGGTTACAGTTAGATTTCTCTATAGATCGCACAGAGAAAAACGCACCTTAGCAGTCTTTTATTGAGAGGTATATTCAGTTAAAAGGTTCTAAGCATATAGATGAAATTGTACCTTACGTATCTGAGAAAGATCTTGAAGATATCTCGCGTTCTTTTAAAATTGATATTCGAATTATTGGAGAGGAGTATATGGACAAACAATATATGGGCAAAGGGTATTGTGCGAAAAAAGGAATTGAAACTTATTATAATTCTAAGGGTATCCATTTTCTTCGAGTGAACTTAGAAAACAAGTGAAATCAGTAGAGATAAAATAAAAAAAAATGAATATTACAATTATAGGCTCAGGGTATGTAGGATTAGTTTCTGGTACTTGTTTTGCTGAGATGGGAAACAAAGTTACTTGCGTAGATATTGATCCAATAAAAATAGAAAAATTAAATAAAGGAGTGCTTCCTATTTTTGAACCTGGCCTTGAGCAAATGGTTTTAAAAAACGTAAAAAATAAAAATTTATTTTTTACAACACAATTAAGTGAAGCTATAACGGATTCAGAAATTACTTTTATAGCCGTTGGAACTCCTATGGGGACTGATGGATCTGCAGATTTAAAATATGTGTTGGCTGTTGCGAAGTCTATTGGTCAATACATGCAAAAAAAATTAGTCGTTGTTGATAAATCTACAGTACCTATTGGAACTGCTGATAAGGTTAAGGAAACCATCCAAAAAGAATTAAATATTAGAGAATCAGGTTTGAAGTTTGATGTGGTTTCTAATCCTGAGTTTTTAAAAGAAGGTGCAGCGATTGATGATTTCATGAAGCCTGACAGAGTTGTTATTGGTTCTGATTCAGAGTATGCTTTTGAGTTAATGAAGCAATTATATTCTCCATTTTTCAGAACTCACGATCGTTTTATCACGATGGACATTCGTTCTGCTGAAATGACAAAATATGCAGCAAATGCAATGTTAGCGACTAAAATTTCATTTATGAATGAGATTGCAAATATTTGTGAAAAAGTAGGAGCAGATGCAAATCAAGTACGTATTGGGATTGGTTCAGATAAAAGAATAGGCTATAGTTTTATATATCCAGGAGTTGGTTATGGAGGGTCTTGTTTTCCTAAGGATGTAAAGGCATTAACTAAAATAGCAAAAGAACATGGATATCAGGCACAGTTGATAACCGCAGTTGAAGAGGTGAATGACGCGCAAAAATTTGTAATTGCTGAAAAAATAGTCAAACGATTTGGAGAAGATTTAACAGGGTTTACCTTTGGTATTTGGGGATTGGCATTTAAGCCTGAAACCGACGACATGCGTGAAGCTCCAGCAATTTATGTAATAAAAGAGTTGGTAAAGCGCGGTGCTAAGATAAAAGCATATGATCCTAAGGCAGTGAATGAAGCTAAAGAGCATTACCTGAAAGGGGTTCAAAATATTCAGTATGTAGGCTCTAAATATGAAGTTTTAAAGAATGCAGATTCTTTGGTATTGTTAACAGAGTGGAAAGAATTTCGATCTCCTGACTTTGAAGAGCTGAAAAATAAATTAAAAAAGCCTATTATTTTTGACGGTAGAAATCAATACAATTCTTTTAATTTAGAAGCAAAAGGGTTTGAATATATTCAAATAGGAAAATAAAAAATTGCAACAAAATATACATTTCAGGTCATAGAGGAATGATAAGTTATGCTGTTTTGGAAAACTTTAGAAAAGAAAACAAGAATTTAATAATCTGCACTAGACAAACAAAGAAATAAATTGAAAAGATCTATATATGCTATTTTAGGAATTCCTATAGTTTTTAATATTGGAGAATTTTTTAATGGTAAATTACCAGAAAACTCTACTAATATAGAGTTTATAATAATTTATCTATTGGCAATTATTCCCGTTTTTTTTATATATAATGAAAAGCAAATAGATTTTAATAAACCATCCAAAAAGTTTATCACTAAACTATTAATATTTGGTTTAACTTGTTTAATGCCATTTTTTTATTTTATTTTTAAAAATGTTGATTTTTCTAGCCTATTAAATATAGCTACTTTTATGGAGGGGTACAGGAATGGAGCCTATAAAGGATCAGGAATATTTACTTTTCTAAGTACAAATATTTTCCCATTCATATATTGTTTCATTTTAATGACAAATAAAATTAAGGTTAGAGATCAAATATTTTTTGGTTTAATAGTTGTTATTCCTCCTTTAATTTTGGGGTTAAGAGTATGGCTTATTCCAATTTTTATTGTATATATTTTAATTTTTTTCTCAAAAAAGAATATTAAATTAATAGAATTAATTTTGTTTTTCGTTTTAATTATCGTCATTCTGTTATCTACTAAATTGATTTTAGCTGCTGATGCTTATGGTGTCAATATATTGGATACGTTCTTTAAAATATTGTCAAGAACTAATTATCAGGCAATTTTAACTCTAAAAATGGATTTAAATGTTTTAGATGGGTTTCTAAGTTCATTAGATTTTTACAGTGTAAAAGATTATTTTTATTATAAAAATCAATTGCATATTGAATCGTTATATTTTAATCGAATTTCACTTACGTCTGGTATGGCAATGCCTTTACCTGTTTTAATATTAAATACTTTTGGGAAAATAATTGGAACTGTGTTTTTAAGTTTAATATTTATTATTTGGATAATAAGCCTTAATTTATTTTTAAAAATTAAACATTCATTTTTTTTAAAATCTATTTTTTTTTTTACTTTTATAATCCTTACAGGAGCAATTATTGAAGATGTTACTTTCTTGACAAAATTTATATTAATACCTTTTTTAAGTGTATTTATTTTAATTTTGGAAAAAATTAAAAACATTTCATTTAAACTTTCATAACAAAAAATAAATGATAATAATCTTATTTATTATAATAGGCATTCTTAATCTAATAGAAGCCTCAACTCCTTTAGCAAGGCTAAGCGGTAATTCAATTGGCTCACTTTCAAGTGGTTTGCAGTTGCAGAGCTCAATGTCTATCATTTCTAGAGCTTTAAATTTGTTTTTTTTACCTATCCTAGGATATATTTCTGATATTAATGGGTTTAGTGAACTCACGCAATTTAATTTTGTTTTTTATGTAGTTATTGCTTTATTTATACTCCTATCTATTCTAAATTTAAAGAATTTTATATTTTCAATTTATACAGCATTGTGTAAATCAATAAAAATTGAAGGAAGTTTGTTCTTTTTTATAAAATATTACAGAAAAATTAATTTACAAAGAATAAAAAAAAATAATTTACTTAATTTCAAGAAACTTAATTCAATTACTGTTATAGCATTTATTCCACTTTATATTTCTTGGCCAGTAGTATTTTTAGTTATAAAATCTTATCCTGATTATAGAGGTTTGATTTTAGGATCTACATCTGTAATTAATGGTCTGAATAGTTTATTACTAGTTTTAATAATTGATCCTTTTTTACTGAAAATATCAGAAAAAAAGAATATATCACATAATTTATTTATTGAACAAATTAATCAAAGAATAAAAGCAGGCATAATTTCATGTTTTCTTCTTATTATAATATCTTTTTTAATTACATGAAAAAAACAGTTGTTTTAATGGGCGGATTAGGTAATGTTCTTTATCAAATTAATCTAGCGAATGTTCTTGTTAAAGAAGGGTTTGAAGTGAAATTAAATACATTTTTACTTTCGAATTCCTTTGTAACAAATCTACTTGGATGGAAAACTTATGACATTAATGATTATAAAATTGATTTTTTTAATTATTACAATTTAAAAACTGAAAATAAATTTAGTTTAAATTTAGTGTTTTCTTATTTTAACTTAAAAATTATAAATAATTTATTCCATTGTAAATTCTTCGGACATGATTTTCCGAGAAAAGACGAACTTCTTAATTGTAATTTTTTCTTTGGTTATTTTCAAAAAACGCAATATATAACTCAAGAAATAAAGGAATCATTTGAGAAAAAATTTAAAGCAGAGATTTCTTTTTCCTTAAAGACTAAATTGATTGATGATACGATTGCCTTGATTCATTTCAGAGGGGGAGATAAAAGTAAAGATGAAGTTTTTTCTACCAGCTATAAAAAGATAATCGAAAACAATATCTATAGTGGTTTTATCATCGTGACTGATGACATTGAAAACGCGAAATTCTATTTTAGAAATTTCAAAAAAAAATTCTATTATATTTCAAGTAAAAATATGTTGTTAGATTTTAAAATAATCCAAACTGCAAAAATTAAATATTTAGCCAGAAGTTCATTTTCCTGGTGGGCTGCAGAACTTTCAGATTCAAAATGTGAAATATACCAACCAAAACCATTTTACAAACATGTAAATTGGAACCCTCATAGTGAAATAAATAGATATGAATATGAAACATAAAATTTTACTTTTTTATTCTTGGATAATTAGGTTGTTAACAAGTTTACTGCCAGAGAGTAGATTTTCTTCTTCTATTAGAGGTTTTTTTTATAGTATAGCAATAAAAAAATGTGGTAAAAACTTTCAAGTTAGTTCTGGTGTTATATTACAAAATCTAGAAAATTTAGAAATAGGAAATGACGTGTATTTCGCACCTAGAGTAATAATTAATGCTGCTGGTAATGTTAAATTTGAAGATGAAGTAATGCTTGGTTTCAATGTGGTTATTGTTTCTACGGATCATACTAAAATTGATAATTCTTTTCGTTTTGGGGAGTCAAACATTGGTGAAATTACCCTGAAAAAAGGCTGTTGGATTGGAGCAAATTCAGTTGTTTTAAGAAACACAACTATAGAGGAAGGAGTTGTCGTTGGGGCAAACTCTGTTATTAAGGGGGTAACAGTGCCAAATTCTATATACGTTGGTTGCCCAGCAAAAATTAAATTGAAAACGGCTTAACTTATGATAGATATTAATTATTTAAATGGAAGTAAAACCAAAGTTATAAATGTTATTTCATTAAAAAATCCAAGTTTTTTATATGGAATAAACTGTTTTGAGGGAATTAGAGGTTATTATATAAAAGATAAAAATAAAATAAATATTTTAGATTTTTCAGAGCATATTGATAGATTAATTAGATCAGTAAAATTACTGGAATTTGAAGTGATTATTAATAAATCAAAGTTAATATCTGAAATATATAATATACTTGATGAGGAAAATATTAAAGAAAATATTTATCTCAGGTTAACATATTTTTTAGATGGAGAGGTGTCTTGGAGACAGACAAAACAGATAAGCTATACTTTAAATATAAGAAGTATGGATAGTTATCTCAATAATTCATGGCCAATTACATTAGGAATTAGTAAGTACAGAAGAATATCTAAAGATACTGTGCCTCCTTTCGTTAAAGCCGGTGCAAATTATTTAAATTCGAGATATGCACTTTTAGAATCTGAGAAAAGAGGATTTCAAGGAACTCTTTTATTAAACAATAAAGGTTTTGTTTCAGAATCGTCAGGATCATGTGTTTTTTTTATTAAAGATAAAGTATTATATACCCCGTCAGAAGATTCCGATATTTTAGTTGGAATAACTAGAAATAGGATTATTTCCATAGCAAAAAAAACAAATATTGAAGTTAAAGAGATAAATATAAATCCAAAAAATATTTCAGATTTTGACTTTGCATTTCTAGCAGGTACAATGATTGAAATAAAACCAATAAAAAGTATAGAAAATATAATTTTTAGTAAAGAAAATGAAATTTTCGAACTATTAGTAAGTGAATTTTTATTGTATACTAAGAATATTTAAATCAGAATAAAATTGTGAAAAATAAATCTATATGGTTAATTAATATTGGAGAGCCATTGCCAGTTGAGGGTAATAAGCCTCATAGAATGAGTAATTGGAAAACGCTCTTAGAGAATGATGGTTTTAATGTAAAATTTTTAACTACAGACTTTGAACATCAAAGGAAAAAATGGATTTTCACAAAACCGATTGACTATATCTTACTTAAGAGCTACATAGGTTATAGTTCTAATATAAGTATAAAACGATTATTTAATCATTTTTTTATATCTATTAGTTTTCTGATTTTTTTGTTTAAAAATAAAAATAAACCAGATTTAATAATCGTGTCTTATCCAACAATGTTACTTTCTTTTTTTTCTGTTATTTATGGTGGTTTTTTTAAAGTTAAGGTTATTGTAGACGTTAGAGATAAATGGCCTGATATCTTTGAAATTAAACCGATAATTAAACCTTTTTTATTTTTTCATAAAATTATAAAATCATTAATATTTAGATTTTCGAGTTTTATTATTGCAGTTTCACCAGGGTATTTATCATGGGCATTAACAAATAAAAAATTAAAAGGAGATGTTATTCCACTATCCAAGCCTCAAGTGAGCATGATTGAAAGGCAAGTTGATGAAAGTGCTGATATAAATTTCATCTTTTCGGGAAGTTTAGGAGATACATATAATCTGGACATTATATTCCAATTTTCAAAACACTTATTATTAAAAAACATAAATCATAACATTTTAATTTGTGGAGATGGCCCAAAAATGAAAACATTAATAACCAAACAAAAAAAATATCCAAATGTAAAATTATTAGGGTGGCTTAATAATTCAGATCTACAAAAACAATTAGATAAATCTCATTTTGGATTAATGTTTTATAATGAAAATTCACCTCAAGGTTGGCCTAATAAATTAATTGAATATATATCTAATGGTTTACCAATAATAAATACTTTAAATGGTGAGTCATCAGAGTTAATTAAAAAAAATAAACTAGGTTTAAATATTAATAATTCATCGTTAAACGAAATCTCTAAAATAATAGAGAAATTAATAGAATCTCCCAATGAATACATGAAAATGAGCCAAAACAATTACAATCTTTTTTCAAAAGGGTTCTCAGAAAAAGAATCATATTTAAACTTAAAAAATATAATAAATAATGAATTATCAGAAATTTAATAATGCATTTGAAACTCTCTCATGCGAAGCATTGTATGTGTTAAATAAAGCGTCATTTAATGAAGAGTATTTTAAGGTGTTAAACGCTTTTAAATCAAAATACACTAACACTAATATTGCATATTCATTTAAAACCAATTACATACCGGATCTAATTAATGAAGTAAAGAAAAACAAAGGTTATGCTGAGGTAGTCTCTTCTATGGAGCTAGAATTAGCTCTTCGAGTGGGGTTCAATGAGAGAAATATTTTTTTTAATGGTCCTTTTAAGCATCAGAATGTAAGTGAAAAATTTCTTTCAAAGGGTGGTATTATAAACATTGATTCATATAATGAATTTTGTTTTATAAAAGAATTTGCTGAATCCAAGAAATTAAATGTCAGAATTGGAATAAGATTAAATTTTGGATCAAAAGAGTTTCCGTCAAGATTTGGAATTGATGTTAATAGTTCGGATATGGATAATATATTAACGATATCTAAAAAAAGTAACTTTATTTCAATAGTCAGTATCCATTGTCATTATGCACCTAGGAATATAAATAAGTGGAAATTTTGTACAGAACAAATGATATCATTTTTGAGAAATAAATTTTCAAAACATTATAACCAGCTCAGTTTTATAAGCCTTGGAGGTGGTATGTTTAGTGATATGAGTTCGGAATTAAAATCTCAAATTCCATTTGAAATTCCAACTTTTGAAGAATATTCAAATGTTTCTTCAAAACTAATCAACGATTTTATGCAAAACGAAAAACCATTTGATACTCCTCCAGAATTATTAATAGAGCCCGGAACTGCTTTGGCTTCAAAGGCTTTAGATTTTTTAGTCAAAGTTGTAAGTATTAAAAAAATTGGTAAGGACTTTTTTGTAAACACGACTGGTAGTAAATATAATGTTAACCCTTCGGTAAATAGGCTCAATAGCCCTTATAAAATTTTTAATAAAAATAAATCATCTAATATTAATTTAAATAATGCTGTTGTTTGTGGATATACCTGTATTGAAAGCGATGTTTTACATAAAGAATTCAAAGGTGAAATTTCTAAAAATGATCTGATTCTATTTAAAGAAGTTGGGTCCTATTCTCTGGTAATGAAGCCACAATTTATTCTGCCAAATGTTCCTGTAGTCGAATTTATTAATAACGAAAAATTATCTTTAGTTAAAAGAGGTGAAACTTTTGAAGATGTTTTTTCATCATACACAATAATGTAACATGTTAGAATTATTTTATATAACCAATAATCAATATGAAGCCAAAATTGCAGACAATTTAGGAGTTGATTGGATTTTTATTGATTTAGAGAAAATAGGAAAAGTTAATAGACAGAAAGATAGAAATACTGTTATATCTAATCATGAAATTAAAGATATTGAATTAATTAATACAGTTACAAATAAAGCAAAAATCCTTGTACGTTGTAATCCCTATGGTGAATGGACTGAAAATGAAATAGCTCAAATAGGAGAAAACGATTATGTGGATATGGTGATGTTGCCATACTTTAAAGAGGTTGAGGAAGTTGAAAGTTTTTTAAAAATAGCCAACAGTTATTCTTTTAAAGTTGCTTTGTTACTGGAAACTATGTCAGGAATCAATAATTTAGATGAAATACTGTCTCTAAGTGGAATAGATTATGTTCATATAGGTCTAAATGATATTCATATAGAAAGAAAGACTCAATTTATGTTTGAACCCTTTTCAGATGGTTTAGTTGATAGTGTAGTGACAAAGCTTAAGAAATATAATCAGAAATTTGGTATTGGTGGAATAGGTTGTATCTCAAAAGAAATATTACCTTCTGCAGAAAGTCTTTTAGGAGAACATTATAGACTAGGTTCTAAAGGAGTAATTTTATCAAGAACATTTAAACCTGAATTTGATAAAACAAATTTATTAGATTTTGAAATGAAATTAAAGAATTCTTTAGATTTATTTAGGAATAAAGAACAATTTATGAAAAGGCAAAATGATATATATTTTGAAGAAAACAAGCTTAAAGTAAATAATGATATTTCTAGCGTAGTAAAATCAATAATTAATAAAAATTAAATTTAAATGTCTTTTAAAAACTGTGTAGAATACAAAATTAATTTTGACGACGATATTTCTAATAATTTTGATAAATTAAAAATAGAGATTTTTGATAAATCTATCTTAGTTATTGGAGGGGCTGGCACTATCGGTTCTAGTTATATTAAAGAATTGTTTAAATTTCACCCTAAAAAGGTTGTAGTTGTAGATATAAATGAAAATGGACTAACCGAGCTAACGAGAGATCTAAGAAGTTCTTTGATATTAGAATATGGACCGGAATTAATTACTTACCCAATTAATCTTTTAAGTGAAACTTTTGATAAAGTATTTAATTCTGATAAATGGGATGTTGTTGCAAATTTCTCTGCACATAAACATGTGCGTTCTGAAAAAGATAAGATTTCAGTGGAGGCTTTAATCATAAATAATGTGTTTGGAGCAATTAAACTTTTAAAACTATGTGAACTAAATCCTCCAAAATACTTTTTTAGTGTTTCAACTGATAAAGCAGCTAACCCTGTTAATGTAATGGGAGCGTCAAAATCGCTTATGGAAAAGTTAATACTTTCAAAAAAGAATAAATTTAGAGTCTCAACTGCTAGATTTGCTAACGTAGCTTTCTCTAACGGTAGTTTATTAGACGGTTTTCTCTACAGACTTCAAAAAAATCAACCAATATCCTGTCCTTCAGATATTAAACGGTTTTTTGTTAGCCCTGGTCAATCAGGACAGATATGTTTGCTGTCAACATTTTTGGGTAAAACAGGTAGTATCTTTTTTCCAAAATTAGACTTCCATAAAGATCAGATATATTTTAAAGAGATAGCTTTAAAGTTTTTAAAGCAGAATGGATTTGAACCAAAATTAGTTCAGTCTGAAAAAGAAGCTAAAGATTTTTATTTTGACAATAACTCTAAAGAATATCCAATTTATTTTTTTAAAACAGATACTTCTGGTGAAAAAACATATGAGGAGTTCTTCACTGAAGAGGAAGATTATGTAGTTAATGAATATGTTTCATTAGGTTATATTAATTCGGAAGAAGTTAAAATATCTTTTGAAGAAGTACAAACTGATTTTGAATATGTTTTTAATGATTCTGCTTCTGAAAAATTAGATATTATAAAAATTATTAATAAATATATACCGTCTTTTATGCATATAGAAACCGGTAAACATCTAGACCAAAAAATGTAAATTATGTTATATTATTTTATTAAACGATTATTGGATATCATTGTTAGTCTTTTAACAATATTAATTTTAATTCCAATCTTTATACCTATAATTATTATTTTAAAATTTTCTGCTGAAGGTGAGGTTTTTTACGTTCAAGAACGAGTCGGGTATAAAAATTCAAAGTTCAAAATATTTAAGTTTGCTACAATGCTTAAGAATTCATTGAATATGGGAATGGGTAGTATAACCTTAACAGATGATTTTAGAGTTACTAAATTTGGTAAAACCTTACGTAAGACGAAAATTAATGAACTTCCTCAATTATTTAATATATTAATTGGAGACATCAGTCTTGTTGGGCCTAGACCAATTTTAGAATCTGATTGGAATTTATATTCGGAAAATATTAAACTAAAAATTTATGACGTCAAACCCGGTTTAACAGGTATTGGTTCTATTATGTTTAGAGATGAAGAGGCTATAATGTCTTCAGTAGAGAATATGGATTTACATATTTACTATGAGAAATTCATCGCTCCATATAAAGGAGAACTTGAAATGTGGTATCAAGAGCATCGTTCCCTTTATTTAGATTTTCAATTAATTTTGATTACAGTTTGGGTAGTAATATTTCCTGAAACAACACTTCATGAAAAATTGTTTAAAAATTTACCTAAGCGGAAATTTTAATTAATACGAATTAGATATTTTTATATGAAAAAGGATATATTTTTAGACACAGAGAACTTAATTAAATCCTACGGATTTAGTATTGTTTCAAAAGATTTTAAAAGACCTTGGGGAGGGTTTTTAGTGATTGATGAAGATCAATCCCAAGAATTCTCAAATCAATTTTTTAAAGGCTTGAATGTAAATACTCTTAAAATTAGTGGAAAACTAAGTCCAAAGATTTTGATAGTAAAACCAAATGTTCGATTGTCCTGGCAATACCACAATAGACGTGCTGAAATCTGGCAAATATTTAAAGGCTCTGCAGGAGTTATCAGAAGTGATTCTAATAATGAAAATGAAATGGAAGTGTTTCAGGAAGGTGATCAAATTGTTTTAAAGCAAGGAGAAAGACATCGTTTGATAGGACTAGAGAACTATAGTGTTGTGGCTGAAATTTGGCAACATACCGTTAAGAACCACCCTTCTGATGAGGAAGATATCATTAGAGTACAAGATGATTTTGGTAGATAATTGTAAAATTGTAAAAAATGAGTAAGAAAAAAGGAATTATTGTATCAGGTTATTTTAACCCAATTCACAAGGGGCATATTGAATATTTTAACAACGCAAAAGCACTTGCAGATGAGTTATTTGTGATTGTGAATAATGACCATCAAAGAACATTAAAAGGAAGTACTGAGTTTCAACAGGAACAAGAACGTGTGTTTATAGTCTCTAATATTAAATCTGTAGACCATTGTGTTTTATCTATTGATGAAGACAGGACAGTTTGCAAAACCATTGAGAAAATTGCTAAAGATTTTGGTCAAGAGTATGAGCTAAATTTTGCAAATGGAGGTGATCAAAATAATAACACAATCCCAGAGAGATCAATATGTGATCAAATGGGAATCTCTTTGATTGATGGTTTGGGAGATAAAATTCAGTCAAGTAGTTGGTTATTAAAAAAGTAAATTATTTTAGTTAAATTTGAATGCACTTTTGAAATTTACTAATATGCCATTTGATCCAAAAACAGCCCGTAATGCAGGAAAGAAATCTAAAAGGGGTCCTGCAAAAAAAGAAGAATCTACGATCAAACAAAAAATAGAATTGTTGTATGAAGAAATTCTAGATGAACTCTTAGTAAATCAAAAAAGTTTAACAAAAACTGAGCGTGTTAAGCTGTTTGTCACCCTCTCTAATTATATTTTTCCAAAAACAAAATCAGTTCGAGATCAGTTTACCCTGGACAAACTCAGGGAAATTGACACTCAAGGTTTCCATGATAGAGACCCTGACCCTACCAAATAACTCTAGATTTCACACATATAAGTTTGCCAAATTATTTAAACTTCTTGATGACCTATAAAGGGACACTTTATTTTATTGCTACCTGTTTAACAATTTCCTTGGAAGATAAGAATAGGCAAGCGATAGAAAAACAGTTGCAATCAGACATGATAGACTGGGATGCTGTTGTAAAAGTGAGTACAAGCCATTATTTATTTCCTGCATTGTATTGTAATTTAAAGCGTGTAAATTTATTGCAATATCTACCATCAGATTTGGTTAGTTATATGGAGCATATTACCAATTTAAACCGAGAGCGAAACGAACAAATAATTACACAAGCATAAGACTTAAAAAAGAAAATAAGATTGCAGCTACAGAGATTCATCATGAGCTTTTGATAGAAAAATACACCAATGAATTTAATTATAGCTTTGTAGAAAAGGATAGTCAAATTATAAATGGTGCTACGGTTTTGAGTTATGCAAACAAATTAAACTTATCCATTATTGCCAATCAAATAAATGACAGCGGCTTTTATTATAAAACGATGGCTTTACGAAATGCCTATGATATTTTTTTATTGTCTAAAAAAACGAACGCGAAAGATGCGGTGAATACACTTGACAAGCTAAGTCATCCCTTAAATTGTTTTTTAGCAGCCTGTTATGAAATTTTTAATAAAGCAGATAGTTTAGTATACAATAAAAATGCAAAAACAGCCTCTTATTTGAGTGATTTTAATAGTCAGTTTATCAATAGGAAAGCAACAAAAAGAAACCACAAACACATTAAGATTTATTTATTTAAAAGATTAATAGGTAAAAATTGGTACAACGAAAAACCAATCCAGTTGGGTGTAAAAAGATAGTAATATTGTGTCATTTTAAATACCTTAA
>ENA-ORXF01001435-ORXF01001435.1-marine-metagenome-genome-assembly--contig:-NODE-1435-length-15396-cov-3.572622_pt1 | contig 15396 bp, 16 predicted proteins | sample MGYA00237864_ERZ511476 | MGnify/ENA primary metagenome ERZ511476 (study PRJEB26306, sample SAMN06343908) | marine metagenome | isolation source: coastal waters | place: Atlantic Ocean: West Antarctic... | reverse complement strand
AATGCAAAAAAATAGAGAGTTTTTTAGGACCAGGGTATAAATGTGTTGCTAGCTTCGGCCACATTTATGAAATTCAAAAAATAAATGATGATTTAACCCCACAATTCAAGTTAATAAGCAGTAAAACCAATTATATAACAGTTCTAAGGAATGCGTTAAAAAAATGTAAAGAGGTTATAATAGCAACAGACGATGACCGCGAGGGTGAAGCAATTGCATGGCATATCTGTAGATTCGCAAAGTTGAACCCAACTAATACAAAGCGTATAATATTCCACGAAATCACAAAAAAGGCCATACAATATGCTGTGAATCATCCAACAGTCATTAATATGGAGATGGTAAACGCGCAATTGGGTAGACAAGTTCTTGATCGAATTGTCGGGTTTTCGATATCTCCTGCTTTATGGAAAAAATTCTTCCATGGGGATAAGGGAAAGAATGCTTTGTCCGCAGGGAGATGTCAAACACCCGCCCTTCGATTGATATATGATAATTATAATGAGATAGAAGAAAGTCCGGGTGAAAAAATGTATGAAACGATTGCTGATTTTACCGACAAATCATTACCTTTTAAATTAAATAAAGAATTCACAGATAAAGATGAAATGTCTGATTTTTTGGAAGAAAGTGTTAATTTTGAGCATAATATTAAACCCATCGATAGTGAAAGAGTAGGTATACGTAAAGCACCGCAACCGTTTTCCACATCATCATTACAACAACGTGCCTCAAATGAACTACACTTCTCTCCAAAACAAACCATGATGTTCGCACAAAAGCTATATGAAGGAGGTTATATTACTTATATGCGAACAGATAATAAGAAATACTGTAAAGAATTTATTAATACGGCTCTCCCATATATCAAAAAAACATGGGATATAACAAATGACCATATTAAAACAGATATTGATACCATAACAATAGGTAAATCAGAGAAGAAGGAAGGCGCTCAAGAAGCACACGAAGCGATTCGTCCTACAAAACTTGACACCATCGATGTTGCGCTTGGAAATGGAGAGAAAAGGCTCTATAATCTTATTAGAACGAATACCATAGAAAGTCTGTTAAAAGAAGCGTTAATAAATGTAATAACATGTTTAATAACAGCACCATTCGAATTAGAATACAAACACAGTGAAGAGGAAATTAAATCACCTGGATGGATGATTGTAAATGGCTTTATTGATACCAATCCACTATTTAATTATATCAAATCTCTCCAAAAAGGATTGATAGAGTATAAAAAAGTAAGTTCAAAAATGGCATTAAAGAAACTTAAAACACATTATACTGAAGCAAGATTAGTTCAATTGTTAGAAAAGAAGGGGATTGGTAGACCATCAACATTTTCCAGTCTAATATCTAAAATACAAGATAGAGCGTATGTTAAAAAACAAGATGTTAGTGGCAAAGAGATATCTTGTATAGACTTCACATTAATTGACGACGAATTGGAAGAGATTGAAACCACACGTATATTTGGAAATGAAAAAAATAAACTAGTTATACAACCCATAGGTATACTAGTTATTGAATATATTTTAGAAAGTTTTAATAATTTATTTGTATATGATTACACGAGTAATATGGAGGATAAATTGGATAAGATATCTATAGGTGAATATGAATGGAAGGATTTGTGTGGTGAATGCGATATTATGATAAAGGAATTAATTAAAAAAACCACAAGTAAAAGCACTAATATCCAAATTGACGAACATCATGTATATACGATTAGTAAGTATGGACCGGTTATTAAATATGAAAAAGATGATAAGATTATATATAAAAAAATAAAACCAAATGTCGATATACATAAGTTGCGAAGAGGTGAATATAAATTAGAGGACCTTGTTTTAGAAAATGTTCAATTTGGGGGTAAAACGCTTGGATCATTTAAAAATACAGCGGTTATCTTAAAAAAAGGACAATATGGATTGTATATTATGCATAATAGTAAAAGTTACTCTCTAAAAGGATTCAAGAAAGACGAAAATAGTATAAAGTTGGAAGATGTTATTGATATTTTATTGGGAAATAAATCAGCAAATCCTAGTGTATTAAGAATTATTAATAAGGATATATCAGTGCGGAAGGGAAAATATGGTCCATATATATTTTATAAAACCGACAAAATGGAAAAACCCAAATTTATAGGATTTAAGCAATTGATGGTTCAATATAAAGAAATATGCAATTGGGAAAACATGGAAAAGGAAGATGTAAGCAATATTATACACGAATATTTGGATAGTGCTTATTAATAGATTATAATTATTTTATGTATTTATATTATAACAAAAATGGAAACGATTTATGAAGATGGAGAATCTGATTCATCTGATTATAACAAGGATGTATATGATAAAAATGTTTCTTCCGATTCACCAGACGGTGATGAGGTTTATAACATGCCACAACAACCAAAAATAAATAAAGAAAGTGCACTAATACGGCAATATGAAGCGAAAATTAACGACTTAACAAAAATTATTGATACCTTTAAAACGAAAAAAAACGTCCTAATGGAAACAAGACTAGAAGATACTCTCCCAGAGTTCGAGCTTAAGGACCCTTTCGGTTATCGCCCCTATACGGAAAAGGAATTGGAGTATCAGGGTCCTTCGATTGATTACGATCAGGCGTTTGATAGTAGTGATGGATACTATGGTGTTGGTAGTGCTCCCACCAATGTTTGTGTACAAATTGAAGAAAATAATAGAAGGCTAATTAATGAGTTAGAAAAGTGTGAGAAACGTGTTATGTCTGGCACTCGAAAGCGTAATTCACCTAGCACTCGAAAGCGTAATACACCTAAAACTCGAAGGCGCAATTCACCTAAAACTCAAAGGCGTAATACACCTAAAACTCGAAGGCGCAATTCACCTAAAACTCGAAAGCATAAGTCTGTATCGCGTTCACCTTGGCGAGGGTAAATGTATAATATTTATCAGAATATAGAATTCGTGGTATTAGAAATACGAATACCTTCACCTATTTGTTTTATAGCAGACTGTATCTCACGTGTATTTTCGGATACAATCATAGATGTTTTATTAACTATTTTAAAATACTCGTCTTTACCCTTTGATGATTTCATATAATCTGGGTTTTTAGCCACCCATAGAGGAACGTTCCTTAAATGTTCTGATGAAATTTTATTAATAGCACCTTTCAGTTTTTCATTTTCTATATCTTTATCCCAAATACCGTTATCCTTTACATACATCGTATTGCGTTTTACATCCGTGCAATGAATAGGTCGCCTCATTTCTTCTAATGCTTTTAAATTATTAACTATTATGTTTTTTGAACTGCATATAACTCCCTGATTTCCGGCAACTAACATATCTTCTATACACAATTTAATGCTATTGACAAAATCGTTGAGATTCATGGCATTCTGACAATGCTCATTCAAATATAAGTTAATATTGAATTTATTATGTGTAGTATTTCCTATTTGAGGAATTATATTTAATAATTTTTTATTTTGTACACAATATTCTTTATTTTGTCTTATCATCTCACTTTTTAATTCCTTATTTTCATTCTGTAATAATATCTGTTGTTCATATATTATTTTTATAAGCTCATTATCACTCGGAATAAGTCTGTTGGTTGGCTGGACCGTTTCTTTACACTTCTTTTTATGTTTCCATAACCCAGATATCGATTTATACTCTTTTTGACAAGCTATACATATCATCTTCTGCCGTAGTTCTTTTTTTCCCAAAATATGTTTACGCGTAAGTTGATGTTTTAAAAAATTGGTTTTGTTATTGGTATTGTAGTCACATTTATCACATTTATATATATTGGACGTTTCCATATATAATATGGAAACAGAATGTTTCTAAATGATTTCCAAATGCAACTTTTTATTTCCATTTTTTCTTTTTTGTCTTGGTAAGGTGTTTTTCAAGTTATGTATACATTACAGACTATACATGCTCCCAATTTCATCAGTTGTTAAAAAAATGGGAAAAGCATTTGCAACTTTTTATTTCCAAAAATGGAAATGAAAAAGTTGCATTTCTGGTGAATTTTTTATTTTTTCATGTTTTTTATTTTTTTCCAAATTGTTGTATTCATGTTTAAGACCATAACGTTACCATAAATCTCAAATTAGTGAATGGAAGATTTCGACTTTTTATTTAGACCCAATTTAGGTGAAGTGGACATGGAATTCTATGTCCTTTTCGAAAAATCCCACGGATAAATAAATGAAAAATCTTCCACTTTTTATTTTCGGGTAATTTTCATGTGTAAGAGCATAACGAGAGCATAAATCAAATTATTCACAAATACCGTTTTTTTTAGTTTTTTTTATAGCCCTTTTGGTTTTTTTTTGGTTTTATTGTTAGATCTCCATATTTTCATTTTTTTATACATATTGGCTATAATTTTAAAATGTGCATCTTTAAATTTTAGTTTGGCTATTTTTTCTATGAGTTGTATACGGTTGCCCCTGAATATTCTTCTAAACTAAATAATAGTTTTGTGGTTGTTGGGGATAAAATTGTATCTTATAACATCTAGTAATATAACTTCGAAATATATAGATAATTGTTATCTGTATGTTATTGATGTGTATATATATTTAGTTATTCTTTTAAAATGAATAATATATAATACTATTATATATTAACAGAATGTCGCAGCCCAACCTAATAAATATGATGACTGAAATTGTAAAAAGTGGTAATAAATCTATGGCGGATAAAATGTGTGGATGGTTACTGTTGTTTAGAGTTTTCATTTTAGTGGGAGTTGCAATCTTTACAATAGGACATTTAGCTGGAACACCATCTGGTGATTATGTTGCTTATATTTGCTTTACAGTAGGAATTTTAGCAACTTGGATTGTTGCATTGCGAATAATAGCGGTTATGTCAAATAACTCTCACAATTTGACTATGCCGGGTATTATTAAAAATAGTGCTATAATCATGTTGCCAAATATAGGGATGTTGATCCCACTAGTTTTTATGGTTTATATATCATTAAAGGTTCGGTCCATAGTAGAACTCAATTATAATAATTTACCAGGTAAATATTTTTGGTTTAATAATTTTGTGTTTTTTATAATTGTATTACAGCTTTTTGTATTGTATGAATTCTATAAAGGAGAGAACAATAAAACCGCCAGTAAGTGTAGAGGATTATATATGAGTGCTTTATTATTACTTAGTGTATTATCGACTGCATCAGCGATTGAGTTGTATGTTATAACAACAGCATTTATTACGGATGGATAAAAAAACGAAATGTTAATCCATAATTATTACCGTTGGTCCATATCCCCGAAACCTTTAAAATTATATTAATTTCAGTAGTTAATTTTGTCATATTGTAACTATTTCCGTCATTTATTATTTTTATAAAATTCATTTTTAGTTGGTCCATAATTTTATAGTCTGGTGTTAAATGTTCCATATCTGGTATGTTTGTAAGTAGCTCTTTTTCAAAATGTTGGATAAAGTCAACAGTTTGTTTATTTTCGCTAGGATTAACATAACATTTTATTTTATTAAAATATTCATCATAACTTGAAATATTAATTTTCAACGATATAAATATACCATTCAACGTCATACATGGCGTTGAATATAAAATTCTGTAAAAATCACCCCCATTTAATATATTATTCTTAGCCTTTTCCGATAAAAAAATGTAACTTATATTAAAATCATTAGGTTGTATAACAATATGCATAACTAATATAGTATATAAAATATTTTTAAGTAATATTGCTTTGTAACGTTAAAAGCAATAACAAGGTTTCGGGTGTAAAATCATTCACGTATCTCATTAATTCGATCGCATTATTACACTTCGATATGGACTTACCCAAATTGTCAATTTGCGAGTTTATATAGTATTCATGTGCTGTGTTATATGTAGCTTCATTTAGGTTACATTTTGATTCATTTAACCTTTCAACCTTTTTATAGAGGTAATGTTTCCACAATTTAACGATGTTGGGGTGAGTTAATATATTAGTATTTAATTTTGTGATAATATAACATAAATCTGCATCCATTTCATTAAATATATTTGTTAGTATTTAAATATAGTTTAGAACATTATTTAATGAAGTTTTTTGAAAACAAATTTGACGAATATTTAGATGGCCATAAAAATAAATCTTTACACCCATCGATTAAAAAAATATTTTCAACGGTGCTTCCCGGAAATAATATAGTATTATACGGGCCACCTGGTATAGGTAAATATACACAAGCTCTTAATTTCATAGAGCAGTATAGTCCTTCGAACTTAAAATATGAAAGGAAGATGAATATAACGGTAAAGGACAAGAATTATATATATAAAATAAGTGATATACATTTTGAAATTGACATGGAATTACTGGGATGTAACGCGCGTGTTCTTTGGAATGAAATATACAGTTCGATTATAGATATTATTAAAGCGCGTCCTAGTCATACGGGTATAATTCTTTGTAAGAATTTCCATAAAATTCATAATGAATTACTTGATACATTTTATAGTTATATGCAGACACAAGAAGATGAATCGATTAAGCTTTCATATGTATTAATAACAGAAGCATATAGTTTTATACCAAATAATATATTAAAACGTTGTAAATATATACCCATAAAGCGGCCATCTGTATCAAGTTATAAAAAATGCTTTAATATCAAACATGTAGAACCCGCAGAAGTTACTAATATAAAATTATTAAAATGTGGTATAACGAAACCTAAATATAATAAATTTATAGCTAGTATAATAAATAGTATAGAAAATTACAAAGACATCGATTATTTGATACTTAGAGAACAAATATACTATCTTTTTATATATCAACTGGATATCACGAATAATATTTGGATGTTATTTGAACATTTTTCACAAAAAAACCTAGATATTAATAAACTTGATGGTTTTTTACAATCACTTGTTAAGTTTTTAAAGTATTACAATAATAATTATAGACCTATATATCATTTAGAAAGATTAATATATAATTTAATCAGCATCACAAATGAATTATCATGAAGCGGTAAAACGATTAAATTTAAGTAATCATTTTACAGATAAAGAATTGAAAAGGGCGTATTATAAGCAGGCATTAATATTTCACCCAGATAAAAATACTGTAATAGACACTGGAGAAGAATTTAAAAATATAAAACGTGCATATGAATTTCTAAGTGAAGAGAATAACGGTGATAGAAACCTTGGAAGTAACCTTGGAAGTAAAACCGATACATATTTGTCATTCATTTCAAAATTGTTAAAGACAACTTTTCCAACTATAGATGGTAATTATTTATTTGTGGAATCGACCGTTGATATCATCTTCAATTCATGTAAGAAGGCATTAGTAAAAATATTTAATAGAATAAATAAACCGCTGGCTATAAAATTCTATGTTTTTATAACAACAAATAATGATGTTTTTAAGATAGAACCAGATATATTAAAAGAACTTCTTATAATTATTGAATCTAAAACGGAGCCGAACCACACCTATATTTTGCACCCATTGGTGAATGAGTTGTTAACTGATTCGGTATTTAAATTAAACGTTGCCGATCAGTTATTTTATGTTCCGTTGTGGCATACGGAAATTATATATGATTTATCAGGCGAGGATGTTATTATATATTCAATACCTGACTTAACCGATGATATTTTTATAGACAATAGTAATAATATACATGTTACTATTGAAGAGTCAATCGTTTCATTATTAGATAAATGTGTATTATCTGTTAATATTGGAGAGAAAATGATACATATTCCATCTAACAAATTACAAATAACCAACTATCAGATATATACATTAAAAAATGAAGGTATTTTAGACTCTAACCACGAAAAGCTCTTCAATACAGATAAAAGAATGGATATTATATTCCATATTACGCTTATTTGAAAAATTTGAACCATAGATACATATTGCAATATATAGCAATTCCACCAAGAACCTATTTCAACATATTACGCATCACCAACTCCAACCTAAAGAAAGAAGTAGTCGTTGATTTGGAATCATTTTATTCCAGGGTACTATCTAAAATGGTACATTCTAAAACCCCGTTGGGTAATAGGTGGTGGGGTGAAGAGGAGCGCGTGTTCTTCAATATATCAAACCCTGATTCTACAAAAGAGAAAACGCAAATGCGGATGTATTTTCGACTTTTCAACCCAACGTTGGAGCAAATTATACAAATCGCGAAAACTGGCGCACATCCTTTACGCGAAATGTCAGATAAACCCTATAATTATAATAAGGAAGATACTATGTATATGTTTGAATTGGATACTGGCGAAGAAATATATCTGGGACAACATTTAGACTGCATTACACTTAAATATGAACCCAAGTCCGAATAGAACTTCAATTAATTCTTGGACTAGTCATTATTACGTGATACATACATAATCTTTCAAAAATACCAATTTGATTATATTTTTTTTTTATAAACCCATTCATTAAATTTAAAAATAATAAAGTGAAACTTGCTGGATCTTTACAATATAATATTTTCATAATGGCAAATAAATTAAAATTAACACACGCAGACACGTAATGTATATTATCAAACGCTGTGTTCCCTTGATAACTTATTGGAAATATATTTATAAATATCCAGGTAATTAATTGTCCATAATAAAAATAACTATAATATCCGTTTCCATTTGTTAATATTTTCATACGATAAAAATAACCATAATACCATAATATTACATGTATCATTCTCGGAATTGGTTGAATTGTAACATAAGACAACGTTGGTATATAATTTATATTTTGAGTTTCCTCTTTTTTTAATATATATCGAATTGAATATATTAAATCTGGTATAAATAACGATAAATAACTTAAATAAATTAAATTTTTATTTGAAATGCGTTTTATATGCTCATATTTTTCTAATTGGTTCCCCCAAAAATATTGTTTATTTAACATTATTATATATATATATATATTATGACAGAAGAAAATTCGGAAATTTGTACTGACGGATATAGTTGTATAGGGAGGACAGTAAGCCAAATGTATAATGCAAAGGCGAAAAATGATTCCGTTATAAAACGTTATTTCAGATTAAAAAGTCCTAGAAATATTAACAACGATGATTTTGAAGCTGTTGTAGCAATTTGTGGTAGTAAAAGAACTATATTTGTTCTAGAACCCGAACCAAACTATGAATTAATTGGTGGGGGGATATTTTCTATAAAAAAATATCCAGCTGGTTGTACTATAGATATAGCTAGATATGAAAGAATTAAAAAAAAATCTCATAAATTTGGCATAAATATGGACAGTATAGGGGGAACATACGAAACAGACGGCCAAACAAGTAATGAAAGTGGAATAGCTGTTAAGACATTAACACATGATGTATTAATTGCAACTCTAAAAGGTGATAAAAAACTATTTGGGAAGCAAATACTTACTCCCAATATAGAATATCTTGAAATTGATAAAAGATTAGAAGAACAAATATATGAATACGAAGTGCAAAAAGATATTAAAAATTTTAACAATATGGCAAGAGAAGAGAAAAATAAGCTTTGTGAAGAATATAAAAATGAATCGTTACTTGAACAAATATTTAATTATTTTAAGTGATGATTATTTTTTTCCTTGTGTCTGCATCAGCTAAAAACTTGAAACAATTCCATAATTTACGTCCTAAACTAGATAAATTATGTATATAGCACATATTTAAGGTATTTTGGAATGTTTTTTGTAAACCCTTTACTACTTTTCTAACTACTGTAGCTGGAAAGTCTTTAAAAGAGCAACCTTTTAAATAAATATGGACGTCTGAAACAGGATTCTCTGTATCAACAGACATAGCTAAAGCCTCTTTTATGGTTTTTATAAAATGTTCCAATAATACCTTATGTCCCCCTTTGAAGTTATCTAAATCTTTCCCGATAATTATAGTCGTCCCCATACCATTTATATTTAATGTATATATACTCTTATCCAAACAATCTGTCATTAATATATATATAGTATTTTTATACTGGATAATGAACGCTAATTGGTTTTATTATAAAAAATATAGATTTTTATAATAATATTTTACAAGCATTTCTTAACATTTAATATTAGTAAGTTAGTCTGCCACGCTTTCCTCCTTTTTCTTCCTGCGCACAACCTTCTTCTTAGTAGTTGTTGTGACAGCAGCACTAGTTTCGGCTGCAATTTCCTCGGCAACAACATCCTCAACCTTTGATTCGGGAATAACTTGCGACTCAACCTCATCATCTTCATCATCGCTATCAGCCATAATATGACAAACACCTGTTCCGACAAGGCGAACGGGTGCCTTAACCTGTGCCTGAATGAGTTTCCAAGTTACACCGAACCTGCCACCTGCCATCCAAATGCCGTTGCACTGAATAAGACCCTGGATATGAGATTTGCTCGGAACGATATCGGTAGGCATGTTGTCACCTTGCGGGGTTTCACCGCCATCCACGGCAGGGAGGAATAGTGGCTTACCCTTCATATCGTATAGTTCAACAGCAAACTCATCTTCCCAAAAGGGGAGCTTAATATTTACACTTGGATTACGAGTGAAATCCTCCTCACCTGTCTCCTTATTCTTAGGGAACTTCAAAATAGGATACATCATCGCCTCGGCAACCTCCTTACTCATCTTTGATTTACCAAACCACTCCTTTGATTTACCATTCGACGCAGCCTCAAGGATAATATCTTGCAACTGCTTTAGCTTTTCGCGAAACTGCGTAATTGCCTTAGACTTTTCCGATTCGAATACAATAGAACAATCATACGATACCTTTGCGGATGTTTCATCAACGCGTTCATTCACGCCCCAGGTAAACATGAGGGGTGTTTTAAGAACGATGGGGGCACCGTTAATTAAAAGTTGGACCTTTTTTCCGCCCCTGGTATCAACCTTTGCTGGAACAAAGGTGACATCAGACGGCTGGAAGTTCTTGGTGGAGATAATTAGTTCGTTGGGAGTGCTCATGGGTTGCTTTAATAACATATTTAAGAGGCATATCCTTAAATCAATTTTCTAGTTTTGTAATAAATATATACCGATTCCTAATTTAAAGCCACAAAAAGTATGTGATATAATAATATATTTACTACTACATATAGTATATACAAAAACATATTTAAATTTTAATAATGTAATATAATAACGATGCCTAAGATAAGTGATGAAGAATTTAAGATACCGAATTATATGGAATATGAACTAGTTTCTAAAACAAACTATACCATTAAACAGTTGAAAAATATAGCACGATTTCATAAACAAAAAGTTTCGGGGAATAAGTTGGTATTAAAGACTCGAATACTGAATTTTCTAAAGAATTCATATTACGCGAATCGTTTACAAAAAGCTTGGACCAATAGAATGGAAAATAAATATGATATATTACACGGGCCTGCTATTATTAATAGACATATGTGTAATAATATTACGGATTTCTTATCATTTGACGATATAGATAAGATACCATATTCCCAATTTTTCAGTTATAAAGATAATGATGGCTTTATATATGGGTTTGATATAAAATCATTTTATAATCTCTTAAAAAACGAAACCGAACCTAGAAATCCATATAATAGAGAGTTAATTCCGAATGAAGTAAAACAAACATTTATGAAATTATTAAGATATGGAAAAATTTTGAAAAAAAAACTGGTAATTATTATAAATGATGATTTAGCTGAACTTAGTATCCAAAAAAAGATAGAATTAAATGCGATAAGGATCTTTCAAAAAATAGATGGATTCGGACATATTACGGATGCGAATTGGTTTCTTAATTTACCCAAACAAGGGCTAATTAAACTGATTGGCGAACTTATTGATATATGGGATTATAGGGCTTCCTTATCACAGCAAACCAAGATTGCGATATGTCCTCCATATGGAAAGCCATTTAATGGTATAAATATGATTTCATTCATTCAATATAATATAGAAACTCTAAAAATTAATATATTAAATATATTTGACACATTAATTAGTGCGAGCCCCGCCAGAGAGAATCAATCTTTGGGAGCATTTTACATATTGGGCGCGTTAACATTAGTTAGTAGTCAAGCGGCGTCGAGTATGCCATGGTTATACGAATCCATGTATCATATATAATTTTATGTTAATGTTTTTAAAGCCAATATGGTTTTAAAATAAATAAAATTATAAACAACTTAAATGATTCCTTATTATATAGTTTATAATGACTAATAAAGATGCAACCAAGCCCAAACCCAAGTCCAAGGCCAGCAAGGCTGCCAAGATTACCAAGACGGCAACACCTACCAAGACAGTGACAAAATCGGCGACCAAGACGGCGACCAAGACGGCGACCAAGACGGGAACCCCAATCAAGACGGGAACCCCAATCAAGACGGGAACCCCAATCAAGACGGCAAATGTTGTAGTGGCCCCAGCCGATGATAAGACAGAGGAAGTGGCTATTTCGCTTACAGATTCGTTTACAAACTTACTAGGACAGCTACAGATTCTAAGAGGGCAGCTGACGAGTGTTACTGGTCAGGTTCGTGCTTTACAGAAGCGTTCTGATCGTGAACTGAAGATCGCGCAAAAGGCGAGTAAAAAGGCGAAGCGCAAGGTTGGTAATCGTGCTCCAAGTGGGTTTGTCAAGCCGACTAAGATTAGTCTAGAGTTAGCGACGTTTCTTGGAAAGGAGAAGGGGACGGAGATGGCGAGAACTGAGGTGACTAGAGAGATTAATGGGTATATCCGCTTACACAATTTGCAGGATCCCAAGAATGGTAGAATCATTCTTGCCGATGAGAGCTTACGCAAGCTCTTGAAACTCGGAGATAAGGACGAGCTCACGTATTTCAATCTTCAGCGATACATGAGTCCTCATTTTGCGAAGAAGGATACCAAGCTTGTCGATGCCAACTAAATATCAATTAAGGATATGAAATAATATATTTGTTTAAATCATAAATATATTATCATTCCTCTTTATACCAGCGTCCCTATACTTTTTGGTTCTTCTTCTTTTTACCATTTATATATATAAAATTAAACAAAGATGAATCCCACAGAATGCAATTGTTCCTTTAGTTTATCGTATTTAACATAATTATTTCTAATAACGAAATAATTAAGTTGTTTTAAAACATCATTTGTATTAATATTATATATCTCTCTAATTTTTGTAATTTGGGATGTTTGTTCTTCGGTTATAAGTTTATTGGAATTGAGCCATTCTAAAAAGATTTCCTTGGTTTCAGTTTCTTTATATTTTTCAAAGTGTTTTAGATTATTGAATATGGTGGTCGTATTTGACGTATTATAGTCTGTTCCCGAAATATAACATATTTCCTTAAATTCATCATATGTCAACTTTAAGGATTCCAGTATTTTATCCAAATTATAAAGCATGGCGTTGTGATTTTCGGTGCTTAAATATTTAAGGACGCGCGGGCATCCATAAACAAACAAATCGGTATCTTCTGTCAAACACGCGAATGCTTTATTCTCCAATACTAACGCAGCACATAATGTATCACTTTCTCCTTCTGCTACCCTATACATAATACCATAGTTTGAAAGCAATTCCTTTACATTTATCATATCAGCCTTTGAAAATGTGCTACATTTCAACTTTAATGTGTATAATTCTCTTTTAATTTTATTTGATGGATTTTTTTTATAGATTAACGACAAATCGGCATATTCTTGTTTATAAGTATTTTTCATTTTTTTTCTATCTATTAATGTTTCTTTCTTTTCGTCTGAGCGCTTAGGCCCGTCAAATATAAATAATGGATGAATATTATAATGTCTCAATACGGAACATAACAAATAAAAGTTTCCCAATAAATTATCCGTAGCAGCGAAACGGAACATATAAATGCTAGCATCTACAACAATACGTTTATTTTTCAATTGTTGTAGGTCAATAAGATTTATACCATCGGTAGTTAATTTTTTTAGTAATGTATTCAATAGTTTTACTCCCATTATGTATCAGTAACATATTAAACTGTATTGGTTAATGTTTCAATTTATAAACTAAATTCAAACACACTCATTCGCATAGTATTTTTTATAAAATTACTATCATATTTATTTAATAACTTATTCGCATGTGTTAACCCGTGTATAAAATTCTTACTATTATACTTTGATTGTATGAAATGTGATAATTTTGTAAAATTATCCTTATTTGCATCAAATGCTATCATGTTGGTATTGTTTTTGACACACCAATTTAAGAAATTGTTCATATTAAATAAAAATATACACTTTAAAATATAATATACGAATGTATTTGTATTTTCCTTGTATAATGTGGCTTTACTGGCTGTATGTAGGTCGTGATATGTTAATCCCATAAAACGTAATATTTTTACGATTTGTAATAATGAAAAAAATTTTTCAAATGACAAACAGTATTCAACGTAAAGTAAGAATTCATCTACATTATACCCATCAGTTAAATGGTAAGCGGTAAATGCGCTATTCATAAAACAAGCCCAAAATTCACAATATGCTTCAGCTATTTTCATATCACTTGATATTGGGAACAATTTTTTTATGTTAGAGACCATTCTGTTAGAATTACTGTCATCGCTCCAATCTAATCCAAGAGTATGAAATGTCTCATGTAAAAACACCTTAAATATTTCTTCTTTCCTATAAATAATGATTTCACCATTCTCCTGACATCTATATGTAAAAGCGGTATTAACATTATTTGGACCTAATACAGTTGAATTATTTTCGGGTAGACTTTTTTTAAATGGGGTTAAATAACTTGTAACTTTCAAAGTTTTAGAGCATTCTGCCCTAGTATATGGTAATATAAAAAATAACCACATTATCATTTTAGCAGTTATATAATCCGTTTGATAAAACATGTCATGTTCTGATATAAAAAATGTAAACAAAATATCACGATTGTGTATTATACATTTATAACTTATTTCCCCTATTGTTTTGGTCAATATATGATTACCTATTTGCTTTGGGAGAAATCGATTACTCTCTATTTTCCCTTTATTAATTTTTTTAACAGTTTTACGAAACTCTAATGAATCCATTAACACGCGTGTTTTCTTGTTTGCATCCACAAGCTTATCATATATATCTTTCAGTATTTTATCGAATTTAATCTTTTCGTTTCTTGTATTCTTCTTATGAAATGATGAGAAATCATCCATTAATAATTGTATAATACCTTCTGAATCTTTTGAAAATTCCATGTTAATATAATCGTATATTATTCTTTTTAATTCTTGTTTAATATTTCCCGAATTTTCATGGTATTGTAAAACACAATAGGTTCTCTACCCCTTACAAAATGCTGTAATTTGGCATCGCGCATACTTAGTAGTGCTTTTTTTGCGGTTAA
>ENA-ORXF01001433-ORXF01001433.1-marine-metagenome-genome-assembly--contig:-NODE-1433-length-15413-cov-8.887520_pt1 | contig 15413 bp, 34 predicted proteins | sample MGYA00237864_ERZ511476 | MGnify/ENA primary metagenome ERZ511476 (study PRJEB26306, sample SAMN06343908) | marine metagenome | isolation source: coastal waters | place: Atlantic Ocean: West Antarctic... | reverse complement strand
GAAACCCACAATGATAAAGGGGGCATATCACTACGCTTTCCAACAGTAAAGCATATTTATGAAAACGAAAGAGATTGTTAATATGAAACGCCGAAGACAATATGACGACAGTTATTGGATAATAAAAATATCATTTATTGGGATTTTTGTTTTATTTGCCTTTTACTATCTAAAGCTATTATTTCGAACTTTGTAATCTGAGGATTCATTCGTATATTTACGGTATAAGAAGAGAAAGATATTCAATTCTAAACACAAAATAAATAATTAACATGTCAGGACGAGGACGCCCCCGTAAAACAGCAGTAGAGTCAATTAGAACTCCACTCACAAACGTTGTATTAACTAAGATGAATGACGTAAAGTTTGATTCATCCCTATTTACACCTATTAAAACAGGTACTATCGTTGATAGTATTTTAAGTAATGATGGTGGTGTATTTCCAGGCACTAATACTATTGTAGTTGGTGATCCAGGTGTAGGTAAATCAACAGTATTACTTGATTGGCTAGCAAATTTCCAAGCCAAAGGTAAAAAGGTATTATTCATATCAGGTGAAATGAATGAAATTGATATGCATGGTTATGCAAAGCGTTTTCCAAAGTTTGGACGCGTTCCAATTCTATTCATGCAGAATTATGCTGATAATGCTCAGGAAGCAATTGAGGGTGTATTGAATGAAGGATTTGATGTTGTATTAGTTGATAGCTGGGCTGAGGTTAATGATTTGGTTCAAGAGGAAAATGGATGGACGCGTCGTAAAGCGGAATCATGGTTGTTGGATTTAATGGATGTTCATAATAAAGCAACAAATAAATGCAATAAACACACAGCATTCATTTGCATACAGCAGATGACCAAAGGTGGAGATTTTGCGGGTTCAAATCGTATTAAACACATGACAACATCTATGGCTCATTTGAAGTTTGATGGTCGTGGTAGAGATGCTGCGCGTTATATTGAGTTTACTAAAAACCGTCGTGGTGATGTGGGTGATAAGATTTTCTTTACTTTATCCTCACCTGATCATGTTGAATATAACTTTGAAGAAATTTAATCGCTGGTATGAAAGTCATACCTTCTAATTGTTTAACCTTAATAAATTAAAAATGGCTAAAGATAATCCAACCCAATCAGGAGGTATGCGTCGTTTCGATGAGTTAATTGCTTTACGTAATGTATTTGGGAATGATGAAGTCCTCCTTGAGGAAGTTGTTCGCAATATGTCTAATAGAGACGCCAACATAGTATTTCGCCGTGTTGCTAAGGCATTTGATGTGACCAATGCTCTAAATAGAGAGCTGATGGCAATTAATCAAGTAGCATAATATTGGTAAGGGGGTTAGTATTAGGCAATAGTTATTACCGTAACGAAGACTAACCCCCCACTAATATGGCTGTAGGATCAGATGGACTAATAGAATTTACCTTAATAGATGGTAAAACAGTAAATATCAATGTAAATCACATTGTTAGTATTGAAGAACTCACTGCTAAAGAATTGAGAAAAGAAAACTTCAAAAAATATGGAAGTGCTATTAAAAGATTCACTAACATTAGTAAAGTATTATTATCCTCTGGAGGTTATATACAAATTGTAAGCAGCACTGCCCCCGATATAGTTTCAGACACTAAAGCTACAGTTGCTAAAGGGGGAATAACAGGTGGAACATTTTAGGCACTTTGTTAATCATATAAAATACTTAAATGGGGATCTTTGGATCCTCATTTTTTGTTTGTATATTCACGGTATAAGAAAAGGTTAAAAACAAATAATTTTAAAAAATGGCAACAAGAGCATCAATTAAATTTAAGGACAGCGATGGTAAATTCATTGCAAATGTATATCACCACTATGATGGTTATCCCAGTGGTTTAGGAGTTAGATTACTAGAATTAACTGAAGGTAAAACAGTAAATGGCATAAACCAAATTGATGCCACAGAGCGAACGTTTAATGGTTTTGGTTGTTTAGCAGCATCAGTAATTGAGGGCCTAAAAGACGGAGTTGGATGTGTGTATCTATATAGTGAAGATGAATACGGCAATGTGGGTGAAGAGTATCTTTATGAAGTTGTTGAAGAAGATGATGGATGTCAGGTACTTGTTTCATCAATATATGGTAATGATGAATTTGTGCCAGTTGAAATAGTTTTAGAAACAGTAAAAAATAATTAAGATGGCTAGAAAGAAAAAATTAACAAAACAAGACGCAATTGGAAACGCAATATATTTAGCTATAGCTACCGCAGGTGGTGTTAGTCCTAAATTAATGGGGTTTAGAGCATTTATGGAAGGGTTAAATTATTTAGATGATGAAAACGAAAAATAATTCAAACCCAAAACCAATTCCATCTATTAACGTAGGTGATAAAGTTCAATGGTACCTCAAATCTGATCCACCCTTTTTCGATCCTTTTAACGGCACCCCAATGGAGGTGCTAGAAACACGCCAAATGTTTTGTAGAGATGAATTCAACAGTAGATGGCTTAATGCGTATACCGTAGAACTCCCTAATGGAGAAAGAGCTGAGTATGCTGAAAATCAATTAGTAAAAATATAGGATTATGGGAAATATGAGTTATTGTCGAATGGAGAATACGTATCGTGATTTATTAGATTGCTTAAATGATGGTAATTTGAGAAATACTAGAATTGATGAGTTAGAAGACCATACTAGTATGAGTAATTCTGAAATTAGATATGCCCAAGAAATATTAGATATCTGCAAACAGTTGGTTGACATTAATGAATAAAGGTGTCTTAGAAGTTTGTAATTTAAAGGTTTAATCGTATATTCACGGTATAAGAAAAAGAAAAAAAAGTAATATGAAAGAATCACGGTATAATGACGCAGTGCTAATGGTTAATGTAGAAAACCAAATCACAGTTGGAAATAACGATGCTATTGAAGCAACAGTACAACATCAAATATGTACCTATCTTTGTGAAGATGGTAGCATTGGGGCAGATGTTGAGTATGTTGATATTCATAGTGTTAAGTTCCTTGGAATGCCAATTGAGGAAGGCTATATAGAGTATAGAAAATTCCTAGTTAAAATGAAAGACTTAGGTTTGGATGTTGAAGAGCTAGTACATGAGGAATGTGTAGGAGTTGTTACAAATAATGATGTCGAGCATGTAAAAGATATATTTTCAAAAATGTCGCCATCTTTATCAATCATCAACGCGCGACTTTATCGAGACAATTGTAAATAAAAGAAGATGAGCAAAGAAAGAGTATTTGAAAGTGATGGTATGTTATGGAACGATGGAGATGTACCTAAGTGTTCATACTGCGATAGAGATTATGACCAAGTAGAAACACTACACGAAACACCATTTAGTGGTGGAGTATGTTGTGAGCAAAGTTCCTGCCGAGATAGTTTAATTCACGAGGTTTTATTCGAGCAAGTTGAAGAACATCCAACTATACCTTAAAAAGCCCCCTGTCTGATAATTAAGAGGATCTCAAAAAGCACCTTGGAGATTAATAATTCTTTCGTATATTCACGGTATAAGAAAAGAGAAAAATCTAAAAGATATGTTTAATAAAGTATTTGATGATATGGATTATGACACCCCGATGAGATATCAGGGTGTTTTCTGTGATATAGAAACTAATGTCTTAACCCTCCATGCATTTCGTAAGTGGTTATCTGCTGAATGGTTCGAAAAAGCATTACTGCGTGAAGAATTTCCTGAATTTGACTACATAAAGGATGACATGATTATTCTTGATATGCAGCATGAACTTTTAGCTTCCTTAAATTAAAAAAAGAATCAACATGGATATAAATACAATTGGACCACTACTAGTGGTCGATATGAAGGAGCGACTGGTAACAATTACTTGCGAAGTTGGAGATGCTAATCAGAGCTTGCTAGAGGATATAATTGAGCAGATAGCCAGATGTAAAACGATGAGTGACATTAATATACTACTATGTAACTACCACTACTTATTTAGCGATGAGAAGGATCAGGGTAAGTCAGTGGTGTCAGTTGATGGCACGCAGGAGTATGTTATTGGCTTGCTAACGAAGCGTATTGTTAATGATAAGAAGATTATCCATAACTGGAATGAAGCTTATGACAATAATGAATGGGTAGAATACCTCGAGGATAAAGAAGAGCTTGATGCTTTTTATTTTGATGACCCGGTTCCGGGTGTGTCTGAAATGGGAACACAAACTAAGCTAGGTGATTCAACCGATTGGGATCAGTTGTCCAGGGATAATACGAATAGTAGTGGCCACCCAGCGGATTGGTCTGACTGTGGCAACTGTGGAGACATGGATTTACATTTAGATGAACAGTGTCCCAATTGTGGAAGACAAGCAATTTAAATAGATAAGATGTCAGAAACAAAAAAACCTCGCACCTTAATTCTAGAATACCTACATAAGCTAGCGGAGGATTTCTCCGATGAAAAATTATCGGAAATCCCCAATGAGGAATTGATACTAGTTGAATACCACCGACTAAAATGGATGGAAGCTGCTGATGCTAGAGGTAAAGATCTAATAGATGATGAAGAACTTATTGAGATACTTGAACTCGCTCAAATAAGATATATAGTAGGCAGTTTGTAAATCCAAAACATAATCGTATATTACAGTATGAAAGAAAAAGAAAAATTATTCCATTTCCATTTAGAAGATGTAATGGGCAACGCAACGACACTGGTGTGTCATTTAGTAGATGGTTCAATCAAGTATAGCTTTTATAGTGGCCACGGTAGTAGTGGTATGCCAAACTCGTTGAGCAACATTCAATTCTATGATATTGTAAATGGTAATATGAATTGGAAACGTGATGCTTCATTACCTGTAGAAAACGAGGAAGGTGAGGATTTAGATGATTTCAAAGCTAGAGTGAAATATATGCTTAACAATTCTACTGAGAAGTTTGTAAAGGAAGTAAGCACTAATGTAACATTTGCGAAATGAGTAGAAACGAATTATTTGAAGTAGTTGGGGAAATGATTGATCACATGGGCATTCAGGCATTTACAGAAGAAGTAATGCAGGGCATGTCTACAGATGAATTAAAGGAAACTGTTGAGCATATTGATCAACACCACTTCGAAAACCATTTTTTGAAATAAATAAATGCTAGTTCTTAGAAGCTTGTTTACTTAAAAATTATTCGTATATTCACGGTATAAGAAAAAAGAGAGTTATGCTAAAAAATTTCCAAAGCGGCTACAGTGTTAGTGGCAAAAGTACAATTGCAAAGCGCGAAAAGAATGATTGCATGGTGAGAGCTGTTGCAAATGCGTTTGAGATATCATATGACCAATCACATGCTTGGGTTAAAGAAACATTTAAGCGAGGTGTTAGACAAGGCACCAAGGCAGTAATCAGCACATTGAGTAAAATTGATGAAGCTGTATTTGAGCCACAGGGTCAGTTAGATTTGTTTAGTAGTGATGAAAAGAAAATCACCATTAAGTCACTTGGAGTAAGCCCAAAGCGTGGTGGTAAGCTAAAAAATCCAGCTTATACTCACAAGCCAGTTGCGTTTACAGTAAAAGCGTTTGCTCAGAAGTTTAGCAAAGGCAATTATGTAGTGCTAGTAAATAAGCATGCATTAGCCATTAAGAATGGTGTTGTAATTGATAATCCCGATATGCAGTTTAGTGGCTACCGACGAGTAGTTGAAAGCGCATTTCAAATAAAAACAGCGTAATGGCTAGTAAAAACGATAATAAAAGATACGCATTACAATTAGATATGTACTTGTGGACAGACAATGATTATATGGCTAAAAAAATAGCACAAGAAATCAAAACATTTATTAATGAAAAAACCGCATCCGGTGAAATCTTTGATAATGTAGGAGAGGCATATGTTACGAAATTGGTTAGTCTTATAGATCAATAAAATCTTAGATAAAAATGTATAGTTTAGATTGTAGTTATTTTGACCAAGAATTCACCTCGATAGGTGGTTTGATAGATTATGTTACAACAATGGGAATGGACCCCAATTATGAAATAACATTCAATGGCAAACCAACAGGTGAAAAGGCAATTGAATTTATTGTTTACTAAAACCCTTAAAAAGATGAGTTTATATAAAGAACTGAGACCCGAAATTAAAGAATTATTGGAAGCTGATATGGAGGAATATCCCAATTTGGTTAAAGCAGTAATAAAAGAAATGGAGGAACTAGCTGGTGCTTGGGTAACGGATATATCTGTTAACACAGCATCACAATTGCTTCGTTATTTAGATCAAACCGATCTGAAACCACCTCATAGTGATTTTGTATTGAAATTGTATTTTATATTTGGAAGATGATTAGAAAAAAACAACAACGCAGCGGCCCAATCGTAATTGATTTAACAGGCCCAGATGGTAATGCATTTGCTCTAATGGGTTATGCAAATAAATTAGCTAAACAATTAGGTTTAGATAGTGAAGTAATCATTAATGATATGACATCAGGTGATTATGAAAATCTACTAGAAGTTTTTGATGGGAATTTTGGTGAATACGTAATACTAGAAAGATAATGAAAAAATTTGAAGTAATAGATGGTTACACTTTTGAGTACGACTCAGAAAATAAAATGTATGAATGTAGGGGTGAGGTTTGTTATGATGACGAACATGATGAAACACCAGAGCGAGGTTTGTGGAGAGCAGCATTAAAATTAGAAAATGCTTTAATACGTAAGGGATTTAATGCCGGGGCCGAACATTCTGAAAAAGGTTGGGTTGAAGTGGAAATATACGAGAAGTAAATGCTAGTATTGGAACCTTTGGTTCCCCAAGAATTTTTCGTATATTCATGGTATAAGAAAGTTAAGTCAAACGAATACTAAATTAAAAGTCAGAGTTATGAGCATGAAAATCTATACAAAGCGCAAGAAAACACCAACAGAGCTAAGCAACACATTCATCACAGTTAGTAAGAGTGAGTGCTTCAACGGTTATGTTCCGCATTATGCTGTGGCAACTTTATTCAACAGCCGTAGCGCAGTGAATAAGTTCGATAAGGACAGTGATTCAATAGTGCACCCAACAAAGGGCAAGCTATATAAGCTACCTGAGAATGTAAGAAAATTCGTCACAATAGCATGATAGCAAGTAGAATGACAGAGTGGCAGAGGGAATGGAGATTAGTAGAAACTGAATTAAGCTCATTGAAAACAGAACCACCTGGTGTGATGACACACCAGAAAATCGACCTCCAAGTAGCACTCATGAAGCGCAGAGCGGAATTAGAAATAAATAAACCCAAAACATGGCTATAAAAAAGCCCAACGACACCGACACAACAGGTAATTACGTGACACCTCAAATGTCAAAGAAATTATTTGTAGCGCTTTTAAAATACCCACATTGGGCAAAGAAATTTGATAAAGAAGCATCTCAATATTGAGTTGCCTTAAGAAGGGCCCCTTGTAACTTGAATATTTATCCGTATATTCATTGTATAAGTTAAAGGAGTAAGAATCAATTAAAAACGGAACAAAAGTCATGGATAAAGATAAAGCTAAAGAGATTGCAAAATTAATTCCTTACTTAAAGGATCAAATTGAATTTTATAATAGTTTACCTCATCATGATCATTACAGACCTTCAATTAAAAAACATATTGAGGATGTTAAAAATAGATTAGATAAATTAAAAAAATAACAAAAGTCATGGAAAACGCACAATTAGATTGGGTATTGAGTTTACCAAAAGCCACTAAGCTAGGATTCATTGAGGATGCCCTAAAAGAAGGCAACACAGGAATGGCATTATCATTATGCAAAGTATTTCTCGACGCACCTATAACAGAGGGTGGAATTTCAAGTGATGAGATTAGCGAAGTTATGGATAAGGGTTGATATATGATGAACAATAAACACAAAAGGTTCAATCGACACGAATGCTTCACCCCAGAGATGATGAAGATGACTAGCCAATGTATTGATAGCATTTGGCATTTAAAGGCCAACATACAAATGGCGAATTTCAAGAATATGCTATTTGGTTTATATGATGGGTATCTATATGATGATTTACTACCCCTAGCCCTTGAAGTAGAAGTGGATGCCGAAACAGAAGGGAAAATTAGAGGCCTAATCAAGGCCACAGAAACGTTCATTAAAATTACACAATGAAAAAATTATACATTATTATCATTGCCTTATTGTTCATACCAACTTTAAATAGTTGCACCTCACAGCAGAAGGGATTCAATTACTCAGCCCACGCTAAGAAGAACAAAAAGCGAGCAGTTAAATACCGAGGTGATTTAACCAAATTCAAATGCAATAAAACGCGTAGATAAAAAGATGGACGAAGAAGACTTCTATGAAGAAGATTACCCAATGACTCATGCACAGCAATGTCATAGTGATCGATCGAGTGCAGCTCAGGAAAGACTTGAGCGTGGTGAAATATGCCCAATACAGGCTGCTGAAATAGCGGCTGGGTGTTAAATATACCCACCCCGGTGTACATGTACACCGATACAGGCTGCTGAAATAGCGGCTGGGTGTTAAATTAAATGAAAGATGATTAATCTCAATAAAATCACTGCAATAGTCCAATTATGTGGATTAAGCCTACTAGTACTATGTCCCTTCATAGCATCTGATACGAATATACAGTGTGTGAAGTGGCTAGCTATATTTTTAGGCGTGTTTATAGGCATGTTGGAGCTATGTAAAGAATACAAAGGAAATGAGTGAGGAATGTAAATGTGAAAAACCAACATTACAACCACAAACAAGGCAGTGTGGTAAGTGTAAATTGGACATTCATTTCCAACGTGTTTTTAAACATATATTGCTAAACCAAAACAAATAAGATGAGTGAAGCAAACACATATCATACTAATTGGCTGCTAGAAAAGGAGCTGAAGGAAGATTGGAAGCTATGGCAAGCCAAAGCCCACCCCGAAGATCAAATGCCATTTATTGAGTACGCTGAAGATCAAGGCACATACAAAGGCTGGACTGTCAAAGTGGTACGCAGTTCATCGATTTGCTTTAAGAGTGAATCTCAGAAGCCCCACAACGAATGGTGGACGAAGTAAAGCACAATGTGGAAGGTTAATAAAGTAGGAGCAAAAGTACTAATTCCAACAATAATAATATTCAACACCTTTGTTAGTTTACATTGGTGGTGTTATGAAATTGTGCTATTTGAAAAGCGGAAGTAATGATGAAAGAAAAGGGCAACCCGAAGTCATCGGTGGCGGCGGCGGCGGTTGTTCTAACGTTCAGTCTCATTAATGTAGTCATTTGGGTATGTGTCTCACTACTGTAGTAGCGTTGTTTAGACGTGTGGTGGTGTCTCATTATTGTAGTAGGATAAGTGTGTATGTAGCCGGTTGGTAGCTTGTATGTGTGAAACGATGAAACGACCGTCGTAATAATTACACGCACGCCCAAAACTCCCCGTCGAGCCTAATTCTAATGCGCTCCCCAGCCATTTGGCGCGCTAAATTCCAATGCCTCGAACAGAGACACGTGTAGCTTGATAATTAATTCGTATATTCATGGTAAGAAATTTAAGTCACGCTCGAAGGAGCAGGATTCCAAACAACAAAAGGCAAAAAAATGATTGAAAACATTGAAGACATTGGAGAAATGATTAATGTGTGGATTAAACATCATGGAAGTTTAGATTTAGATACAGATGATCAAACAATAATTGATTTTTATAACCAAAACAAAGAAGATCCGGACCTGAAAAACGGAATACCAACCATTAAATACTATGCTTTGCTTGAATGGAAAGATGTAAATATGGATGAATGGTTATATTTTGCTTCTCATAATGGAGTAGAAAAATTATGTGATTGTAATGTTGAACAATTAAACATATTGATGCAGCATCTAGAAACATATTATCTGTCAAATTACTTAAACCAAAACAAAAAATGAGCAAAGCATTAAATAAAGATGAGCTAAGAGTAATAACATCGCAGTTAGATCGGTTCTTTGGAGGTACAGGTCACTTGGGTGCGCCTGGTATTCTAACAAGATTAATAAGTGAAATGCAAGCTGATGATTTACAGCGGCATTTAGAAAATATCGATCGGCGCCACGGGTTAAATAACTTCGGCTCAGCACATGATGATCTAACATGGAAAGGTAGCTGTGGCTTCTTCGACAATGGCGCTGGCCGTTGTAAAAGGGTCAGACGCCTGCCAGCAGGTGAGAAGTGTCCGGATTGTGGAAGTATAAAATGATAAGCCATTTGGGGCGCGAGCGAAATGCTTATATTGAAACACTTGCTATTGCAATAAATTTTCGTATATTTACGGTATAAGTTAAAGCAGCAACAAGAATTATAAATGTCTAAATTAATAAAAGTTATGAATAGTATTATCGATTTCACCCCAGAGGGTAAGCTTGCAGAGATGAATGTTGAATTTTCAATTAAGGCGCAGTTAGGTCGTCCGGTTGATCCAGATAGTGCTCGTCAGAAGCGCTTAGCAAAGGCGCCTGGTAAGAAAACCGGCCGCCCAGTTAATCCAACTAGTGTTCGCCAGCAGCGCTTGCGTGAGCTAGCTCGTAAGCGTGCTAATGGAACTCTTAAGCGTGGACGTCCAGTTGATGCAACTTCAACACGCCAGCTGCGCTTGCAATATGAGGCAGCCAATAAGGCGCTGGGCATTGTCGTTAAGCGCGGCAGGCCAGTGGGTTCGGGAAAAAAGGTCGTGACTGGGAAAATCGCCACGCCGGTGATTATTGTTGATGGAATTGAGTGTATTGACGGTCCGGGTGGTGTTCATCCAATATCTACATTCTCCAACAATCAAAATATGAAATAATAGCAAACCACAAATCTTCCGGGGAGGGGATCCTATCGAGTCGCTATCGGCCCGATAGCATCCCCTCAGCAGACCACTAGCGCCTCGCCCGCGCCACAACCGCCGGCCGTCGACGGCGCGATGGCGCGGCCATATGGCTTGCGTGTACTCACACATCGACTACGATAAACCCAAATCGAACGTATATACACATATAATACGATTTACATTTCGCCCCATTTGGCCAAAAAACCACAGATCTCGCAAAAGAAATCGCAGAAAAAAAGTTTGCATCGAGCCTCGCAAAAGAATGCAAACTAGGACTTATATTTCCATATATTTATCAGCATGAGAAAAGATCCAGAAGATGAGGAAGATGGCAATTGGCATCCAGACACATCACTATAGGGGGTATTGTGCGCATAATGTTGAAAAACATCGAGGTTTTCCGGAAAAACCGACAAAATACACGAAAAAAAGCGCAAGATACTCGCATTTAATTAAATTAACAGCTACTAACACATAAGCCCACAATGTCCCACAAAGTATTCATAAGACACACATATATCTACAGCTGTAGTGGTTGTAAAGGAGAGTGGAAAATCAACGAAGCCCAAGAAATCGACAAGCTAAATTGTCCACATTGTGGCACTAACGATTATGTTGATTACATCTTACAGGATCAGCGTAAGAGGTGGGTGAGAAATGGGATGTGACTCTAAATCACTATACTTAATACATAAACGATTAGCATTATTGCGATGTACACTGCGCTGCTGCAATTGAAGGGGCCTTTTGTTTTTATGTAATTAATCATTGGATTTTCATTTTAAATCTCTAAAAAATATAGCATGTTTTCTTCGCAATACATAAGAAGAATTGCTATTATCCCCGCAATTAGCGTGTGACTCAATTATTACTTTAATGGTAAGGGAAGGAATATGTATGTTTCCTTTGGGAAGATTGGGATTCTTATTTATATTTATTAGGGACCAACATGTTTTCACGAAGATCACAATTAAAATCGTATATACGTAATGAAGATGACGAAAGTGGTATGTGTGCTAGTGGCTCTTTTAGGCTCTTGTTTTAATTTAATTGCGCAAGACTTTCTTGGAACCGACGAATTCCCAACCCCAATCACCCATATATCCCCTGCTCCATATTTTGGTGAGGATTTTGACGGTGGGTACCAAGTAGGAGAAATGGTTAGTAACTTTCAGATATATGATCCTGAAGGAGGGTCTCTTCGTTTGAGTGATGTTTTTGAAAATGGGAAATATACTATTCTCACAACGGGAAGTGCTACATGCAATCGATTTACATCCACATGGAATCTAGATGAAATAGGGAATTCTTATTCTATTTCCCGACATTATATATTTGATCACATTTCAGATTTTAATTGGGTGTTTTTTTATGGGTATGAAGCTCACCCGGGGGATGTGGAAAATTGCACTTCGAATTGTCCTGCTAATGTAGTTCCGGCTCCAAATGGGGATACTCTCTATTCTCATCAATTATACTCAGACCGAATAGCAGCAATCCATTTGTGGAGAAATATCATCGAAGATCCGGAATACAATTATGAATTTCCTTTCAATATGTACGCAGATAATCCAGAAAATGAGGTCTATAATACTTTCCTTCAAAGACCATTCGGCAGTGTCATTCTCGATTGTGAAGGGTCTGTTCTAGAAACAGTACCATGGTTGCATTTTTGGTTAGGATCTGGAGAGGGGGTGGTTTTTCTTGATAATCTTATATCCCCTCAAACCACCTGTGAAACAGGCGCCTATTATTGTACAGAAGAAATGACAGACACAGACGGTGATGGGATATGTGATGATCAAGAACTATGGCAGGGGTGGGATCCAAATGACCCTGATGACCCTTATGTATTTACTTCAATTATGGATTCCGAATTAGCTGAATTATCTGTATTCCCTAATCCTTTTAATGGATTACTTACACTATCAAAAGGGACTACCGGAGACCAAATTCGAATTTGGGATATGCAAGGTAGGCTGGTGTATACAACACGACTCCAATCTTTCTCTACCATAGATCTGTCAGTTCTAGAACAAGGTGTTTACACTTTAACCTTGATTGAAAAATCAGGTGAGATGAGTTCTCAACTTATAGTAAGGAGTTAGAATTCCTTTTGACATGTGATCCCAGTCTTGATCTTTGAGGGGATAAAACTTATATTTATTGGAAACCCAAGAATATGAATTGCCCAATAAGACAACAAATCGAATCCACAGTTAAAATCAAAGGTTATAAGTGGTTCGAAAATGGAGATTATAACCTAAATATAGTAGGTGTTAGAAACTCCGAAACCTCAAATGAAGTAACTAATAAATTTGATGATCACATAACTCTATCCTATAAAAATGAGGGCGTGTGGGAATTCCATTGCTTTGACTGTACAACAGATCCAGGAAAGCATTGGGTTGAAAATATTATGAATGAATCAGGAGTTGCTATTCTAAAGCCTAACCAATATAGGGGCTCCCATAAAATAGGACTCCACCAAGGCAAATATGAGGCACTTCGCCAGCAAAAGCCAGTGCAGGTTTACAGAGATAATAATCTGGATGAAAGTTATGATTTAAATGAAGAAAATGTACAAGAAGGCATTTTTGGAATTAATATCCATAGGGCCACTAAGTATGAAGGTAGAAAATCTTCGCAAATAGATAAGTGGTCTGCAGGCTGTCAAGTAATAGCTGCAAATGATGATTTTAGCTTATTTATGGAAATTTGTAATAAAGCTAAAGATGTATGGAGTAATTCATTTACTTATACTCTAATTGAATCAAAGGATTTAGTTTATGATTTACCTCCAATGGCTTAGTTTGGGAAGTTGGTAATCTAATGTATTATTCGTATATTCCGATAAGAAACTGAGGAATATGAAAAAAGGAGCAGCGTATTGGATGGATCTTCAACAATTTGATGATGGGGATTCTGTTTTTTTAGCCAAAGTCCAAAAGGGAATCACAAACTTTGTAAGAATCTTAACAGAAAAGGAAATACCTGTTGAATACGCAACAACAGGTGATTCGATGACGGATGGGGAGACCGTTTATATTGCGTCAAATATCAAAGAAGACACAATAGATTATACGGTTGGATTGGCTCTCCATGAAGCATCCCATGTTTTACTAACAGACTTCAGCTATCTTAAGGGGGAAAAAGGAAAATTACTAGAGGTAAAATGGAATATACCTAAAGAAGATATTGATAATGTCTTTACCTTGATTAATTTTGTTGAGGATAAAAGGATAGATAATTTTGTATACTCAACAGCACCAGGTTATAGGTTTTATTATGAAGAACTTTATCGTAAGTCCTTTTATAATAAAATTGTAGATGAAAACCTACAAACAGATAATCTTATTACACCAACTTGGGAGGCATACTTTTTTAGGATAATAAATATATTTAATCGTAATTCTGACCTTTCGAAACTCCCAGGACTGCAAGAAGTAAGTGATTTACTTACACCCAAGTGTATAAATAAATTAAATTCCACACAAGATTCAGTTAAAGCAGCTGTTGGTATTTATAATATCATAAAGGATTATATACAAGAAGAAGATAATGGGGAAAATACATTTAATAACCAAGAATATAAGACTAATGAGTATGTTGAGCGCCAAAAGGATTTTATAAATTCACAATATAGAAAAAAAAGAATAACCAAAGCCCAAAAAACCCAAGTTAATAAATTAGCTAAACCGGATACTAAATTTAGTAACTATAATATATCAAAAGACAACAGTATTCCCATTATTATTACTCATAATTGGGAGCATTATTTTTCCACTAATTCTACCTCACGTAATGATGCTGTGGAGCGTGGTTTATTTTTAGGTAAGAAATTATTATCTAAATTACAAACTAGGAATAATATAAGAAAAGATATTTTTGAAAACCAAAAAAGGGGAAAATTAAATACTAATAAACTATTTAAATTGCCATTTAAAGAGGATATCTTTTATAAGATTGAAAAAGAGGACTATAAAAACACCTTTATCCATATATCATTAGACTTAAGTGGTAGTATGAGGGGGGATAAGTTAGATAAAACCATCCAAACAGCGATAGCTATAGCATATGCTTCTTGTTATCTTAAAAATTTTGATGTAGAAATTTCTTTAAGAGGAACTTTTGGTGCTTCTTCATCCATCCAAACCCCCTTACTAGCCTATTCCTTTAATTCTAAAAAAAATAATGTAAAGGATTTAAATAAATTTAAGACCATCACCACTTGTGGAATGACCCCTGAAGGTATTTGTTTGGATGAAGTTAGAAAGAACCTCCCCCAACCTTCATATTACCAAGATGTTTTTTTATTAAACATATCTGATGGTTTGCCAAATATAAGTTCTAGGAATTATGAAATATCCGCGGCTATCAATCACACAGCCAAAATTATAAGACAATATAAAAGGGATAATATAGGGGTTCTAAGTTATTATATCCATGATGTTTGGGATAACACCCAAAAGGCTAAGGATGCATTTGGAAAGATGTATGGAAAAAATGCCAAATATATAGATGTAGATAATATTTCTATTATCTTTCCCTTCTTTGTTATTATTGAATAATATCACAAAAAACAATCTTATTG
>ENA-ORXF01001432-ORXF01001432.1-marine-metagenome-genome-assembly--contig:-NODE-1432-length-15416-cov-55.650238_pt1 | contig 15416 bp, 8 predicted proteins | sample MGYA00237864_ERZ511476 | MGnify/ENA primary metagenome ERZ511476 (study PRJEB26306, sample SAMN06343908) | marine metagenome | isolation source: coastal waters | place: Atlantic Ocean: West Antarctic... | reverse complement strand
AGGGCACATCAAAGTATAGACCAATTGTTGCGGCAGCTGCCAAGTTTGATTCATTAAAGTGGCCACTGAGTTGACTTATTATGGACGTCGATTTACCCTTGATTTCGAGTTGAATAGATGCAAATTCATTGGAAGAAGTACTTTTCCAGGTAACTCCTCCTTGATCGTGACCAAAACCGAATCGATTATGATCTTTAGTCTTTTTTGATTGCAAGGGGTCGTCAAAGTTAACCATGACTTTCGCTTGGTGTTCAAAGGCGAAGTCATAAAGCTCTGATTTCCCTTTGATAATACCTTCGAGACCGCCAAACCCCTCCATGTGAGCCTTGCCATAATTAGTGATATACCCAATGGTTGGTTGTGAGATGCTGGCGAGCAGGGCAATTTCTTGTTGGTGATTGGCCCCCATTTCTATAATAGCAATCTCGGTATCCTTGCTCATGGAGAGTAAGGTCAAGGGAACGCCCAAGTGGTTATTCAGATTCCCAAAAGTTGCATGCGTTTTATATTTCGTACTTAACACGGCATGCATCAATTCTTTATTGGTAGTTTTTCCATTACTACCAGTAAGACCAACTACAGGAATGTTCAAGTGACTTCTCCACGATTTTGCACAAAACTGAAGCGCCTCCAATACGTCAGAAACTTGTATGATTCTGATGTCTTGACCTATAACCTCATCAACTACGGCATAACAAGCTCCTTGGGCTAGTGCCTCTAGGGCAAAGTCATTGCCGTTAAAATTCGCTCCTTTCAGAGCGAAAAAAACTGAGCCTGGAATGATATCTCTAGTATCAGTGGTGACCACACCACACTCGAGAAACGCATCAAATGGAGTCATATGTAATGAATAGATTATAGTGAATTTAGGGCATAAAAAAGCCCCGCGGAAGCGGGGCTTAATATTTTTTAAACTTACGCATCAATTACATTTGATAACGCTTGAAATTATGACGTTTTACCTTCGATGGTCGTTTGCTTCTGCTGCTATTTTGATTTTGGAATCCTACACGATCCATGGCACAACGGAAACCGATGTAGTCTTTACTCTGGTCTTCCTCTAGATAACGTCTAGTACCTGGACTTAACCAGTATGCTCTGTCTTTCCAACTTCCGCCTTTGTATACGCGAGTGGTGTTACCTATTAAGGTTTTGTTACCATAGTCATACATAGGAGCTTCACCTTCCTGTGTAGGGTTGGCGTAGTTTTGTGAACTTTCCGTATCTCCATCCAAGTAGTCTCTGTAATCTGACTTGCTGTAATTGCGTCTCGTTACATTTTCCTCTACGGTGACATCACGTGTAGGTAGTTGACCTGGCAAACGAACAATAACGGTATCACCATTTCTGACCTCCTTTTGCGGATCCTGTAAGACCTCAAGAGAACCTATGTCTTGGTAATTCTTATCGTAGTGTTTGAATTCGTTTCCACGGAATGCACGGAAATCGGTAACGTCAGAAGATGTAACAGGACGATAAACATCCATAACCCATTCTGCAACGTTCCCTGCCATGTCATAAAGACCAAAGTCGTTGGGAGGATAAAAGCGTACTTGCATGGTCACATCTGCTTGGTCATTTAACCATCCTGAAGTTCCCATGTTATCACCTCTACCTCTTTTATAGTTGGCAAGAATATCTCCTCTATCCTGCTTAGAAGGATTTCTAGTGGCGTTACCATTCCAGGTGTACTTGTTCTTATCAACAACACGGTTGTACATGCGCTTTCCGCCGTCTGCATAAGCCGCATATTCCCATTCTGCTTCAGTAGGTAAGCGATACTTTGGCAGTACTACGCCATCTTCTATACGCGCTGGCCGACCTTCTTTACCATAAATACTCGTTGGATTAAGATCTTTCAGACCTTTCTTGTTTTGCTGAACGTACTCACCTTGTTTGTATAGGTATACTTCAGTGTTGAAATGGTCTGCATCCATTTGATCAGGCATTTCTCTCAAAATTCCTTTCTCTATTAAAATAGACTCATTTACACGATCAGTTCTCCAAGAACAAAATCGTTGAGCTTGAAGCCAGTTTACACCAACAACAGGATAATAGTTGTAGGCAGGATGGCGCAGGTAATTCTCAACAAAATTATCATTGTAGGCTAACTTGTCTCTCCATACTAAGGTGTCAGGCAAAGCTGATTTATAAATTTCCGGGTAGTAATCGTAGTCATATACGCGACGCAGCCAATACAAATATTCTCTATAGTCTACGTTTGTAACCTCGTTTTCATCCATGTAGAATGAGCTGACTGTAACGCGACGTGGAATGTTGTTCCAGTCTTTTACGGCGTCTTCTTCTACTTGGCCCATCATGAAAGTACCACCTTCTACGAAAACTAGACCTGGACCAGTTTCCTGACCCTTGTAGCTAAGGTTCGATTGGAACCCGCCGTTTTTCTTGTTGTTAATTGCCCAGCCGGTTGTATTAGATTCAGTACCAGCACAACTGGCTAACAAGGCCGCTGCAAATGTTGCAATCGAAAATTGAATGAACTTATTCATGAACTAACGTTATTTGGTAATTAGAATTTTGGACATTTAAGAGGCTTCAGCTTACTTGATCGTGTTCTACAAGGGAACTTGTAGCCAAGGCTTACTTCATGAGACCCCCCGAGCGTATTGGTCAAGTCACTTATGGTGTAATCATAACTGTACCCAAAGGTCCATGGTAGATCAGGTGGCGTAATTCCGAGGATGAAAATAATCGCATCTGGGTTAAAAGAACCTTGACGCAACGCTAATCCACCAGCTAACGGACCTCTTGCAAAGCTCACTCCAGCGGTTAACTGTGAGGCTGAACCTTGTTGTTGGTATACAACGTTAGGAACGATGTAAGATTGTAAACTGTTGTGTAATCTTTTTCTGCCGAGAGGAATGTTCGCTCCGGCATGTGCAGTTAGTTTCAATGGAAGACGACTTTGACTTAAAAAAGCCTCATTAGGTTCTGTGAGGTGATGACCCACAACGCCAATGTACCACCGGTCCGTAAAGCCTAACATACCGAAACTAAGATCAAGATGGTTGTTAAAGTTGTTTCCTGGTGCTACTTCATTTGTAGGAAGTACAAACCCATAAAACGGATCAATCATGTCTGGGAAAGTGAACTGTCCCCAGTCTAAACTTCTTTGTCGGAAAGTGGCTTGAAACCCAGTCAACAAGTTGAAATTCCTGTTAACTTCCAAATGGTAGCTATATATGGCACTTACCTCTGTGAGGTTCAAAGCTCCATTACCAGCATCATCTTTAAGCGCCATGATAGCTACTCCACCGTTCAACTTATCCACGTATTGATCGTATGAGGCGGAATAAGTTTGATAAACACCCAGTTCAGGATATTGATTTCTGTAGTTAGAGTGCACCGTAGGACATCTTTCCAGGCCTGCAAAGGCTGGATTTAGATAAATAGGGTTCGCGTAATACTGACTGAAATGAGCATCTTGTGCAACACCTAAGGTGCTGATAGTCAATCCAATAATTAGCGATAACGTGCGCGTTTTCAATGCATTCATTGATTTACATATGTTTTCAAGCAACAAGTATAAGGAAAAAAAGTACGATTGTCGCCTGAATTCTCGTTGTGTTTAAACGTTTTTACATCATGTTTTGTTATCAAAGTAGTATAAATTTGTATTCATGAAGAACTACATTACGGCATGTCTCCTTCTGCTTTCCACCATCCTCCATGCGCAAATGGATTGGGGGGTAGGCGAATATGCTTTGTATTCAACCTCAAAATCAGGGATGCATCAATTAACTGGTTCTGAATTGATGGCTAAAGGAATTCTTAACGCTGGCGACTCACTTTCTAGGTTGGTCTTATGGAATCAAACCGACGGCGCACTATCGAGTACTAACTCAATGTCAGCGTCCACGGTCTCTCTAGTCAGTCTCAAAATAATTGATGCGGATGGGCTTTTGGATGTGGATTCAAAAGTGCTTTTTTATGTAAACACTCCTTTTGAAATCGAGTTATTGGACAGTACTTACTCCTATCAAGCACATCCATACTCTGAACGAGAATACTTCATAGTATCTGCTACGTTGTCCCATTTGTATGACAATACAATGTCATCGTTCCTGCATCAAGGTATGTCCGCGACGAGAGAAATTAATGAATCAGCCCAAATCTGGGTTTATGACACCGCTGTTGTTAATTTAGTGAGCACGGGTAGAAGATGGTTCGGTGATTTGTATGACTTTACCACGTTAAGGACTTACACGCTACCCTTTGTGCCGAAGACTGGTGTACCCTTAGAAATTGAAGTTTCCGCAGTGGCCAGAGCGTCTACGTCAAACACATCATTATCTATCGTCGGAGCTGGATCTGTCGTGTTTCCTGCTGTGGGCACATCATCGGTGTCACATTACGTCACGGAAAAGACACTTAAGTCCTCGTTGTTCCAGACCAGTGCTAGCGCACAGGTGAGTCTGTCCTTCGATAAAGCTGGTAATGCCGGTGCAGCCATGTGGCTGGACAAGCTCATTGTTAACTACCGGACGAGTAATCAATACCAGTATAATGATCAAGCTCAAAAGCGTTTTCAGAACTTCTCTCGCGGAGCAGGAAACGTTTCCTTAATAAAGGTACCCTATACAGATAGCCAACCTCTTGTTTTCGAAGTGACGAATAAAGAGGGAATTACAGAAATATCATCGGTGAATACAGCTGGAGTCGTTTCCTGGGAATCGTCAGAAGATCTTCAACGTGAATATGTCCTCTGTGCGATTGGTGATGCTTATTTACCCAAGTTTGAGCGCACGTCTGAATTAAATCAAATGCCATACTACAACGGTATCGCAAATTTAATCATCGCACCTGATTCTCTGATGTTTCAAGCGAATCGCTTGGCCAGTATTCATGAAAATTCAGGACTACAGACCAAGGCGATTAGTCTGGAGAATATCTACGCAATAATAAATTGTGGCACACCTGACATTGCCGCTATTCGTAGATTTCTTTTTGACTTGAAGACAATGTATGCTCCAGATTTGAGGTATTTAACTCTTTTTGGTGATGCTTCTTTCGATTACAAGGATAAGTTGCCGAATAGATCAAATCTAGTACCAACTTTTGAAAGTTATGGCAGTTTCAGCTTGTATTCCTCGTACATAACTGATGACTATTTCGGTTATCTAGATGAAGGAGAGGGTGTTAATTGGTTCGCAGAAGACCTGGACCTTGGCATTGGTAGAATTCCGGTCAAAACAATATTGGAATCTACTGAAATGGTGGATAAAATTGATCGCTACTTGTTCGCTCAAAATAGACTTGGTCCCTGGAGAAGTAAAGCAATTCTTGTTGCCGATGATGCGGATCATGCCTGGGAAAAGGAGTTTGCCGTGGTTCAAGATGCCTTGGCCAAACGACTCGATACAACGCGTCCAGAATTAAGCCTAATAAAGATTTATGCTGATGCCTACCAGCAAGAGGCAAAGCCTGGTTCTCAGCGATATCCGACCGCCAGAGAAAAATTGTTTAGAGAGGTCGATGACGGCGCACTTTTAGTCTCTTATATCGGACATGGAGGTGAAGTGGGTTGGGCGACTGAGCGCATTCTACAATTGGAAGATATCCAGAATTGGACGAATTCGATCAATATGCCCGTGTTTACTACGATCACATGCGAGTTCACACGTTTTGACGATCCCAATCGTGTTAGCGCTGGAGAGCAATTATTGCTTAACCCAATAGGTGGCGCAATAGCGCTATTCTCAACAACCAGGAGCGTCTTCGCAACAAACAGTACCTACGACATAAACAGATTGCTCAATCAACAAATGATGTCTCTGGAAAGTCCAAGATTGGGTGACGTAATTAGAACGACCAAGAACAACAACATTAGTGGAGATAAAATCAAGTTTTCGCTCATAGGTGATCCCGCGCTACCGCTTGCTCGCCCAGAACTAGCAGTAGTCATGGACAGTATTAATGGACAGCTTTGGACGGAGTTTAATGATACGCTAAACGCATTGTCATGGGTTCGTGTACAAGGACATATTTCTGAGACGGTGAACCCAGGCTTGATCAATAATTTTAATGGAAATGTTTGGCTCAACTTTTATGACAAATCACAGCCTCAATCAACGCAGGTGAATGATGGTTCAGGCACATCATTTAATTTCACCACCCAGACGAATGCTATTTTCAGAGGAATTGCCTCTGTTAAGAACGGCTCATTCGAATTAACATTCAGGGTTCCCTTGGATATTAACTTAAGTGTTGGGTCACCAAAAGTATCTTCATACGCATCCGATGCGAGCAGAGATGCATGGGGGGGAGATGCAAGCCTACTCATAGGTGGTATGTATGACGGCATAGTAACGGATAATGAAGGCCCAGAAGTGCGTCTATTTATAAACGATACGTTATTTGAAAGTGGATCGATTTCAGGACCCAACCCCATCGCAATTGGCAAGCTTTCGGATGAAAGTGGCATCAATGCAGTCGGTCTTGGAATAGGCCATAATATCAACTTGACCTTAGATGGCGAGTCGATTAGCGCAAATGATTTTTACCTCAGTGACCTGGATGATTTCACGTCAGGAACCCTTGCGTATCCATTTTATGACCTAGCGGTTGGAAGGCATTTGCTGGAGTTGAGAGTATGGGATGTGCTAAATCAATGGGGATATGACAGCTTGTCCTTTATTGTTTTAGATCAGAATGAGCCAATTCTCAATCACTTGTTGGCTTACCCCAATCCATTTACCACTGAAGTTCGTTTTAATTTAAACCACAACCAGCAGTCTGAAACGGGTATTCTGAGCCTTGATATTGTAAATAACCAAGGTCAAACCATTTGGAGTTGGAGTGAACAATTGACCCTACAAGCATCGGAAACTTCCTTGCCTGTTTTTAAAACAAGTGACATTCCCTCGGGGAAACTGACTACAGGATTTTATTATGCTAGAGCTACTTGGAAAAGAAATGAGGATGGAAAATCTACCTCAATACAAGAAAAGCTCATATTTATACGTTAAACTTGCGCTGTGACTAGCCAAACACTTATGAAAAAAATAACACTCCTTGTTCTGACTGTAGTTTTTACACTACCAACAATGGCTCAGGATAATTTAAAATACAACGTCGTTACTACGGCGGTACCCATTCTTTTAGTCTCACCGGATTCGCGAGCTGGTGCTATGGGAGATGTCGGGGTTGCCACAACACCTGACGGTAACTCTAGCGCTTGGAACCCTGCTAAATTGGCTTTTTTAGAAAATAAAGAAGCAAGTATGTCATTGTCCTACACTCCTTGGATGTCAAGATTAGTGCCGGATATTGACCTTGCTTACGTGAACTATACGAAAGCTTTAAGTGATCGTCAAGGTATATCAACTTCATTACGTTATTTCTCTTTGGGAGAAATCAACTTTACTGATGAAGGAGGAAATAGCTTGGGTACATTCAATCCTTATGAGTTCTATGTAGACGTAGCCTATGCATTAAAGTTGAGTGACCATTGGAGCGCAGGAACTGCCCTAAGATGGATTTATTCAGACATTGCCCAAGGACAAGTTGTACAAGGATTACAGACGAAGCCTGGGCAAAGTGGAGCTGCGGATCTAGGTTTTTATTACCAAGGCGACTATGCAAATATAAAGAACGGTCGTCGTCAAGCATTTAGCGCGGGTATTGCAATGACAAATCTTGGTGCTAAAATCGCCTATTCAGAGAGTGGAAATTCTGATTTCCTCCCCACAAACCTTCGTTTAGGAGGAGGTTATCACTTGGAAATAGACGATTACAATAAGTTGTCGGTATACCTAGACATTAATAGACTACTCGTGCCTACACCTCCTGATTTAGATCCAATTAATGGCGAAATAATAGCAGGTATAGATTCAGACGATATCACTCCGTTAATGGGAGTTATTGAGAGTTTTAACCCGGGCTCAAAACCTGGCGGGTTTTCAGAGCTGCTTCAGGAAAATATATACAATTTTGGAGCGGAATACATGTACAACGACTTCCTTTTTGCTAGAACCGGATTTTTAAATGAGCATAAATTAAAGGGAAATCGTCAGTACATCACGCTAGGATTTGGTTTGGTATATAACGTATTTACCATAGATATGGCCTATTTAATCCCCGCCAGTCCTACGACACGATCACCTTTGGAGAATACATTGAGATTCTCGATGAGATTTAATATCGACGGATTTCTTGCCCAGTAGAACTTTTAGGTAACCCAATCGTTCTTCTGAAACTAAATCGTCCATCTTATTTTGCTAAGTGGTGTTTTACGTTATTTTTGTCGCACTAAATACATCTAAGCAATGGCTAAAAAGCGCATTACTAAGACCACTTACTTGAAGTGGTATGAAGACATGTTGTTCTGGAGAAAATTCGAGGATATGTCCGCTGCACTTTATATTCAGCAAAAAATACGAGGATTTCTGCATTTGTACAACGGACAAGAGGCTATTCTAGCCGGTTCTGCTTTTGCTATGGAGAAAGGAGATAAGATGATCACTGCTTATCGCAACCACGTTCAGCCTATGGCATTGGGTGAGGACCCACGTAGAATCATGGCCGAGCTCATGGGTAAGGTAACCGGTACCTCTAGAGGTAAAGGGGGATCTATGCATATGTTTTCACCAAAGCACGGTTTTTGGGGCGGTCACGGTATCGTTGGAGGTCAGATTCCACTTGGTGCGGGTTTGGCTTTTGCAGATAAATACAATGGAAAAAATAACGTTACCCTAACTTACATGGGTGACGGTGCCATTCGTCAAGGAGCATGGCATGAAGCGGCTAATTTAGCTATGCTTTGGAAAATACCTGTAGTATTCATTGTTGAGAACAACGGATACGCCATGGGTACTTCGGTAGAACGTACCGCAAACCATACGAGTATTCATAAATTGGGAGAAGGTTATGATATGCCGAACCGAGCAGTGGACGGTATGGATCCGATCGCTGTATACGACGCGGTTCACGAAGCTATGGAGCGCGCTAGAAGTGGTGAAGGCCCAACGCTCTTAGAAATACGCACCTACAGATACAAAGGACATTCAATGTCTGATCCTCAAAAATATAGATCAAAAGTAGAGGTAGCAGAATACCAAGCAAAAGATCCTATCACACTTTGTTTAAACAAAATTAAGGAGGAGAAGTGGGCTACTCAGGACGAAATTGACGCAATAAACCAACGAGTAAAAGATTTAGTGAAAGAATGTGTCGATTTTGGAGAGAAGAGTGATTTTCCAGATCCATCAGAAGTTTACTTGGGCGTCTATGCTCAAGAGGACTATCCATTTATCAAAGACTAAAAAGGAATCCATGGCTACAGTTATCAATATGCCGAGATTGTCCGACACCATGACTGAAGGTGTAGTGGCAAAATGGCACAAGCAAATAGGGGACAGCGTCAACGAAGGTGATTTACTTGCCGAAATTGAAACGGACAAAGCCACGATGGAATTCGAGGCTTTCCCTGGTCAAGAAGGTAAACTTCTTTACATAGGAACGCATGAAGGTGAGGCAGCTCCAGTGGATACCGTTTTAGCTATCTTAGGCGATGAAGGTGAGGACATTGAAGCCCTCAAATCAGGAAATACGGAAGAAATAATAGAGGAAAAGATAGTGGCTACAATCCCAGCTCCTTCAGCTCCGGCTCCAGTAACTACTGCTCCAGTAGTTGTTTCAACACCATTACCCGTTTTGGCAGCTGATGACTCTGTTAAAGCGTCTCCCTTGGCCAGAAAACTGGCCGCGGAACGAGGTGTAGATATTGCCATGGTAAAAGGCTCTGGAGATCATGGAAGAGTGGTGAAACGTGATATTGATTCGTTTAATCCAGCATTCCATACTTCTCCTCAACCAGGAATGACAGCTCAACACAGCGCTCCTGCTGGAGTAGAAAACTTCAGCGATACTCCGGTAAGTCAAATGCGTAAGATTATTGCCAAGCGTTTAAGTGAAAGTAAATTTTCAGCACCCCATTTTTATATCACTATGGATATCAATATGGATAATGCTATTGATGCCAGAAAAGCTATGAATGTTTCAGGCGAGGTGAAAATAAGCTTCAATGATTTAGTGGTAAAGTCCTGTGCACTTGCACTGAAAAAACATCCTGTTATTAATTCTGCCTGGATGGGTGACTTTATTCGTCAAAACGATCATGTCCATATAGGTGTGGCAGTTGCTGTTGAGGACGGTTTACTGGTACCTGTATTGCGTCATGCTGATCAAATGCCGTTATCTTCAATTTCAGCGCAAGTCAAAGACTTGGCAGCTAAGGCAAAGAACAAAAAATTACAGCCTTCAGACTGGGAGGGTAATACGTTTACAATCTCTAATCTTGGAATGTTTGGTGTGGAGGAGTTTACGGCCATAGTAAATCCTCCTGACGCTGGTATTTTGGCGGTTGGAGGTATCAAGCAAGTACCTGTCGTCAAAGATGGTGTAGTTGTTCCTGGCAACGTCATGAAGGTTACACTGAGTTGCGATCATAGAGTAATTGATGGCGCATCAGGTGCTGCGTTCTTACAATCTGTGAAAGGCTTCTTAGAGAATCCAGTAACAATGTTGGTATAAACTAACAATTTACTCACGATATTAGACGGCCCAAACTATAAGTTTGGGCCGTTTTTTTATACTTATCTATATGGCACATCACAAAGACTCAAAATTCGCATGGATTACAGGCGCCTCAAGAGGCATTGGCTTAGCTACCGCAGAGGAATTTTTATCTAACGGTTGGAATGTCGTTGTTTTGACTCGAAACATAGCGCCGTTGGCTGAACTTAAAGCTATTTATACTTCTCAATTGTACTTGGTAGCTTTTGATATAACTCATAGCGACACTGCACTACTTCCTGATTATCCCGTGGACGTACTCCTTAATAATGCAGGTACCATTGTAAATAAAGCATTTGAGGATATCACCCAAAGGGAATTAGAGTATAGCTATCAAACTAATGTCTTTGGCCCATTCTTGCTAATCCAGGCATTAATGAAACGATTCACTCCTACTGCTCACATTATAAATATTAGCTCAATAGGCGGTGTACAGGGCTCGGTTAAGTTTCCAGGACTAACCTCTTACAGCTCTTCGAAAGGAGCACTTGTGGTTTTGACGGAATGTTTACAGTGCGAATTTCAAGAAACCCAATGGTCATTTAACTGCCTTGCACTCGGTGCTGTTCAAACAGAAATGCTTGAAACTGCCTTTCCTGGTTATAAAGCAAAAGTTACTTCTAAGGACTTGAGCCCTTACATATTCAACTTTGCGACCACAGCACATCAGGTTATGAAGGGTAAAGTGATTCCCGTTTCATTGTCAACACCTTGATTATCAATAGGGAGAAAAAAACTCAAAAAAAAAGAATGTACCACTCATTGAAATTGAAAAAAAGCTAATTACATTTGCACCCGCTTTGAGAGAAGCACGCTCTTTTATTTGACGGCAGAAACAGTAGATAAAATTTAAAAATTGTTTGTTGGAGTTACGTTTTTAGTACGTACATTTGCCGTCCCAATCGAGAGATAGGAAACAAAGAAAAGTTCTTTACATATTGGTTTAAGAAACAAGGAAAGTAAAAAACCTTGTCAATTATCTTGAGAGTTAATAGCTAGGAAACAAACAAAACATTACAATGGAGAGTTTGATCCTGGCTCAGGATGAACGCTAGCGGCAGGCTTAACACATGCAAGTCGAGGGGTAACAGGGAAGCTTGCTTCCGCTGACGACCGGCGCACGGGTGCGTAACGCGTATGCAACCTACCTCATACTGGAGAATAGCCCTTGGAAACGAGGATTAATGCTCCATAGTATCACAGATTCGCATGTTTTTGTGATTAAAGAATTTCGGTATGAGATGGGCATGCGTCCCATTAGCTTGTTGGTGAGGTAACGGCTCACCAAGGCAACGATGGGTAGGGGGCCTGAGAGGGTGACCCCCCACACTGGTACTGAGACACGGACCAGACTCCTACGGGAGGCAGCAGTGAGGAATATTGGGCAATGGAGGCAACTCTGACCCAGCCATGCCGCGTGAAGGATGACGGCCCTATGGGTTGTAAACTTCTTTTATATGGGAAGAAACTTATCTACGTGTAGATAACTGACGGTACCATACGAATAAGGATCGGCTAACTCCGTGCCAGCAGCCGCGGTAATACGGAGGATCCAAGCGTTATCCGGATTCATTGGGTTTAAAGGGTCCGTAGGCGGGTCTTTAAGTCAGTGGTGAAAGCCGACAGCTCAACTGTCGAACTGCCATTGATACTGGAGACCTTGAGTACAAATGAAGTAGGCGGAATGAGTCATGTAGCGGTGAAATGCATAGATATGACTCAGAACACCGATTGCGAAGGCAGCTTACTAACATGTAACTGACGCTGAGGGACGAAAGCGTGGGGAGCGAACAGGATTAGATACCCTGGTAGTCCACGCCGTAAACGATCATCACTCGCTGTTGGCGATATACTGTCAGCGGCCAAGCGAAAGTATTAAGTGATGCACCTGGGGAGTACGCCGGCAACGGTGAAACTCAAAGGAATTGACGGGGGCCCGCACAAGCGGTGGAGCATGTGGTTTAATTCGATGATACGCGAGGAACCTTACCAGGGCTTAAATGTAGTATGACCGGCTTAGAAATAGGCCTTCTCTTCGGAGCAGATTACAAGGTGCTGCATGGTTGTCGTCAGCTCGTGCCGTGAGGTGTTAGGTTAAGTCCTGCAACGAGCGCAACCCCTATTCTTAGTTGCCAGCGGTTCGGCCGGGGACTCTAAGAAGACTGCCAGCGCAAGCTGAGAGGAAGGTGGGGATGACGTCAAATCATCACGGCCCTTACGTCCTGGGCTACACACGTGCTACAATGGTAGAGACAGAGGGCAGCCACCTGGTGACAGGGAGCGAATCCTTAAACTCTATCTCAGTTCGGATCGAAGTCTGCAACTCGACTTCGTGAAGCTGGAATCGCTAGTAATCGCGCATCAGCCATGGCGCGGTGAATACGTTCCCGGGCCTTGTACACACCGCCCGTCAAGCCATGGAAGCTGGGGGCACCTGAAGTCGGTAACCGTAAGGAGCCGCCTAGGGTGAAACTGGTAACTAGGGCTAAGTCGTAACAAGGTAGCCGTACCGGAAGGTGTGGCTGGAACACCTCCTTTCTAGAGAAAGATTAGTTATGACTCAAATGTTAATTAATAGGTTTTTTCTTTCTTGTTTTCTTAAATCAAATCAACCTTTCTGAAGTCTCGTAGCTCAGCCGGTTAGAGCGCTACACTGATAATGTAGAGGTCGGCGGTTCGAGTCCGCCCGAGACTACAATTAAAAAACAGAAGGGGGGATTAGCTCAGCTGGCTAGAGCGCCTGCCTTGCACGCAGGAGGTCATCGGTTCGACTCCGATATTCTCCACAAGGATCTTTATAATTCGTTATAGGGATCAAATGAGTTCTTTGACATATTGGTATGAACATATAAAGTAATCGTATTAAGAAAGTAATTAAGGGCAAACGGCGGATGCCTTGGCTTGCAGAGGCGATGAAGGACGTGATAAGCTGCGATAAGCTGCGGGGAGGTGCACATGACCTTTGATCCGTAGATTTCCGAATGGGGCAACCCGGCTGGTTGAAGACCAGTCACCGAAAGGAGCAAACCCGGAGAACTGAAACATCTAAGTACCCGGAGGAAGAGAAAATAATTAATGATTCCGATAGTAGCGGCGAGCGAAATCGGAACAGCCCAAACCAGAATTGTTTCGGCAATTCTGGGGTTGTAGGACCACGATGTGAGATGTTCCATAAAGTAGAATCAACTGGAAAGTTGAACCATAGAGGGTGATAGTCCCGTATACGTACATGCGAATTATTTCTAGTGGTATCCTGAGTAGGGCGGGACATGTGAAATCCTGTCTGAATCTGTCAGAACCATCTGATAAGGCTAAATACTCCTGCAAGACCGATAGCGAACTAGTACCGTGAGGGAAAGGTGAAAAGTACCCTGAATAAGGGAGTGAAATAGAACCTGAAACCGTTTGCCTACAAGCGGTCGGAGCATCTTTAAGGTGTGACGGCGTGCCTTTTGTATAATGATCCTACGAGTTACTCGTCACTAGCAAGGTTAAGGACTTCAGGTCCGCAGCCGAAGCGAAAGCAAGTTTGAATAGAGCGTATAGTTAGTGGCGGTAGACGCGAAACCGAGTGATCTACCCATGGGCAGGTTGAAGCTCTGGTAACACAGAGTGGAGGACCGAACCGGTTGACGTTGAAAAGTCTTCGGATGACCTGTGGGTAGGGGTGAAAGGCCAATCAAACTCGGAAATAGCTCGTTCTCCCCGAAATGCTTTTAGGAGCAGCGTCGTGTGAGAGAGTAGTAGAGGTAGAGCTACTGGTTGGATGCGGGGGCTTCATCGCCTACCAAATCCTGTCAAACTCCGAATGCTACTACTTGTTTCACGGCAGTGAGGGCATGGGTGCTAAGGTCCATGTCCGAGAGGGAAAGAACCCAGATCATCTGCTAAGGTCCCCAAATGTATACTAAGTTGATCAAACGTGGTCAGACTGCTTAGACAGCTAGGATGTTGGCTTGGAAGCAGCCATTCATTTAAAGAGTGCGTAACAGCTCACTAGTCGAGCGGTCAGGCGTGGATAATAATCGGGCATAAGTATACTACCGAAGCAATGGACATGAAAATGTGGTAGGGGAGCATTCTAGTTGCGCCGAAGGTGAAATGTAAGTTTTGCTGGAGCGGCTAGAAAAGAAAATGTAGGAATGAGTAACGATAATGCGGGTGAGAAACCCGCACGCCGAAAATCTAAGGTTTCCTCAGCTATGCTAATCAGCTGAGGGTTAGTCGCGACCTAAGGCGAACCCGAACGGGGTAGTCGATGGACAACAGGTTAATATTCCTGTACTGGTTTATACTGCGATGGGGTGACGATGTACTGAAAGCACCGCGGACTGACGGAATAGTCCGTTGAAAACTGTATCTATAGGACCTGTAGGCAAATCCGCAGGACCTGGAGAAGGTTGATAGTACCAAGAGTCTTCGGACAATTGGATAGTGTGCCTAAAAACATCCAAGAAAAACCTCTAAGCTTCAGGTATAAACAACGCGTACCGTAAACCGACACAGGTAGATGGGATGAGAATTCTAAGGCGCTCGAGTGATTCATGGCTAAGGAACTAGGCAAAATCGTCTTGTAACTTCGGGAGAAAAGACGCCTGCTTCGGCAGGCCGCAGTGAAAAGGCCCAGGCGACTGTTTATCAAAAACACAGGACTCTGCTAAATCGAAAGATGATGTATAGGGTCTGACACCTGCCCGGTGCTGGAAGGTTAAGAGGAGATGTTAGCTTCGGCGAAGCATTGAATTGAAGCCCCAGTAAACGGCGGCCGTAACTATAACGGTCCTAAGGTAGCGAAATTCCTTGTCGGGTAAGTTCCGACC
>ENA-ORXF01001428-ORXF01001428.1-marine-metagenome-genome-assembly--contig:-NODE-1428-length-15437-cov-6.756315_pt1 | contig 15437 bp, 10 predicted proteins | sample MGYA00237864_ERZ511476 | MGnify/ENA primary metagenome ERZ511476 (study PRJEB26306, sample SAMN06343908) | marine metagenome | isolation source: coastal waters | place: Atlantic Ocean: West Antarctic... | reverse complement strand
CTAATGAAGTTGCTTTAGCCTTAGTAGAGGCCCAAGCATATCCACACTTTTTAGACGTGATGGCAATTTTATTTGTGCTAAATGTGATTATTATGCTAATTATTGGAAAGATAAAACCAAGAGAAGAAGCTTTTGTGCAAGAATATACCAAACAAGTAGATATCACACCTTGGAAGTATACCAAACAAGTGGGTATTGCTATTTGCGCAATTGTAATTGGCGTTTATATTTATTTTGTTTAGGAATAAAAATAAAAAGTTACGATAAATAGAAGCTGCACTAGTTTATAAGTTTAGTACGAGTCTTTCTTTTTGGTTTTGATGCAGGTATTATTTTTGGAGTCCTGTCTTTTTCTAATGCGCAGCTAAATTTAAGAAACCTTCAATTTAGGGGTTAGGTGTTTTCATATTTGCAGCGATGTATGTGATGTTGTCTTCGAAAAGGTAAAGTGAGCTGTTTGGAGCAAAAAAATCATCCCCTTTTGAGGTTTCTTATATGCTATTTTATCCGCCTTTGTAAATTCTTACAAAATGTTTCATATGACTGGTTTTTGCCTTGTTTTAATTGTCAAAACGTTTCGTGAAAGCTAATGCTATAGATTTGACATTCGTGCGCTTACCTTCAATTATTTTAGGTTTAATTTTTTCCTTTAAAGAGCTAATGTTTATGATTCATTAAGTAATGCCTAATTTCATAAAGTGGATTTTATTCTCAAGTGTTTATGTTGACCAGTTTTATACAATCAAAGCGGTACAATTTTATGAAAGCATTTTATTGCAGCTTTGAAATATTTAGAAGTAGTGCTTGTTACTATTATTGGTAATTCTTGGTGGAGAAGTTATAACGAATACTTTTTTGTTTGCTGTTTCATTAATTTTATTTGCGACACCAATTATATAAAGTAAACATAAGAAGATAAAACACTCACATTGGAAGCTGAGAAAAAGCGATGTGTTAGACTAAAATAGCATCAGGCTGTTTTCTAAGATAAGGGTAAAACACGGTAAAATAAAGTAACTCAAAAACACACTAGAGGAAGAGTTACTTTCCAATACAAAAGTTTCCAAAGATGTGTCCTAAAATATCTTTGTCCACATCATAATCTCCGGTAATAGCACCTAAATGACGCAAACACTCTCTAATATCAATCGAAAATAAATCTGTAGAAATCTCTAAATCAATCCCTTCTTGCACAGATGTAATTGCCATTAAAGCATTGTTTAAAGCTTCAAAATGACGAGAATTGGTAACAATAGTCTCATTATTACTTAGAGCACCAATTTGAACCAAAGAAGTTAATTCTGATTTTAAAGTGTCTAAACCTGTTTTATTTTTTGCTGATAATAAAATCAAATGTTCAATTTCAGCTTTTAGGGTAGCTGTTTCTGTATTAGAAAGGGTATCCATTTTATTCGCTATTACTAACAAACGTTTATTGGGAAAACGCGTTTTTATAGTTTCAATTTCCGATAAAAATTCTGACTTAGCAGCAGCAAATTTATTGGAATCAATTAAGAAAATAATTAATTGTGCATTGTCTGCTTTCTCGTACGCTTTTTTAATCCCGATACTTTCTATAATATCTTTAGTTTCTCTAATCCCTGCGGTGTCTATAAATCGGAATGCGACTCCTTCAATAATTATTTCATCTTCTATAGCATCTCTAGTCGTTCCTGCAATTTCAGAAACAATTGCTTTTTCTTCATTTAAAATTGCATTCAATAGCGTAGATTTCCCAACATTAGGTTCTCCAATAATAGCCACTGGAATTCCGTTTTTCATCGCATTTCCAAAAGAAAAAGAATCTATCAAACGTTTTAAAATAAACGTTATTTTTGCCACCAACTCTTTAAACTTTGTTCTATCTGCAAATTCTACATCTTCACCAGAAAAATCTAACTCTAATTCAATTAAAGCCGCAAAATCTAATAATTGTGCTCGCAACTCTTTTAATTCATTGGTAATACCGCCACGCATTTGCTGAATTGCCATTTGATGACTTGCAGCAGAGTTTGAAGCTATTACATCTGCTACCGCTTCAGCCTGACTTAAATCCATTTTTCCGTTTAAAAAAGCACGCATGGTAAACTCACCATTATCAGCCATTCTAGCTCCTTTTTGTAAAAACAACTGAATAATTTCTTGCTGAATAAAACTAGAACCATGACAAGAAATTTCAACTACATTTTCTCCAGTATAAGAATTTGGATTTTTAAAAATAGAAACTAAAACTTCATCCAAAATAATGTTTTTTTCTATAATATGACCTAAATGCAGCGTATGTGTTTTCTGGTTTTTTAAAGTTTTGTTTTTTTTGATTGATTTGAAGTTGGCATCTACCAAATGAATAGCATGTTCACCAGAAAGTCTAATTATAGAAATTGCGCCAACACCAGAAGGAGTTGCTAAGGCAATAATAGTGTCATTTTGAATCATATTGCAAAAATACATAAGATTTTTTCAAAAAATAAAAAGCTTACCACAAAATGTGATAAGCTTCTTATACAACTGTAGTGGTAATATAAATAATTATAGGGGGTAATTTGTAAAATTATCTTCTTTACTATTTAGCCTACAGCCGTTTGTCGAGTATAATTTACTTCTGGGGAATAAAATATTAGAGTTTTCTTGGTAAGCTAATTTCTACATTTATATAGCTGTGCTATTAGTTGATTTTAGTTGAATTATATTTAGAGGTTAGCAAAAAGTAATAGTAAATTTTTACCATAATATATGGTATTAAATACTCTGAAAAAAGCAAGAAAATTACTCAACAAAACTTGTGTCTAGTTCGTCTTTTGTGTTTTTAGACCAAGCATTCAGCATCCAAGTAGATTTTTCTAGAGTCCTTATATAGGTACCAATTAAATCAAGGGTGCCTTCATCCTTTGCTTTTTCAGCTCTATTGCTTACTTTACTCAGCTGTTCAATTAAAATTTTATGATCCTTTATAATGGTAGCTACCATTTCAATATCTGTTAATAACGGACTCGATTCTTTAATTCTAGAAATTTCTATGTAATTAGATAGCCTGCTAACTGGGTGATATTTTAATGTAACAATCCGTTCAGCAACTTCATCAATCTTTATTTTCGTTTCATCATACATCTCTTCAAATTTAGCATGTAAGTCAAAGAAATTTTTTCCTAAAACATTCCAATGAAAATTTCTTAACTTTTGATAGTACACATGATAATCTGCCAATAAAACATTTAATTCTGCAACCACTGGTAATATTTTATCTTTATCAATATTTAAGTAATTCATGTTCTATGATGCTATTTAATTCCATGCAAATCTACAACCAATAGTAAATTTGTTTTTGCTCATATGCTTTTTGTCTTAACTCAAATACTTATTTGTCAAAACATCAGGCATTAAATTTTTGTAACTGACTAGGTGAAATTGGGTCTTATAAACACACAACTAAACCGTATCTATAAATGAGAGAAGATAAATAGTTATTAAGCCTTTCCCATTTATCAGATATTAATTTTATAAATGGAATTGGCGGCTTTATAGTGCTATTTGTAGTTAACAAAAAAGATGAGGTTTACAGATTGGATGCCCGTGTGAAATTAATTCAAAACTTCAGAACTTCTATATTAATGTGTTTTGTACTTTGTATTGCGTTTATTTTTCTGTTCCTTTTAGGGGTATCGATTTTATTATAATCGAAATTTTATTTTTAGTTCGGCCTAGTATAAATATTATTAGAATTCATAGCAACAAGAAACCAAGAAATTCTTTTAGCATTCAATTTTAAAGTAGGTAGCTGTCAGTAGTTATTTTTCATTTGGGCGTTACCGCGCAAAAAGCGCGGTCAGGCTTTGCGCACTCGCTTTTTACTCATACTTCCTAAAAGAGCTCAAACAAATGCTGCAATCCTTAACGCAGGCATCCTAAGTAACCTATTTCATTAGAAAAGTATTTGTAACTCTAAAAGCACCTATATATTCTTAATAATATCTTCGTATTCATAATAAAATTCTTCAAATTTCGGCATTGTTTCCATAAAGAATTCGAAACAATCTCTCCAAGTATTTTTATTATGAATGCTAAACTTTCCTTCAAAGGGCATATAGATTCTATGAATCGTTTTTCCGCTTTCTAACTCATATGCATCATTAAAAATAATTTCAGGAATTTTTGACGAAAGTAAATCCTTTAAAGACAGCATTTGATCATAGTAGAGCAGGTTTACCAATTCATCCGGATTTTCAATATCTAAACAAACTGCTGCATACTTTCTATTGGCAACAAACTTAAAAGAGAATCCTTTTATTTCTGTATTGTATAACAACCATTTTTTTGGAAACGATTTGCCAAAGCTTATCCAAAATTCTTTTCTTAATAAAGTAGCTTCTTCTTTGCTAAACATTTTTTAGAGATTTAAAGGTGTAAAGTTTCAAGGAAATACAATTTTAGAGTTTCAAAGTAGCAAAGTTATTAGGTTCTACTTTTTTACTTTATAATCTGAAGACTCGGGTAAGAGTGTTCCTTCCCAAGACTGCACTGAGCGAGGTCAAAAAGAAAAGGTATAAATCTATTTTACCCATGAATTTTAGCAACATTTCCACGTTCGCGCATCATTTGTGCTTCAAAAGCTAGCAATGCATTCCATTTTTCATCAACAATTGCTCTCTCTTCATATGCCCTAGCAAACTTCAAAAAAGTAGTGTAGTGGTTTGCTTCAGAAATCATTAAATTTTTATAAAACTTAGACAATTCTTCATCTTCCATATTTTCAGAGAACACTTTAAAGCGTTCGCAGCTTCTAGCCTCAATTAAGGCAGCAATCAATAAGCGTTGTACCAGAGCATTTTTTCTGTCTTTGGTCTTGTTAAAAAACTTCTGAAGTCTAATAGCGTAGTCATTCTTTTGTTCACGCCCTAAAACCATGCCTCTTTTTACCATTAATAAATGCACCATTTTAAAATGTTGCATTTCTTCAATAGCAATATTGCTCATTTCTTTGACGAGCTCAGTTTCTTCAGAATAATTAATAATAATAGAAACGGCATTAGAAGCCGCTTTTTGCTCTAAAAAAGCATGATCTGTTAATATTTGCTCTAAATTTACCTTGGCTATATCTGCCCAAGAAGTTTCTGTTTCAAACTGTAATCCTAACATTTTTCTATGATTTTTTGCAAGCTTGCGCCAAAATAGGCGAGTGCTTTAATTTCTTTTACACTTGCTAACCTTTCATTACTAAGAATTAAAAGGCCAGTATTTGTGGCTTCTATGTGATATTGTTTATTACTTTCAAAAAACAAAATTAGTTCATCTGTAAAAAAGGCTCTAATTTTTTCTTCACTTTTTCCCGATAAATAAAAACGTCTGTTAAAATCTGGATGTTCATTGATGTCAATATCTTTATAACCAGCAAAATGTAAGAGGTATTCAAAAACACCTTCTTTGTCTAATGTGAATTTTGGAAGTTTCTTTTTAGTTTGAATATGAAACATCGTTGCTTTTATCACCTGTTTCGCAATCATTTCTCCTTCCGAAAATTGAACATCAAAAATGCTGCAATCGTTTTTTGTTAAAACATTAGAAATTTTATCGACCTTTCTTGTTTTAAAATATCCAAAACTCGGCAATTCTTCTATTTTTAAATCAGAAAAAGCATCATAAGAATATCGCATTTCTTCACTAATTTTTTGAATAGATTTTTGTCTTTTGGTTAAAACACCTTCTTTAGGAATCCTTTGTTTTGGCAATATTTTTCGAAGTGCAAATGGATGCTCACTCCCAGACTTTGAATCATCTAAACCGATTACTTCAAAATGTCCACCCTTTCTTTCAAAAATTTCAGTGTAATTGTTCATGTTTTCCATCACAGAATGATCTACAAAATCGCACAATGAAAAATCTACAATGGCTTCTTCTGTTTCTGGAATTTGATCTAACTTCGATTTTAGTTTTGTGTAGTTTAAAAAGCTGGAAAAATTTTTGACACTCACATAATATTTTTCATCTTCAGTAAACATTAAAACATTTGGTTTTAAAATATTTTTGATAAATAGAAAAATATCTTTATTAATAATTACATGAATTACGAATGTGATAATGATTCCTACTAAGATACCGTAAATCAGGCTTGTAGCTATTGTTACTAAAAGTGTTGCTAGAAATATAATTAACTGTTCAGAGCCAATACTAAAGACTTTTTTTATGTTTTCTGGAGACGCTAATTTGTAGCCAGTAAACACTAAAATAGCAGCCAAAGCAGACAACGGAATTTTACGTAGTTCAGTGGCAAAAAGTAAAATAAAAGCAACTAAAAAGAGTGCATGAAAAAAGTTTGCAGATCTATTACTCCCTTTATTATTTACATTTACAGAGCTTCTTGCGATTACAGTAACAACATTTAAACCGCCTAAAAAACCACTAATTACAGTTGCCAAACCCAAAGCTCTAATATCTTTATTTACATTAGAACGCCTTTTTAAATGATCTAGTTTGTCAACTGCTTTTATGCTCAATAGACTTTCTATACTTGCAATTAAGGTAATCGAAATAACGGCACTTATAAAATCAAATTGAGTTATTTTCCCAAAATCTGGAAAAGCAAAACTACCTAAAACATCAGACGGTAAATCAATGAGTAAATCTTTATGTATTGGGTATGCTGTAGAAGAAAACATGTCAAAATAACTATACAAACCGACGCTCAAAACTACAATCCACATGGGCGCAGGTATTAGTTGAAAGTATCTATTTCTAATTTTGCTGTAAAACACCATAATTAATAAACTAAAAACACCTATTAAACCCGCATAAAACATGCTCAGATTGTCAGTTTTAATAAAATTGATAATTCCTTCTGGAACTTGAATGAGAAGCTCTATGATGCTTCCCTTTGCATCTAAATTACCCAACATTACGTGGATTTGTTTCGCAAAAATGCCTATTCCTATGGCGGCCAACATTCCCTGAATCGCAGAAGCAGGAAAGAAATCTCCTAAAGCTCCCATTCTTAAAAAACCAAGAAGTATTAAAAGTATGCCCGAAATAACAATAGCGGCAAGTGTAAATAAATACCCTTGATAAACATCCCCATCTCCTAAAATAGTAATTGCCGAAAGAATTACAACAACCAAACCATTTCCTGGACCCGTAATGGTTACGTTAGAGCCCCCTATTAAAGAAACGACAATACCTCCAACAATTGCAGCAATAATGCCAGAAATAGGAGGTGCTCCAGAAGCTAAAGCCAATCCTAGTCCTAAAGGAAGAGCAATTAAAGACACTACAAAACCAGAAAACAGGTTTTGCGGAATCTCACCTAAAAAAGTTTTAAAAGTACTTTTTTTTTGCATTTATTTTACAATTAAAACATCTGTTGGTAATTCAGATAATATATATTCAATATCGTGAGGGAAAATTCGATCTAAAATTCCAACTTTATTTGGAGCATTCATTACAAGCAAATCTGCTCTTTTTACTTTTGCATAATGGCCAATGGAGTATCCTCTTGTTCCAAAAATACTCTGTGTTTTTATAGAAATGTCATCATAACTTATATCTTTTAAAATATTTTTCACACGTTGGTCTTCTCTATTTTTTAGTCGCTCTTTCAAAATAGTAGATTTTCTTAAACTTTTATCATCGTTTACTTTTACCTGCAATTCACTTTGACTAATTTCTTCAACAATTGTCATTTTTTTACATAACAAGTGTTTCGCAAATAAAACGGAAGTTTTAATAGTTTCCTCTGTTTTGTCGTCTTTTAGACCATTTACAACGATGTGTTTGCAGAATTGCCTTATAATTGACGGTTTGATTAATAATAAGATAGAACAAGTTGCTTTTCTTGTTATTTTTCTTGCAATAGAACCTACATAGTATTTTAATAATTTTTCCTTTTTTAGTGCTCCTAAAATTAATAAATCGATATGCTCATCAACAGTAGTTTTTAGAATCACGTCTACAGGTTCTCCTTCTTGCCATATCGTTTTTAGTGGTGTATTTAGTGCATCTGCCTGCTCAAGAATCTTTGCTAAACTTTCTTCTTTCCTTGCGTTTTTTTTACCCACGTGAACACCTATTAATTCCGCATTAAACATGTTCGCAATTCTTATTGCCTCAAATAAATTTGGTTCCAAATTTGGCGAAAAAGCAATACCAATTAATATTTTGTGAATTTTTTGCAAGAAGAAAGTTTAAAGTTTGACTTAATGGCACAAGATAGCAAACTTTAGAGCAAAGAAAAAAACTATAAAATTTTTTTTTATGCTGATGAAACATTCTTAAATTTACTTTCATCAATTAAAGATAAAAAATGTTAGAATTAGCAGGAATTATTATTTTAGGAATCTTAGCACAATGGGTTGCTTGGAAGTTCAAAATTCCGGCAATTTTGCCTTTAATATTAATTGGTTTATTGGTTGGGCCTATTGCAGCGGCCTATTTTAGTGAAGATGGTTCTAAATGGATTGAACCAATTTGGAATGGTACTAAAGGTCTCTTTCCTGGAGATGGTTTGTATTATTTTGTTTCTTTAGCTATAAGTATCATTCTTTTTGAAGGTGGTTTAACACTAAAAAGAAGTGAAATTAAAAATGTAGGTCCTGTAATTACAAAGTTGATAACCTTAGGTTCTGCGATTACTTTTATATTGGCCGGATTAGGAGCGCATTATATTTTTAATTTAGCTTGGGAAATTTCTTTTCTTTTCTCTGGATTAATTATTGTGACAGGTCCAACGGTCATCACACCAATTCTGAGAAACATTCCGTTGAAAAAAGACGTTTCTACTGTTTTAAAATGGGAAGGTATTTTAATAGATCCGATAGGGGCCCTAGTTGCTGTTTTAGTTTTTGAATTTATTAGTGTTGGCGGCGGCGGCGGGTTTACAAAAACAGCATTAATGGAGTTCGGAAAAATCTTGTTATTTGGTACAAGTTTTGGATTTACATTTGCACACGCTTTGGCCTATGCCATTAATAAAAAATTGATTCCACATTATTTATTAAATGTAGTTGCGCTGTCAACTGTTTTATTGGTGTTTGTTGAATCTGAAGTTTTTGCCCACGAATCGGGTCTTTTAGCAGTTGTTGTTATGGGAATGGTTTTAGGAAATAGTAAATTAAAAAACCTAAAGGAATTACTTTACTTCAAAGAATCTTTAAGTGTATTATTAATTTCTATTTTATTTATTTTGCTAGCGGCCAATATTAATATAGAAGATTTAATGTTGTTATATACATGGAAGACGATCGCTTTATTTACAATTGTTGTTTTTGTAATTAGACCATTAGCCGTATTCTCTAGTACTTTTAAATCCAAATTAAAATTTAAAGAAAAATTATTTATAAGTTGGGTAGGACCAAGAGGGATTGTGGCAGCTGGTATTGCTTCTTTATTTGGAAGTAAACTATTAAAACAAGGAGTAGAAGGAGCAGAGTATATTACGCCCTTAGTGTTTATGATTGTTTTAGGAACCGTATTATTGAATGCTACCACCGCAAGAATGTTTGCTAAAATAGTAGGCGTGTTCTTAAAGACATCAGATTCCATTTTATTCGTAGGTGCTTCAAGTCCTATTCGGCTAATTGCAAAATATTTAAAAGAAAAGGGCAAGAGAGTTGTGCTCATAGATTCAAATAGCAACTTTATAGAACAAGCTATAAATGACGATTTAGAGGCATTAAAAATAGATATTTATGATGACGACTTAACCGACAATATAGAATTAAACGATGTAGGCTACTTGATAGCATTAACAGGAAGCGATATGGTGAATAAGCATGCTTTAAATAACTTCTCTAAGCATTTTGGTGAGCACGGTTCCTATAAAATAGCTTCTTCCAAAGAAATTATTGAAGCAAGCTCATTTGAAAGAAGAATTTTTTTCACACCTAATGATGATTATATTAATTTGAGCGAAGCCTACCGCGAAAACCCTTCTATTTTGGAAGTTGAGATCAAAACAGAAGCTGAATACAACAATATTTTGGAATTGTTTTCTATGGAAGAAAAATCGATTCCTTTGTTTATTGAAAACGGAAAAGGAATTTATTTGATACCAGAATTTGAAAAAACAGCGGAAATTAAAGAAAATCTAATCTTGTCTTATTTAGGGAAAAAATTGGTGATTCAGGAGAAATAGGTTTTTTCTATTGCTTTTGCATCGGCAATAATTTTTGAAGGATATTTGTACAAATCTAAAATTTGAATTGCGTTTCTAGTGGTTAACTTACCTTCTTTAATTTTGTGATCAAAAAACAGTTGGTGACTTTCTATTTCTTCGCTAAAATGATACAGCTTATAAGCCTCTTTTTCTAACAATGCTGTCAATTCTATATCATGCGTTGCAACTAATACAGTGTTATTTTCGCCATTTAAATAGGATAAGATGGCTTTTCCGCCAGAAATCCGCTCTACGGTATTGGTTCCTTTGAAAATCTCATCCAATACAAACAAACAAGGATGTTTATCTTTCGAAGCATCAATTAACTCTTTAATCGCTAACACTTCTTGCAAGTAGTAGCTTGTGCCCTCTAAAAGGTCATCAGAAATTTGAATAGAAGAATAGACCTTGTAAAAAGGAGCGGTATAGGAAGCTGCAAAACAAATATGTAGTGTTTGTGCTAATATACTGTTGACTGCAACAGTTCTGATAAAGGTGCTCTTACCAGACATGTTAGAGCCGGTTAATAGCATGCTTTTATTTATTAAATTCACAGTATTAGTAATACAGTTTTCAATTAATGGATGGTAAATTGCAGATACATTTAATTTATTTGAAGCATTAAAAGAAGGTGTACAGATTTTTAAATTTCCGGATTTTAAAGAAGCGGTGGATATTGCAGCATCTATCTCACCAATAAAAAGATACATTTGTTCAATACTTATTTTCTCTTTTGTGAGTGCATCTAAAAAGCTGTAAAATACTAAATACTCTACGTTAAACATTATTTTAATAAGTTCTACAAGCAACCAAATAGGAAAAAGCCATTCGTTATTAATTTTTTTTTCAAAGGCTATAAATTTTGATTGAAACATAATTGCTTCAATTTTTTTTATAAATGAAAAATCTTTGAAGTGATTTGTTACGATAACCTGATTAGATAATTTTTTGGTTACTTTCAAACTTTTTGACAATTCTCGAATGCCTTGTAAATAATAATTTACATTGCCCTTATTCTTATAATGAAAAACGGAATTCACTGCAAAAAGAGGCACTAATAAAATGATAGTAATTGGAAAAAAGAAGGAAAGAGCAATAGACAAGATGGACGCTATAGTTAGTAATTTTACAATCCATAAATTTTTTGGCTTGTAAAGCTGTTGACCATTAATTAGTTCCTCTAAATAGTAAGAACTTGTATTATTTAGTTTAGACAGCTCTAATTGACAAGAAATACTTACGTCTTTGTTTTTTTGAAATTGGGTTGTTAAGGCATCAAAATTTAGCAATTCAACGACGCTGCCAAAGGTCCTTAATTTAAAATATAGATATTGCTGACCAATTTTTGAGGAAGTTCTGTCTACAAATTTAAATATTTCATCGATGTCAAGATCAATTTTGCTTTTTTCAGATACCAGATGATATGCCTCTTCTTTGTGCGCATTATTTTCAAAATACTTACCAATAACAAAGAAGTTATAATAGGAATTCTTTTTTTGTGCTCCCCAATTTTTGTAAAGGGTAGCTTTTAATTTTTTGAAGCGTTTTTTTTTAAGAAAGTTACTTACTAAAAAACCTAAGATTAAAATAAATGCAATTCCAAAAAAGTAATTCATAATAAAGTATAAAATCCAAATAATACTTTTATTTAGGCTATTGATAAGTAGCTCTAAAATTGCTTTTGTTACAAGTCTAATTCAAAAGTTTGACGCAATTTTTCTAAAAGTGGATTCTTTTCTTTTAGCTTTTTATATTTTTCATCTGGTGTGTATGCAAATTTTTTTTCTACAGCTTCATTGAGATGAACGGTAATAGCAATGCCGTAATTGTTCAATTTTTCTCTTAGAAAATTCATCAGTTTAGCCCTTCCTTTTTTAAATTGATCTTGCATCAACTTATTAGGCACCGTAAATGAAATTTGAAAATCTTTGCCCAATGCAGGAATATCTGTACCAATAATAGAGGCCATACTTCGTTCTCCGCTGTTGTTTAGCAATTCAACGTAAGATTTCCAGAGTGTTTGTAGCTTCTCTTCGGTGAAAGTATCCTTTGGGTGGTTGTCAAAATTCTCTTGCACAACCGTCTTTTTAACGGCTGTCTTTTTGTTGAATCCTTTTAAGGAGTACTTACCAGGCTCTTTGTTCAAGCGCCCCATGTTTTTTAAAACAGGTCTTTCTACTGCAGGTTTTATAGGTTCTGGTTTTGATTCAGAAGCAACAGGCATTTTTATGGGCTCTTTTACAGGAACAATTGCTTTGGGCGTTTTCTTTTTAGCAGGCGAAAGCGATTGAAAAAAAGTTGCAGGAATTATGTAGTTAGCTGATTTTTTTTTTTCTCCATCAAAAGTGATGGAGGCAATCTGCATTAAGCTAAGTTCCACCAGCAAGCGCTGATTTTTGGAAGTTCTGTAGCTTAAATCACAATCATTTGCTTTTTGTATGGCTTGCATTAAAAAGGGAATGCTTGCTTTCGTGGCTTGTGTTAAATACTTTTTCTTAGCATTGTCACCGACTTCTAACAAATCTAGAGTTATTTTGTCCTTGGCAACTAGCAAATCCCTAAAATGACTTGCCAAACCGTTTATAAAATGGTGGCCTTCAAAACCTTTTCCTAAAACAACATTAAATGCATTTAAAACTTCAGGGATCTTATTTGTTAACAACAAATCTGTCATTCCAAAATACGTGTCATAATCTAACACATTTAAGTTTTCTGTAACGGCTTCTCTTGTTAAGTTTTTTCCTGAAAAACTAACCACTCTGTCAAAAATAGATAAAGCATCCCGCATGGCGCCATCTGCTTTTTGAGCAATAATATGCAAAGCGTCATCTTCTGCTGTAATATTTTCTTTCTCACTTATTATTTTTAGATAGTTTTTTGCATCTAAAACTCCAATTCGTTTAAAATCAAAAATCTGACAGCGAGATAAAATAGTAGGAATTATTTTATGTTTTTCTGTAGTTGCTAAAATGAAAATAGCGTGTGCTGGTGGTTCTTCCAACGTTTTTAAAAATGCATTAAATGCTGCTTGAGACAGCATGTGCACTTCATCTATAATGTATACTTTGTATTTGCCCGTTTGCGGTGGTATTCTAACCTGGTCTGTTAAACTTCTAATATCATCCACAGAATTGTTAGAGGCAGCATCTAACTCAAAAATATTAAAGGCAAAATCTTCCTCTTCACTATTCTCTGCGTCCTCTTGATTAATTCTCTTGGCCAAAATTCGAGCACAGGAAGTTTTTCCAACTCCACGAGGCCCTGTAAATAAAAGCGCTTGCGCTAAATGATTATTTTTTATAGCATTTTCTAACGTATTTGTTATGGCTTGTTGCCCAACAACATCCTCAAATCGTTTTGGACGGTATTTACGTGCTGATACTATAAAATGCTCCATTAATATTTTTTGAATTAAAAGCTTTGTTCGAATGCATTCAATAATTAAAAAAAAGTAATTTTTCTAATTTACATCCGTTGACAAGGATAATCTTGTTAATTATTTTAACAAAAATAACCATCTATGGTCTTTTACACAAAAAGGTTTCTTAACAAAATGCTAAAGTTGTAAACAACTGTAAAAAGATGTGTAATTTTACGACTTATGAAGTAATACAGAATTTATTTATTTTAATTATAAGTTCAGAAAACTACAGGGAAGGCAGTAATTTAATTTCTTTGTAGTTTTTATAATAAACAATAACCCTATAAATGTAAAGATGAAAATTATAAAATCGGTTTTAGCAATTAGTTTTTTAGTACTATTAGTTTCTTGTTTTGGTTTTTCTGAGAAAAAAGAAAACAATCAAAATATAGAAAAGGCACTATTCATTCCGCAAGCAGATACCAAAGTGGCGTATTTTGCAAGTGGATGTTTTTGGTGTGTAGAGGCTATTTTTGAAAGTGTAAAAGGAGTAGAGGAAGCCGTTTCTGGTTATGCTGGTGGTAACACTTTAAACCCTACATATGAGAAGATTGGAACAGGGAAAACGGGGCATTCCGAGACTGTGGCTGTGTATTACAATCCTAAAAAAGTAAGTTTTGAAACTTTAGTAACAGTGTTTTTTGGTTCTCACAATCCAACAACAGTAAATGGGCAAAATCCAGATTATGGAACGCAATACAGATCTATTGCTTTTTATAAAACCCCGAACGAAAAGGAACTAATAGAGGACGCCATTAAAAAACTAAATACGAGCGTTTATAAACGCAAGATTGCAACAGAAGTAACTGCTTTTGAAAAGTTTTATAAGGCGGAAGAATACCACCAGGATTTTGAAAGAAAAAATCCAAATCAAAGCTACATAAGAGCAGTTTCTATACCAAGGTTAAATAAATTTAAAAAGAAGTTTCCGGAATTATTGAAGGAAGGCAAACATTAAATAGTATTTTAGAAATTAAAAAAGCAACGCAATACGTTGCTTTTTTTTTGCGAACAGTTGTTTTTTGTTTTTACAATTGAAATAAAATATTTTAACTTGTAGTAAAATCTTTGTCGCTCTTTGGCTTTTTATCAGACATCCTTAAATTCAGGATTGTTTATGTAAAATTCTTTCGTAAATGAAGTAAGTATCTTTTTTCCATAATATTTTATACTTTTTTGCTCATGCTTTTATAAATTAAATGATTTTAGTTTTCTGGTAATTTCATTCATAAATTTTATGATCGTGACACCTACTAATAAGACTTTTCTTCGTTGAATATTTAATAAACAAATCATCAAGTTTTGTCCTTTTCCATGCGCTTTTATTCCACTTTTTCTTTGGAGTGCTATTTATAAATAAGCATAATCACATGTTGCTTTAGTATATAGTTTGTGTCTATATTTTTTTAGACTTAGAGGGCTCTTGTGAATAGATGCATTCATTTTATGGTCTTAACTTTTTCATTGAGAAGTTACTTCTTTTGTATCAATCTTTTTTGCTGAGGTTACTGTTTTACATCAAGTTTATTTTGTCTTGCAGAATGAAATAGAATCTTTAATTTAAAAGCAAAAAAAAACCAAGCGAAGGCTTGGTTTTAATAATTTATCAACTAAGGTAATTACTTAGTTTCTTCTACTTTTCCTTTTTCTTCAGCCTTATCGGCTAAAATTCTTTTGTCCATGTTTGCAACTTCCCAGGCAGTATGAAAAACTAAACGAGTTCTGTTTTCTAAAAGCTCATAGTTAATTTTGTCTGGCGTGTCAGACGGTTTGTGGTAATCTGCATGTGTACCATTAAAATAGAATATAATAGGTACATTGTTCTTTGCAAAGTTATAATGGTCTGATCTGTAGTAGAATCTATTCGGATCGTTTTCG
>ENA-ORXF01001423-ORXF01001423.1-marine-metagenome-genome-assembly--contig:-NODE-1423-length-15473-cov-3.304430_pt1 | contig 15473 bp, 18 predicted proteins | sample MGYA00237864_ERZ511476 | MGnify/ENA primary metagenome ERZ511476 (study PRJEB26306, sample SAMN06343908) | marine metagenome | isolation source: coastal waters | place: Atlantic Ocean: West Antarctic... | reverse complement strand
GCCCGTTTCGGCGCGCAGGACGCCGTCCTTGTCGTAGCTTTCACGCGTCGCCTGCGTTTCGTCGAGATTGACGTCGGCCTGCACCTCGGCGCTGAAATTGCCCGCGCCGACCAGCGGGGTCAGCAACTGGGTCAGCTGCTGACGATATTTGTCCTCGATCCGGCGCTGCAGTTCGAGCCGCTCGTCGCCTGACGGATCGCCGCCGCTACCGGGTTTCGACAGCAACGCGCCGAGCTGGTCGACGATCGTGACGCTTTCGGGCTTCATGCCCGGGACCGACGACGCGACGAGATTGATGATCGAGGAAACCTGCGCTTCGCTGAGCGAGCGGCCCCCCTGCAATTTGACGATGACCGACGCCGACGGGCTGGCATTGTCGCGCACGAAGACGCTCGTTTCGGGCATTGCCAGATGGACGCGCGCATCGGCGATCGCATCGATCTCCTCGATCGATTTGGCCAGTTCGGTCTCGCGCGCCTGGCGCAGCCGTTCGCCTTCCACTGCGCGGCTGACGCCCATCGGCAGCTGGTCGAGGATCGCGTACCCCCCTGGCGCGGCCTTTGGCAGGCCCTGGCCCGCCAGCAGCATCCGTGCCTTCGAATAATCCTCTTCGGACACCGTCAGCGCGCCGGTTCCCTGATCGATATGGCTGCTGATGTTCGCTTGGTCGAGCGCACTGGTAACCGCGGCCTTGTCGGCATCGGGCAGGCTGGCGAACAACGTCTTTTGCGCCGGGGTCGACAGCGCCATCCAGGCGAGCGCCGCCGCGCCGATCAGCGCGATCATCAGCGCCATCGGCAGCGATCGGCGGACCGCCGGCTGGCTCATGACGCCGCGGATCTGCTGGAGGGGATTGGCGAAGCGCTCGGGTGCGAGCGGCATCGGTGCCTGCGGCGTGGTGGTGAGGGCGGTGCTCATCGCAAATTATACCGGCATGCTCATGATGTCCTTGTAGGCGGACAAAAGTTTGTTGCGGACTTGCAGGGTCGCCTCGAAGCTGACCGACGCCTGCTGGCGTGACAGCATCACCTTGGCGATGTCGACCGTCTCTCCGCGTTCATAGCTTTCGGAGAGTTTGGCGGCCTGGTTCTGCGTGTCGTTGACGCTCTTCAACGCGGTGTCGAGAGTATCGGCGAAGCTCGTTGGCTTCGCCTCGGCCACAGCACCGGCGGGGGCGGCAGGGCCGCTCGCGCCGGCACGCGCCAGCGCCTGGTTCTTTTCGAGTATCTGCGCGCGCAGCGCCATTACCCGGTCGATGCCACCGGCACCGCTGATTCCCGATACGCTCATGCCTGCGCCCTCCAGCCGGGTGCGGGTGCGAGTTCCTCACCCTGTTCGCGCGCCTTGGCGAGGCGATAGCGGAGCGTGCGTTCGGAGATGCCGAGCCGCCGGGCGGTTTCAACCCGGCTGCCGTTGCATGCCTGCAGCGTGTCGCGGATCGCCTGGAATTCGCTCATCTGCACGACGTTGTCGAGCGTCGTCGGCGCGGCGGGGGCAACCGGTGCGGGCGCGGAGATCGGTGTCGGCGCGACGGCGTTCCGGGAAGCGAAGGTGAAGCGGACCGGGCGGTCGAACACGATATGGCTCGCCTCGATCCGGTCGCCGCTGGCGAACAGCAGTGCGCGCTGGATGACGTTTTCGAGCTCGCGGACATTGCCTGGCCAGTCGTGGCGGACGAGTTCGTCGATCGCCGCGTTGGTCGGCCAGGGAATCGTGTCGCGGCTGCCCGCATGACGCAGGATCATCGTTGCGGCGAGCGCGGGAATGTCCTGGGGGCGTTCGCACAGCGATTTCGTCGTCAGCGGGAACACCGCGAGCCGGTAGTAAAGATCCGCGCGGAACCGGCCCGCCGCGACTTCGTCCTGCAGATCGCGGTTGGCGCAGGCGATGACGCGCACGTCGATCGCCTGCGGCGTCGAGGCGCCGATCGGCACGACTTCGCGTTCCTGCAGCACGCGCAACAGCTTCGCCTGAAGCTGGATCGGCATTTCAGCGATCTCGTCGAGCAGGATCGTGCCGCCGTCGGCAGCCCGGAAAAACCCTTCGCCGCCCGATGAGGCACCCGTGAAGGCGCCCTTCTGATGACCGAACAGCAAGGCTTCGAGCATCGTTTCGGGCAGTGCGGCGCAGTTGATCGCGATGAAGGGGCCGTCGCGACGGGTCGATCCGTTGTGGATCGCGCGCGCCAGCACTTCCTTGCCGGTGCCCGTCGGGCCGTTGATGAGCACGGTGATGTCCGCCTGCGCGACGCGATCGGCCAGCGCGAGCAGCGCGAGGCTTTCGGGGTCGGCGGCGGTCGGCATGTCGGGGCCCGCGATCAGCGAGCGGGCGAAGCCGTAGCCGATCGCCGAGTCGGCGCTCTCGAATGCGATGCGTGCCGGATGGCCGTCCCGGGCCGGGATGACGTGGCGCCCCTCGTCACCGATCACGACCGTGCGCGCAGGGATGGGCGAGGCTTCGCCCTCGGCGACGAGGAACATATCCCGCGCGGTCGGCTGGCCGGTTTCCATCGATTCGATCCCGAATCCTTGAGCGCGCAAGCTCGAGATCAGCGCGTATTTGCGCTTCGCGACCGCAGCGGATGGAAAGATCGAACTCATGAAATGTCCCCTTGATGAAGGGCTTAATGGGGGAGAACTGGTAAACGAGCCGTTAAATCGGCTGCCGGAGCGGCAAATATTTTCCGGGCGCGGGCATCCCCGCGCGCGCGTAAGAGAGAAATCCACGCGAGGACGAGGCTCGGCAGGGGGCCGAATTTTTCCGCTTAAGTCCCCGTTCGTCCGGCCGTTACTCCATTTGGCGGCTCGGCCCTCCGCTCTGGGGGCGGCGGGGAAACGCCGACCTATTGGAGAAAACCCATGACCGTTATCGCTTCGAACATCTCGGCGCTCCGCGCTGCAACCGCCTCGACCAGCGCACAGCAGATGCAGTCGACCGCCATGGAACGCCTGTCGACCGGCAAGCGCATCAACTCTGCCAAGGACGACGCAGCCGGCCTCGCCATTGCCTCGTCGATGACGATGGCAATCAAGGGCATGAACCAGGGCGTCCGCAACGCCAACGACGGCATCTCGATGGCCCAGACCGCAGAAGGTGCACTCAACGAAGTTACCAACATGCTGCAGCGGACCCGCGAACTGACGGTCCAGGCATCGAACGGCACCTACAGCTCGACCGACCTGTCGAACATTCAGTCGGAAGTCACGGCGCTGCAGTCGCAGATCACGAACATCCTCAGCAACACCGAATTCAACGGCACGAAGCTGTTCGACGGTTCGGCCGGCGCAGCAGCGGACGGCAAGGTTGCCATCCAGGCCGGGTCGAACGCCGCCGACGTCGTGACGCTCGATCTGGGCAGCGACATCGCCTCGGGCACCGGCATGGCCGCTGCGCTCACGGTCGACGTTACCGCCCTCACCGGCAGCGAACTCGGCGACATCAAGACCGCGATCGACGAAATCTCGACCAGCCGTGCATCGCTCGGTGCGGCACAGAGCCAGCTGCAGTCGTCGGTCAACAACCTGACGACCAATGCGACCAACCTGTCCGACGCCCGCAGCCGCATCGAAGACGCCGACTTCTCGGCAGAATCGACCGCGCTCGCCAAGGCATCGATCCTGAGCCAGGCATCGACCGCGATGCTGTCGCAGGCGAACCAGTCGCAGCAGGGCGTGCTGAAGCTGCTCCAGTAATCCTGGCATCGGCGCCGGCACCGCCCCCCCAAGGGTGCTGGCGCCGACCGACCGCTCTCCCTTGTGGAGAGACCATGACCCCGGCGGCAGCGATGCCGTCGGGGTTCTGGCGTTCGGCGGCGTCGCCGTCTCCAATGGCTGCGACGCTTTTCGCGGTCAGCGCGTCTTGTTCGCGAAACAGCCGACACCGACATCACGATGTAACGCCCGCGATCCGTGCGGGCGGCGGGTGCGATGGTGGGGGCAAGTCGATGATCGTAACGCTGATGCTGCTGTGGTTGACCATGCTCGCGGGGCCGGACTCGGCCATTGGGCGGAGCTTGTGGCGCGGCTTCGTCGACCTGCCGGCGCGGACGCTCAATCGGATCGGGCGCGGCCATGTCGGGCTTGCCACCTTACTCGTCGTGTTCGTGGCGCTCAGCCTGTGGGCGATCGGCGAAGAAGCCACCCGGTTGCTCGCGATGGGATCGCCCGAACTGCTGTCGTGGATCGTGATGGCCGATGCCGCAACGCTCGTCGACGTCGCGATGGCGACGGTGCTGGTCGCAACTCAGGTACGGCTTGGCGCGATGCGGGCGCGATGTGTCCGTATCTGGGGTCACGTCACCAAGCGCCCGCGCGCGATCCGCACGCGTGCGATCCGCGCGGAGCACAGCGCCGACAATGACGACGAAGAGCCGCGAAGGGTGCTGGCGGCATAAAGCCGCTGCCTCCTCCCCGGCGTAAGCAAGTACTCGCGCGCGTGCGCGTACTATAGAGTCCGGGCGAGCGACTTTTTCAGGCGGGCGTGCGCCGATGCCTTGATCTGGCAGATGCGCGCCGATCCGACGCCCAGAACCATGCCGATCTCCTCGAGGTTCATTTCCTCGACATAATAGAGCTGAATCACCTGCGCCTCGCGCTCGGGCAGGCTGGTGACCGCGGCGATCAGCGTATCGCGCAGGTCGCTTTCGGCGAGCTGTTCGAACGCGTCGGGCGTGTCGTCGGCAAACCAGGGCAGGTCGTCCGCATACAGGTCGTCGATCGAATCGAACCGGACCGCCTCCGCCGTCGCATAGTCGGCGCGCAATTTGTCGACCGAGACGTCGAGATGGGCGGCGATCGCGGTTTCGTCGGGCGGGGTGCCCGTCGCAGCGGTCAGTTTGGCAATAGCGTCGTGATAGCTGCGACGGCGACGCATCGCGCCACGCGTCGTCGTCGCCTGGCGGCGCAATTCATCGATCATCGCGCCCCGCAACCGGGTCGACAGATAGGCGGCAAAGGCGGGACCGCGTTCGTGCGGGACCGATACCGCCTCGACCAGCGCGACAAGCCCGATCTGAACCAGATCCTCGATGTCGACAATCGTACTCATGCTGCCATGGACGTGCCACGCGAGGCGACGGACCATCGGCAGATGCTGGCGCACGAGCGCTTCGGTATCGCGTCCGCCCGGTTTCGGCGGTGCATAGGTCAGCGGCTGCGCGATCGGTTCGGCGTTCGCGAACGCACCCTTCATCGGTTCGGCGCTCATGCTGCCATCGCCTGGTGCGTGAAGCCGACCTGCGGTGCCTGGTTTGCTGCACCGATAACTGCGACGACCTCGACCGGTTTTTCTTCTGGTACCTCGAAGAAGGACAGGACTGGCGTGTCGGGAAGGCAGGTTCGGACCAGCTTGCGCATGGCGATGCGGATCGCGGGCTGGACGACGAGCGCGAACGGCTTCGCCTCGTCGATCAACGGTTGCGCGGCCTGTTGCAGCGCCTCGACGATACGCCGGCCCAGATCGGGTTCGATCACGTGACGGCGCGAGGTGTCGCTCCGCATCGCCTGACCGAGCAAGCCTTCGAGCTGGCCTTCGAGCGTCATGACGCGCAGTGGTTCGCGCACGCCGCACAGTTTCTGGATGATCAGCGCGCCGAGGTCGGGGCGAATCATTTCGATGATCTCCTCTGCATCCTGAGAGCGTTGCGCCGCGACCGAAATCGCCTGCGCAATGCGCCGGAATTCCTTCAGTGGAATGTTTTCCGCGAGCAGGCCCTTGAGCACCTGCGTCAAGGTGGTGAGCGGCAAGGGCTGCGGGGTCAGCGATGCGACGAGGTTCGCGGCACGTTCCTTGAGCCCGTCGAGCAGCGACTGGACCTCGTCGGGACCGAGCAGGTCGGCCGACGACTGGCCAAGCAGATGGTTGAGATGCGTCGCCATGACGGTCCCCGCATCGACGACGAGATAGCCCGCGCCCGTGGCGGCATCGGCATCGCTGGTCTTTATCCAGGTGGCATCGAGCCCGAACGTCGGATCCTTGGCGGTCTTCCCCTGCAGCGCGCCATAGGCCTGGCCGGTGTCGAGCGCGAGCATCTCGTCGGGCGACACCTGATCCTCGCCGACCACGACGCCGTTGACGAGGATGCGATAGGTGAACGGGGCCAGGTTGATGTCGTCGCGGACGCGGCATTGCGGGACGACGAAGCCGAGCTCCTTGCTCAGCTGACGCCGGACGCCGGTAATCCGGCCCATCAGTGGCGCGCCCTTGCGCTCGTCGACCAGCGACACGAGGCCATAGCCGATGTCGAGATTGACCTGCATGCCGTCGGTGACTTCCTCCCAGCCGATCTTGGACGGATCGACCGGTTCGGCGGCGGCCGGGGGTTCGACGAAGGCGGGGCGGCCCTCGATCTGGCGCAGTTTCCAGGCGGCGAAACCGGCGATGCTGGCGGCGCTCAGCAGCAGCAGATGCGGCATGCCCGGGAACAGGCCCAGCAGGGTGAGGATCGCGGCAACCGGGATCCAGGTTTTCGACGCGCCGAACTGGCCGCCGATCTGCCCGGCAAGGTCCTTGTCGGAATTGACGCGGGTGACGATCGCGGCGGCGGCAATCGACAGCATCAGGCTGGGCAATTGTGCGACCAGCGCGTCGCCGATCGCGAGCAGGATGTAATTGTGCGCGGCATCGCCGATCGAAAGGCCATGGCTGACCGGACCAAGGATCAGCCCGCCGATGATATTGGCGGCGAGGATCAGCATCGCGGCGACCGCATCGCCCTTCACGAATTTGGACGAACCGTCCATCGACCCGTAGAAATCGGCCTCGGTCGAAACTTCGACGCGGCGTGCCTTGGCTTCGTCGGGGGTGATGAGACCGGCGTTGAGATCGGCGTCGATCGCCATCTGCTTGCCGGGCAATGCGTCCAACGTGAAGCGCGCACTGACCTCGGACACGCGGCCCGCGCCCTTGGTCACGACGATCAGGTTGATGATCATCAGGATCGCGAAGACGAAAATGCCGACGACATAATCGCCGCCGATCAGGAAGGTGCCAAACGCCTCGATGACGTGGCCCGCCGCGGCCTCGCCCTCATGGCCATGAACCAGCACGATGCGGGTCGAGGCGACGTTGAGGCCGAGCCGGAACAGCGTCGCAAACAGCAGAACCGTTGGAAAGGCGGAAAAATCGAGCGGCTTTTGCGCGTTGAGCGCGACCATCAGCACGGCAAGGCTGATCGCGATATTGGCGACGAAGAAAATGTCGAGCAGCGCGGCGGGGATGGGGACGACCATCACGACGACGAGCAACAGGATGGCGAGGGGCAGCGCCGAAGCGCGCGCGGTGGCGAGACGGAACATCGGTTAGTTGCCCAAATTCGCGAGCATCATATAGGCGAGCCGCGCCGTATCGGGTGTTGGCCGCATCAGGTTGGCGGCGGCGGTCGGGTTTGCCTGTGCGGCGAACTTGCCGAGCGCGCTCGTCGCCCATGTCAGCGCGTCGGCCGCGCTCTGGTTATTGCCCGTGATGACGGTCGAATCGCCGAGGTTCAGCGCCTGGGCGGCATAGTTCACCGCGCTGCCGATCCCGGTTTCACCCGAGCCCGCACCGAGCTTGTCGGCGAAACGCGAATAGACGTCGGCGACCGATCGCGGCTGGCCGTTGGGCGAATAGAAGACATTGCGGTTGGCGCTCGCGGCCGCGGGAAAGAGCGATGCGGCATTGGCATAGGGGTTCGACTGCATCGTCGAGAGGAACTTCTTCGCGCCTCCGAGGCCCAGAAAATGCGCCATGTACAAGTCGGTGCCGGTCGCGGCACGGCCCAGCGATCCCTCGAGCACGTCTTTATTGTCGGAGGCGTGTTCGGCCGCCATCAGCGAGGCTGCATCGGGATCGTTGCGCAGCGACAGGATCGACGCCTTGGTCCCCGCGTCGCCGACATAATAACGGCCGCTCGACGATTGCTGGATATTGTCTGCGGCCCAGCTCATGCCATGCTCGGCGCCGTGTTTCTTGACGACGGCAAGCCAGCTCTGCTCGACGAACTGATACAGGCCCGACGCGGACGAGGTCCCCGCCTTCGCATTGGCGTTCAGGCCGCTTTCCACCTTGGCCTGGCTCAGCAGGTAATCGAAATCGATCCCCGTCTTGCTGCTCGCAGACGCGATGGCGGACTGAATCCGGCCTGCTGAAATTGGATTGACGGTCATGCCGTGATGCAGTGTCCCTGTTGGTCAGGGATCAATAAGCAAAAGTCATGCCATTATATGGAGATGTTCCGGCCAGAGGGTCAGGCGTAGGCGCCGACAGCCCCCATGCGATACGATCCTGCCGTGTTGCCGGTCAGAGTTTGCAGGCGGCGGCGAACATTTGCCGCCATCAGGTTGACGTAGATGCGACAGGTTTCGTTCAGGCGATGCGCCTCGTCGGCCAGCTCGCGCAGATCGTCGCCGGCGGGGCCGGTGCCAAGCTCGGCGACCTCGGCGATGGCGGCAAGCTTGTCCTGCGTCGCGCGCTCCAGGCCCGAAACATCGTTGGTTTTGAGCGCAGAGATTTCCGCGTGGAGGGCGTCGATCACACGGATCAGGGCTTCGCGACGTTTCACGTCAGTTTTTTCCTTCGCCGGTCCACAGGAAGCGTAGTGCGATCATCGAATCCGCAGCGGTCGCGGGATTCATCGGGAACGTGCCATCGGCAATCGACTGACGAACCTGCGCGACGCGATCGACATCGACTGGTGGTTTCGCGCCGAGCGACTGGGCGAGCGCGCCCGTCTGCGTCACCGTATCCGGCTTGGCCTGGGCTGCCGAGGCGACGCTTTTCGGCGGGGTGACCGCCGCAATCCGCGTGATGCCGCGGTCCGCCGTTATAGGCTTTGTACCGATCGATTCTACCATGTCCGCACCCTTCTGGTTTCGCTGACAGGGGGATAAACGACCGGATCGATAGCGGCTTTAGCACTTTTTTTATTCGTCTGGCGTCGCGGCGCTCAATTCGCCCAGCCGGGCAGCGTCGCGTGGCCCGTTTCGATAGCCACCGCCTGGACCGGGGTGCGGGTCCCGTCGACCCGGACCATGAAGCGCTCGCCCGGCGCGGCATCGCCGACGGCTATCCCTTCGCGGCTGATCGAAAAGCCGGAATCCCCCGCTTCGATCGTCACCGGATCGCCGCGTTTGATGACAGGCTCGACCTTGACCGAAGGGGAGTAAGCGACACGGGTAGCGGTCGGTGCCGACGCGGCGGGGGCGCTGTTGTTGACCGGCACGAATATCCGCCAGCTTGGTCCCGAACAGGCAATGACGACTGCGTCGTGTCGCTCGGTGCGCCAGGAAATCGCCACTGTCGGGCATTGTGCCAGGCGCAAGCGCGCGTCGATCGCCGTCCGCGCGCCGCCTTCTTCGCCGATGGCATGGCCGGTGAACGCGACGACCGACCGGTCCAGCGCGGGCGTATCCTGATGGCTGGGCGTGGCCGTTGCGGCGGCGGCAAGCAGGAGATGCAGGATCATGATGGCTCCTTTGCCTCGCCGGTGAAGGCGAGGGTGATGATCGCGGCACGCGGGCCGGCATGGGGATTGGTGGCGATCGCGATCCGGCCGGGGGCCACACGCGCGATCGCGGCGGCGACCGCACGGGCGCGATCGGTGGCGAGGATGGCGCCGCTCTGCGTCGCGGGATCGACATCGGCGGCGGTGCCGTCGACGGACCCGGTGACGGTCAGCGTAACGCGCGGGTCACGCACGGCGTCGGCTGCCCAGCGCACGATTTCATTCGTTGCGCCGGGCAGGGCTGCCGAGCCGGGGGCGAAATCGCGCATCCCAGTGGCGGCCACCGGCATCGCTGGCAGCGGCGGCGCGGCGCGCGCGTCGAACCCTGCGCGGAGGCCCGTCGCCAGGGCGGTGCGGTCGATGTGCTGCGTCGCCTGGAGCAGCACGAAGAAACCGACCATCAGCAGCGCCAGATCGGCGAGCGTCACCAGCCAGATCGGGCGTGTCGCGACGGGATCGGGATACTCGTTCATGCCGCAGTCCTGAGGCCGAGCGGGCGTTCGCGTTCGGCAAGCGCGACCAGCGGCGGTTCGAGGCGGGCGCGCTCGAACGCCTCGACGCGCCCTGCAGCGCGCAGGCGGCTGGCGATCGGCGTCAGGACGAGATTGGCGAGCAGCGCGCCATATAAAGTCGCAAGCAGCGCGATCGCCATGCCGGCGCCGATCGCCTTGGGATCGGTCATCGTCGCGAACATGCTGGCAAGGCCGACGAGCGTGCCCACCATGCCCATCGCGGGGGCGAGTTCGGCGGCGGCCGACCAGACGTCCGCGGCGGCAACATGGCGTTCGACGCGCGCGCGGCGACGATGCTGGAGCAGCAGCGCGACGGCCGGGCCGCGCGCGCCATCGACGATCGCGGTGATCGCGGCGGCGACATCGGGGTCGCGGATAATCGCGCGGTCTAGCGCCATGGTGCCATGATTGCGCGCGATCCGCGCCTGTGCGGCGATCTGATCGAGCAGCATCTCAGCGGAAAAGCGTGACCGCGGCAGGATGCGCAGCGCGACGAGCGCGCGCGCCAGATCGCGCATCGGCGTGCGCAAAACGATCGCGAGCAGCGTCCCGCCGCCGACGATGGCACCGGCGAAAGGATCGGCAAAAGTGGCGATGAGGCTCATGCGCGCCTAGCAAGCAAGACATGGGCCAATTGCCCGGTCAGGTCTGTGTAGCTGGATTATGGCCGCCAACCTTTCCGGCACCGGCAAGACGCAGCGGCAGACCGGCAACGCTTTGCCGCCCGGCCTGCCGCTATCCGGCAATCTGTTACGATCTCCGCGTAATCCCTATGTTTTTCGCCTGCTTCCCAGCGTCGATGCAAAACTGGCACGGCCATTGCTTAGTGAGGGGCGGCGCATGGAGCGCAAGGAGTAAGGCAATGGCTGGCGACAGTCTATTCGGGGTGCACGGTGCAGCATTGGAAGTGCGTTCACAGCGCATGGGCGTGCTTGCGTCGAACATCGCGAATGCTTCCACCCCCGGCTTCAAGGCGCGCGACATCGATTTCAAATCGGCGCTCGCGACGCTGACGAGCGGTGACGGTGCGAGCAGCAATGGCAGCATCGATGCCGCGACCAAATATCGCGTGCCGACGCAGACCTCGATGGACGGCAACACCGTCGAGCTGTCGTCCGAGCAAACGGCCTTCGCCGAAAATGCGGTCCAGTATCAGACGACGCTGGCGTTCCTGAACGGGCGGATCAACCAGATCACCCGCGCACTGAAGGGGGAATAAGCCCATGGCCGACAATCCCATGACAATTTTCCAGGTCGCGGGGCGCGCGATGAGCGCGCAGCTGGTCCGGATGAACACCACTGCGTCGAACCTCGCCAATGCGGGCGGCGTCGCGGGCTCGGCGGACGCCGCGTACAAGACGATGAAGCCGATCTTTCGGACCAGTTTTGACGCCGCCTCCGGCCTGTCGACGGTCGATGTCGAAAAGATCGTCACGGCGGGCGAAGACCCGACCAAACGCTACGACCCGACCAATCCGCTCGCCGACAAGGACGGCAACATTTTCGAAGCGGCGGTCGATGAGACCCGCGAGCTCGTCGACATGATGGAATCGGCGCGGACCTATCAGAACAACGTCGAAGTGATGAACACCGCAAAGTCGCTCATCGTCGACACCCTCAAGCTCGGACGCTGATCATGGCAACTTCTTCCACCGGCTTCGATACGACGCTCAACAACCTCGGGATTGCGCGGTCGTCGACGACCAAGACCAACAGCAATTCCTCGCTGGGCGATCGGACGCTCGGCCAGGCCGATTTCCTGTCGCTGATGACGGCGCAGATGAAGAATCAGGACCCGTTCAATCCCGTCGACAACACCCAGATGGTTGCGCAGATGGCGCAATTCTCGAGCGTTGCCGGCATTTCGGAAATGAACACGACGTTGAAGGGCCTCGCCGACAAAATGGCGGGCAGCTCGACCGCCGACGCGCTCGCCTATGTCGGCAAGACCGTGCTGACCGAAGGCAGCGTCGCTTATGGTCGCACGTCGGGCGGGCTCGCCGGGTCGATCGACCTGGGCGGCGATGCCACCAACGTGCTTGTGTCGATCACCGATGCCCAGGGCGGCACGATGAAGACGATGGACCTTGGGGCCCATTCCGCCGGAACGGTCGATTACGACTGGAACGGCATGAACACCGATGGCGAAAACGGGGGCACCGGCCCCTTCACCATCTCTGTCACCGCCTACAACGGCTCGGCCAACGTCGCCGCCAAGTCGCTTGTCTGGGCACCTGTCGAATCGGTTTCGATGCCGAGCGGCGGGTCACCCAAGCTCACCGTTTCCGGCCTCGGCCAGATCGACCCTTCCGCTGTCCGGTCCGCCGGCTGATCCTCTTTCCCCTCGGAGTAACCTACCATGTCCTTTTTCACGTCGCTGAGCGGTCTTCAGGCATCGCAGACCGACATGTCGGTGATCAGTCACAACCTGGCGAACGTCGGCACCAACGGGTTCAAGAAAAGCCGTAGCGAATTCGCCGACGTCATCGCGTCGAGCCTCGCATCGGATCCGACCAAGGCGGTCGGATCGGGCGTCGTCGTGAAGGCGAACCGTCAGCAGTTCAGTGAAGGCAACCTCAAGACAACCTCTTCCGCGCTCGACCTCGCGATCGCCGGCGATGGCTTTTTCGCGATGCAGTCGCCCGGCCTCAATTCGCAGGTCAACTACACGCGCAACGGCACCTTCCTGATCGACTCGAACCGCTATGTCGTTGATTCGCAGGCGTCGAAGCTGCTGGTTTATTCGGTCGACTCCGACGGCAACATCATCTCGAGCGGGTCAAGCAACCTCCATCCGCTGCAGCTGCCCGAGACCAGCGGCTCGTCGCAGCCCACGACCAGCGTCACGCTGTCGGTCAATCTGTCGGCAAAGCAGGCCGAACCGCAGGTCGCGTTCGACCGCAACAAGCCTGAAAGCTTCAACTATTCGACGGCCACGACGGTCTACGACGCCGAAGGCAACGCCAACACGATGGCCAACTATTATGTGCGGACCAAGACCAACACCACCGGCGACCCGACGAGCGAGTGGAAGGTGTACAGCTTCCTCGGCAGCGATCCGCTGACGGTCGACGGCGATGCCTCGCCCCAGACGCTGACGTTCGATCAGAAGGGCAACATGGATCCCGCCGCCGATCCGGTCGAATTCGACCCGATCATTCCGGCCGGTTCATCGCAGCCGGTGACGCTGACGCTCGATGTCGGCAAATCGACCCAATTCTCGTCGGCATTCCAGGTCGCGAGCCGTGAACAGGATGGTCATGCCGCCGGTCAGCTGTCGGGTGTCACGGTCGACGAAACCGGGCTGGTCACCGCCAGCTTCTCGAACGGCGACGTCAACCCCATCGGTCGCGTCGCGCTCGCCAATTTCACCAACCCGACGGGTCTTCGCCAGCTGGGCAACAGCTATTGGGCCTCGACCGGTGTGTCGGGTGAGCCGTCGCTGGGCTCGGCGGGAGAAAGCGGCTTCGGCGGGTTGATGGCGGGTACGCTCGAAAGCTCGAACGTCGACATCACCGAGGAACTGGTCGCCCTGATTGCAGCGCAGCGCAATTTCCAGGCGAACTCCAAGGCGCTCGATACCAGCAACCAGATCACGCAGACGATCGTCAACCTGCGCGCCTGACAGGAGCCTAATCGGAGCATAGCATGGACAAGCTGGTCTATACGGCGGCCTCGGGCCTTAAGGCGCATCTCGCGTCGCAGGCGGCGATTGCCAACAATATGGCGAACGCGTCGACGACCGGCTTTCGCGCCGATCGCGTCGTGTTCGACCGGCTGTCGCTGCAAGGCTCCGATTTCGACACCCGCACCCCGGCCTCGGCCGAAGTGGTCGACGCCGATCGCAAGCCCGGCGCGATCCAGCAGACCGGGCGGTCGCTCGACATCGCAATCACCGGCGAAAGCTGGCTCGCGGTGCAAGCGACCGACGGGAGCGAAGCCTATACCCGCCGCGGCGATTTGCAGGTTGCGCCTTCGGGAGTGCTGCAGACCGGAGACGGCTTCCCGGTGATCGGGTCGGGGGGCCCGATCACCGTCCCTCCGGCGCAGAGCATTTCGATCTCCGAGGATGGCAAGCTGTCGATCGTCCCGCTGGGCGGCGACGCCCGCAACCCGCAAGTGATCGACACGCTGAAGCTTGCCAGCCCGAAGGGGTCGGAAACCGTCAAGGGCACCGACAACCTGCTCCACGTCAAGGGCGGCGGCGTGCTGCCGAGCGACCTGGACGCCAAGCTCGAGACCGGTGCGCTCGAAGGGTCCAACGTCAACATGACTCAAGCGCTGGTCGATATGATCGAGAATCAGCGCAGCTACGAAGTCCAGGCCAATTTGATGAAATCGGCCAAGGACATGGATGAAAGCTCCGCATCTGTGATGCGGCTGCCGTCTTGAAGGGAATAGACCATGGGTAGTGCAGCCATGCAAATCGCGCGGACTGGGATCGATGCCCAGGACATGCGCATGCGCGTCATCTCGAACAACCTCGCGAACGTCAACACGACCGCCTATAAGAAGGATCGCGCGGCGTTCGAGACGCTGGCATACCAGACCGTTACCGCGCCCGGCGCGCCGAGCACTGCCGAATCCAAATATGCCACCGGGCTGAACCTCGGCACCGGCGTACGGGTACAGGGAACCGCGCGGATCGACACGCAAGGGTCGTTCCAGCAGACCAATGGCAGCCTCGACCTGGCGCTCGATGGCGACGGCTATTTCCAGGTGCAGATGCCCGGCGGTACGCTTGGGTACACCCGCGCCGGCAATTTCTCGCGCTCGCCCGAAGGCCTGCTCGTCACCAGCGAGGGCTATCAAGTGCAGCCCGGCATCACCATCCCCGAAAATGCCAGCGGCATCACCATCGGCACCGATGGCACCGTCTCGGCGATCGTGTCGGGCCAGACCGGCTCGACCCAGCTCGGCCAGATCCAGGTGGCCAGCTTCCCCAATGCGGGCGGGCTGCTCAACAAGGGCGACAATTACCTGGTTGAAACCTCGGCCAGCGGTGCCGCCAACCTTGGCGTGGCCGGGCAGGATGGGCGCGGCAACATTCGCCAAGGGCAGCTCGAAGGCTCCAACGTCAACGTCGTGGAGGAGCTGGTCGACATGATCGAAACGCAGCGCGCCTATGAGGTGAACTCGAAGATGATCAAGTCGACCGACGAAATGCTCCAGTACGCCAACCAGAATCTGTGATCATGACCTTCCGCTTTCCCACGCTTCGCTTTCCCTATTGGACCGAGCTGGGCAATGTCCTGTTCGCGCATGACGGCTATCAGATGTCACCCGCCGCGCAATTCGCCTTTCGCCGCGCGCGCAGGCTGGGGTCGAACGATCCCACGCCCTTCTTTTTCGAGGGGCTGGCCTGGATGCGCGCCGGGGACTTCAAGAAGGCGCAAATCCTGTGGCGGCTCGCGCTGCAAAAGACGCCCGCCGATGCCACTTATCGCCCGGCGATCGAGCAACGGGTGATGCTGCTCGAT
>ENA-ORXF01001422-ORXF01001422.1-marine-metagenome-genome-assembly--contig:-NODE-1422-length-15487-cov-5.304672_pt1 | contig 15487 bp, 17 predicted proteins | sample MGYA00237864_ERZ511476 | MGnify/ENA primary metagenome ERZ511476 (study PRJEB26306, sample SAMN06343908) | marine metagenome | isolation source: coastal waters | place: Atlantic Ocean: West Antarctic... | reverse complement strand
AATTATTTTTTATAGATAATAATAATGTTTTTATAAATTATTTTTAAAGATAATAATTATGTTTTTATAAATTATTTTTATATATAATAATGAATATTAAATTAAGTGATTAATTAATTAATTAAATGATTAATTAAATGATTAATTAAATGATTAATTAACGAAATTTTTGTGAGTTTGGCCCTACTGTTTCTGGTAGTAACCACATCATGATACGATACGCTACGGTAATCGAAAATGTAAAGCTTATTCCGTCAGAATCAGGGAATGTTATATGTGAAGGGATTAGTCGGATTGAATCACGAATCATCCCGTTCCATACTGGAATTGTTCCATAACCAGTATAAATCCCTGGCTTAATCTCAAAATTACCCTTTGTAAAATACAAAATAAGACAAAGCATTGTTTCCTTATTTAGTGCATGAGCTGATACACGAATCTGTCGAATAATTTCATATGGCATTCGTGTCTTAAGGCAAATAGTATGAGTTTGTCGTTCGCCGATATGTGAATCAATAATATCACCACTTTCATCTGAACTAAAGCAACTATCCCAATGAGAGTTTATTTCATCAATATAAATTTGTTGATAAGATGTTGTAAATTTTTGAATGATAGTGTCTTTTTGATTACTGCCATTATCATATATTTGATTACAGATTGAATACATTTGATTAAAATGACCGACATAATCGTTTGGTGGATTTTCAGGAGCTGGTCCATTTTCAGGAGATGGTTCATTTTCAATTTCAGAATATTCATTTTCAATTCGATTCTTTTCCCGAAGGGATGTCTTCCTGAAAACATTAACTATCTGAAGAAGATTTCGAGAATCATTTGATTTAATACATCCTTCAAAATCAATCTTGATATTACATAGAATGTGTGTAAAGATTTCGATAAACTTTTCAAAAACATTTGGAATAGCATCCGGATAATTTCGAATCATTTTATTAATAAGATTCGCAATTGTAGTTGGACTAGTCCAGCATTCCGGATATACAATATTCCCGAATCGATAATATCCCAGTGGGAGTTCAATGACATCACTACCATACTTAATCTTACAAGCAAATTCATCAATACTATAATCAGTATCACAGTGAGGCAAATGCTTTAGTGGAATAGTTCCTAGCTTATTTCGTAGCTGTTGGATTACTTCTTTACTAACTGATGCCCACGTGGGGACAGCTAGTGTTAGACTATTAATTTTACTTAAAGAATTAAAATAAGATATATGATCTAGAAACTGTCCATCAGTTACAAGCAAAACGGAACCGGTTACATGTTCAAGTTGATTCCAAGCTGGACCAAGAATAGTTGTTCCTCCTGGGATACGTTCATTACTCGCAAACTGTTCGATGGTAATTGGTGGTTGCATACTAATGCTCTCTGATGAGAAAAAGTAAATTAGAATCATTAGTCCTTCTGACGCGAGCTTACGCAATATCTTTGCGATATATCGATGGAACAAATGATAAGCATTGTCTGGTGCATAATACATTGAACCAGATACATCATATAGAATATGTAGTTCACGAACAGGCGTGTTATTTTGAAAACATTCATCTGTGTTAAATATCATATTTTCCATGCAAGGGATTGATACTTTCTTCATGATGTCATTAATTGATAGTCCAGAAATATCACATAGAATTTTCAAATAATCACGATTACGGAAATTTTCCTTTGAGAATCCACTGGAGATTACTTCATAGTTATCTTCTAGTAGAGCAAGTGCCATTGCAGCATGGTTTCCAATAAAAGTAGGCGTCGTGTTGTGCTGTTGGTGAAGACCAACCTTCTTTTGAAGTGTTTGCTTTCGAGACATTTTGTTATATCTTAATCATATTAAAAATTATTATATCATTTTTTTTTTAATAAAGATTTTTATATAAAAAATGATTTTATTATTCATTTAACATATCTTTCAAATATCAAATGAGTTCCGATGACGAAGATTTGTCGTTTTATGACGAATATGATAATCAAGAAGTATTTGAGAAAATTGAATATTTAAGTGAATTATTATATAAAGATGATGATAATAAAAAGTATGCTTTTATTTCTGATATGGAAGAACAATTTAAATATCAAGGAAAAGAAGATATGTTAGGATTACTAAATGAATTAGAAAGAACACATCCTGAAAAAATAATAAATGAAAAAATAATAAATGAAAAAATAATAAATGAAAAAATAGATGTATCTATTAAAGTCTTTGGTATAAATGAAATATTGAAAAAAATTTTATTAAATGATAATATTAAAATAAATGATTTTAATCAATTTGCGAAATCAAATAAATACTATTATGAATTTTGTAAAACAATATTTAAAGAAAAAATTAAATTATGGGAAGAATCTGAAATGGAAGAGTCAGATGAAAGAAGCACACTAATAGATTTTTCTTTTAAAAAACATCCTAGTCACTGTAAACATCTTTCAGAACTAGTTAAAATATGTAAAAATGGAAAATTTGGAGATATTATATTGACAGGTGGTTATGAAGACCCAGTAAAAATTATAATTGGGAAAAATCAAAAATTAATTCATGATCCATATCATAGATACAAATCCAAATTATTTCATATATCATATAACATAACTCGATTTTTAAGAGATGCTATGTCAACATTTAAATCAATTGAATATACTTCAATTGATTTAAGATATGATGATAAATGGATAAAAGACAATTTAAATACAGAAAATTTTTCAATTCCTGACGATTGGCTTATTACATTATTGTCTGTCGATTCTACTCTGCCATTTCATTTCGCATATAATATGGAAATTGTAATTGATTTCCCAAATAATAAAAATCAATTATTTTGGATTCAAAATCATTTAAATGCTGAAAAAATACTAATTTGTGATTTAAATAGTGAAAAAATCAATAATTGGTATTTATCATCATTTAAATCACAAATTAAAATAGTAGTGAGACCGGATAGATACTGCCCACAACCATTAATACCAGAACCATGGATAATTGAAAAAAAAATCAGTCATGTTAATTGTGTTTATAAAGGACCATTAGAAGAAAAAGACATTGTAATAAAATTAATTTCAGATTTCTATAAAGATTTAGGTATTAATTTTAAAATAGATGTGGAATTAATTAATGATGAATGAATTAGTTAAAAACATGAAACAATAGTTAAAATAATTAATCTGAAATCAATCTGAAATTAATAAATTAATAAATTAATAAATATAATAAATTAATAAATATAATAAATATAATAAATTATAGAAAACAATTTTGAAGATTTAATTATATTAATTATAACTTATATTTTTCTACAATCTATGAAATAAATTTTTAATATTTCATTGGGTAATTCATCATATTTAAATATAGTTTTTATTTGATTATTTATAAAATATCCGATTAATTGAAAATGTTTTTGGTCTTGATAATAAATAATTATAGTTTCTTTAGTTTTATCTAAATTATTACCAATTGAATATAATTCACATTTATTATTATTATTATAATCGTTTAAAATTATTAGATTCATATTAAATTCATTTTTGAATAATTCAATTATTAAAAAATCAGCCCAATAATTATCCCCTTTTTTTATTAATTCATTTTTTAAGTCATTATAATTTTTTATTAAATTTATATCCCAACTATGTTTAAATTCAGATAGTTCATTCTCAATATTATAAACATCCATAATTTCTTCAAAATTATCTTTATTAATTTGATTTGATATTTTTTTTCTAATATCAAATGAATCATAATGAATCAGATTTTCAATATTTCTATTATGATAATTAAGAGCTTCTGAAATAACAGAATAAAAACAATCTCCATTTGATTCACAATCTAATATTCCCCAAGCTGAATTTTTATTTTTAATTGTTGAATATTTATTTAATCTTCTATTCCAAGCTACTTCTAATTTTAACCATCCACAATCAGATAAATGTTTTTGCCAATTTTGATTTGTAATTATATTTTTTTCACTAATTTTATGTTTATAATATTTACCACCATATATTATTATTTTATCTGTTAAATAAATTTCTTTAGTCATATTAATTATAAAATAAATTATATTTAAATATTTTATAAAATTATAATGTCAAAAACATTTGGTGTAGAATATTTTAGTGAAGATAATTTTAATGAAAATACGAGATATGGATTAAAAAAAAATGAAAATGATAATTCTTGTTCACCAATATCTAGTAATAAATGTTCGGATGGTCTAGCACACTTTGGGAATATATCGGGATGTAAGTTCAACGTTGGAAGATATATAAATGATCATTCACTTAATGATAATGAAATAAATCTTTCGGAAAACGAAGAAGTAAATTCATGTATTAGCAGATTAAATAGCAAGATTTTAACTTCGGATAATGAATCATTAAATAATAATTTATATAAAGAGAACGCAACAATGCCTGTCGGCGCAATAAATTGTAGTATTAAAGATATTTATAAAAATATAGTTAATCATTGTGTATCAAAAGGAATAGATAAATCTAACTCAACATTTAGTTTATATTTAACGATAGAAGACAATACAAAACCTGGTGACTGGCGACAAGCACACTTTGATTTCGGAGAAGCACCTATTCTACCGACATCACCGATGTTACGTAAGGAAGGACAAAATATAAAGTATACACCAGGTGCAGGTGAGGAAGGAATAACAAAATCCTCTATTTTAAATGTATATATAAAAGATATTTTCGGCTCTGGAAAAATTAATGCACAAACATTCATAGGAATTAACGACACTGGATTGACATTACATGAATTATTAACAAATAATAATAAGTGGGACATTAGAGATAATATTATTGCGAGGAGACAAATTGAAAATACTATTTGGGAAATTCAAAAAGATCAAGATAAGACATATAATTTAGTTGGAACTGCTTCTTCTAAAAAAACCATATTAGATGACATTGTATCGTGTTCACCTGAAACAAACAGTAAATATTTTAATACCAGTTTTTCAAACTTAGTTAGTACAAAATATTTAAATACAAGCAAAATTAAATGTGAAAACGGATATGTTAATTCGTGCGATATATTAGAAAAATTAAATAAGAAAACAAAAGCTAATAATAAAAAATATAATAGATTTTTTTCTAATAATATGGAATCTGACTCAACTAACTTAAATTGTCACGAAATTGATAAAATTAATCAATATTGTGAAAATGTCTCCGCTACAGACAAACACCCACCAGATATAGATAACATTTTTACAGATTTTATTAAAGGAAATATTGATGATACGCCGGATAACTCATTAAGTTATAAGGAAGTGATGTGTGCTTTAGCATATAGTAATATTAAATCTAAAAACAAGGTAGAGAACGAATATGTAGTATCATGGTGGAATAATAATATTTACAATCAAGGATTTCAAAGAATTATTTATCATATTAGTTTATTTATAGTTATTATTTTAAAATTTAATATATTAAAAAATTTTCCATTATTTACATCTGCTAAAAAAAAATTTATTTTGCCTATATTTTGTATTACATTAACAATTATAGTTTATTATCTATTTATTCATACAACAGATGACATTACCAGAAATGAAACTGAAAATAAAGCATCAGGAGAACAAACATATATTGATTTAATAGGTAAATATATTTATTATATTTTTGGTATATCAATAATATTAGGATATGGTATATTTATTAAAAATAATTATATTAATGTTAAAATAACTGAAAAAAGTATACTTATTCATTATATTACATTTATCTGTACATTTATATCATTATTTGTTTTGAACAATAGTGATGTCTTCAAATATTTGCTTGGTACAATTGGAATAATTTTTATGATTTATAGTAACTTTATTAGTATTTCTCAAACTATTTATTTTAAATTTACATCAATTATTATTATAATTGTGTCATTTTTTGTTTATTTAAACTATACGACTACCCCCTTATATTTTTATTCATTAATTTATTTTATTATCATAATTATAATTATTTCACAGAAAAAAAATCCTCATGCTTTATTAAATAAATTATTCGATAAAGATATAGAGACAACAATTATAAAGATTTTTTATATTATTTTTGCAATTGGTGAATCCTATATATCGATATTATCTCCTCAAATAAGTATATTAGTAACAATTTTATTTAGAATTATAACGGGACACTGGTTTGAACCAATTAATGCTATATTTGCTTCATTATCTGAATATAATATGTCATATAATAATGAAGTAACAAATACTAATATATTACATAATTTCTTCGATTTTCAAAATTAATAAATTATTATTTTTATAATATTTTTATAATATTTTTTTTATAATATTTTTATAAATTATTTTTTTATTTTTATAAATTATTATTTTTATAAATTATTATAAATTATTATTATTATTATTTTTATAAATTATTATTTTTATTTTTATAATTACAAAATTACATCATTAATTTGATGACTTACGACGGGTTCCTCCTGAATACTTCGACACCTTAATAATATCATCAATATTTCCCTTAACAATTTCAAGATCACCATCTTCATTTTTAATACAAAATATAACCTTCTTAATTCCAAAATTAAAAATTCGTGTAGCACAATGAGTACAAGGCATTGATTGACCAAAAATGATTTCACCATTTTTCTGTATCATTCGTAATGAACAAATTGTATTTGGCGCATGCTTCCCTGATAATCCCTTTAAAGAAAGCCAATCAATAAGCTGACACTCAGCATGCTTTGACGGATTTGAACTATTATGTCCACATGCTCGAGATGTAAACAACTTTTTTATAATGCCCCTCTACACACGCAAAGGGGCTTAAAGTGTTTAAAATAGGTAGATACTTAGACTCAGGCTTAAAATTGACTTCATTCTGAATATTCATAATATTATGTATTTATATATATAAAGATTACTATCATTTTTTTTTTAAATAAATATCATTAATATCATTAATTAATATCATTTAAATATCATTAATATCATTAATTAATATCATTTAAATATCATTAATATCATTAATTATAATATATTAAAATATGGATGATTTATAATTAATTTTAATTTATCATAAAATGTTTTATCACTATTTAAAATTTCTAATTCGGAATCATTTAAATATATTCCTTTTGGTATATCATTTAAATGTCTATCACAAATATTTATTATATATAGTAATGATTTTAACTCAATATTATTAACCTTATTTATAATTTTATTTTCTTCTATATCAAAACTGAATAATTGTTTTATTTTAAATTCGTTTTTTTTTATCTTTGATTTTTTTGTTTCATCCGTTGCATAAATGAAATCTGTTAATATAAACTTTTCATCATTATAATATATATTTAAAGCACTTAAATTATTATATAAAAAATTATATTTATTAAATAATTTTAAATATTCATTTAAAAATTTTTTAAATTTTATTTTAAAAATTGATATATTCATTAATTTATTTAATTTATTTTTTATTATATTATTTAATGAAATGATTTCCTCATTTTGTATCATATAAAAGTAATAATTTGCTTCTTTAATATTTGATTTTAAGGGATTTAAGTTTGTTGTTTTACCATATTTAATTATATCAGGTATTATACTATTTTTGTCTTTACTATACTTACATAAAAAGAATTTACAAGGTTCAATTTTATCTTTAATACCAATAAATACAATAAAATTCAAATCTTCATTATACTCTAAATCTAATATAGAATATCCTTTTTCTTTATGAATATCTGAGTCATATTTAAGTTCTGAAAATGAATATATTGAAGGTTTATAATTTTTATCACATACGACTTCCATTATAGTTATTAATTATTTTTTTAATTATTTTTAATTATTAATTATTTTTAATTATTAATTATTTTTAATTATATATGGCATGTTTTTGGAAATCAATCATAGATAGATTAAATAAAGATCAATATTTTAAAAAAATAAATAATAATATTATATTAAACCCTGAATATATAGTAATATCGTTAAAAAATAATAATCGTCAAACAAATAATGTATTATGGCAAAGCAATGAATTAACCGATAAACAGAAAGAAGAGAATTTTAAACATATCAAATTATATAAAATTAAAGATATCCATAATGGTTATTATTGTTCAACATTTGATCCATTTCTATTCTTAATATGTGATTTATTTGATATATCTATTACTAATTTTTATAATAATAATAAAATTGAATATATTAATAAATTTAAAAGTAGATATACTATGATATTACATAACAATAAAGAACATATGTGGTAATATTCATTTATTAAGTAATTTTTTTATGAAACAAGTGTTTTATTTATTAATATATCCTTTTTTTTTATAAAATGTCATTCTTTTTTTTGCTTGATTTATAAATGCCGAAAAATTATCCACTATATCTATTACCAAAGGCTCTATATCATAAACTTCTTTTCTTAAAATTCGACCAATTGACTGTTCAATATTTCCTTTTGGAGTAGCCATTAATAAGGTATCTAAATTTTTATTATCATAACCTTCAGAACACATCATATATGTTCCTAAAATGACTTGTTTATTTTCGGTTAATTTTAAATCTTTTTCCTTCAGTCCTCCTATATAAAATCCAAAATCTTCAAATTCTTTATCTTTTAATAATTTACTTATTTCAACTAAATGATTTCTTCTATCGCTTAATAGTAGAATATTACGTTTTTCTTTTATTACTTCAAATAAAACTTCAATAATTCTGTTATTTCTTTCAGGATAATTAATAATATTCGATATCATAGATGGTATTTGTGGTCTTTTCTTAAAATTTAATATTTCTTCTGAATATAAATTATGATTTTCTATCATAACCCTTTTAATTTTAACATTTCTTTTAGCATTCACATCATCTTTATTTGAAACACTAAAATATATTTTACCAAAATGCCATTCTAACACTTTCATTAAACCATCTGCTCTAACAGGAGTTGCCGATAAACCAATATGATAATGACAATTTATTTTTTTTAATGTTTTTGAAAAAACCTTACTAGATATATGATGACATTCGTCAACAATAATAAAATCAAAAGAATCAAATGCTTTAAGGTCATATTCTTTCATTGATAATGATTGTAACATTCCAATTACTATATCTTTATCTTCAATGTCAAATTTTTGTCCTTGGATTCGTCCTAATCTAGCTTCTGGTAAGAAACTTTCTATTCTATCTTTCCACTGATTTACTAAAAATTCTTTATGACATATTACTAATGTTTTTTTCTTCATTTGACTAATTAAGTATAATCCAATACATGTTTTACCATAACCACATGGTAATACTAAAATACCACCACCAGTTTCTTTTAATTGCTTTAGAGAAGCATCTATTGCTGATTTTTGATTTTCTCTAACTTCACCATTAAATGTTAAATTTATATCTTCTGATTCTGGGATTCTATCTTCTGCTTTGCCAAATTTTTCAATACCATAAATTTTAGGTAAATACATTTTTTTTTCATTTTCTAAAAATACCTGATAACTTTCAATAGTATTCTGATCTACATAAGAATTAAAAGGTTTTACTGTAAGTTCTTCTCTAATATCATTCAAGATTTCATAATTAAAATGCTCTTTTACTATCACATATCCGCGTTTATTTAAATATTTCATTATTAGTAATGTAATATAGATTTATTCTTTTAATTCATTTTTTATAAGAATTTAAATTATTTTGTTTTTGAGTGCGTCGTGCACTTGCTAGACGGATTTAGCAACATCTGTGTATGCCGCCGCAAACATAACATCCCGGTCCCCCAGTCAAGTTCGAAGCGGTGCAGTCACAAGAAGAGGTGGGTAGCTGTTTGTCATGCCGACAATTGACGTGGTAACACCAACCGTTCTTGCCTGGCTGCATGCACCTTTGGGACAATTTAGGGGATGCGGGTTCGGGTGCGGGTGAGGGTGCGGGTCCGAAGAGCAGGGAGGCTGCCTCCATGGAATCGAGTTCCTGCTGCGGCTCTTCGAACCACCCACGACACCAGAAAGCCCACAAACCCGACCGAATGTCATCCCATGTGTTGAGCATTGGCATCTTCAGAATGGTAAGTGCTTGCGGCGGGTTGCGGTGGCTCGTGGTGGCTAGTGGTGGCTCGTAGTTGCTCGTGGTTGCTCGTGGTTGCTCGTGGTAGCGACTTGTAGTGGCTCGTAGATAATATTTTTTAATATATAGAAATTTAAAACATTAGGTATCATTTTTTTATTTAATGTGTTTTTCATTACATTTAAACCACAATTTGTTTTATTCTACCAAGGATATTCTTTTTCGATAAGAGTTTTATTTTTATTTTTTAAACACCACCTGTGTAAATTTAATTTATTATGAATATGTGTGTTATTTAAAAATTTATCTTTTATCTCGATACAAACAAGTTTATTAATATAACTATTATTACTATATAATAATTTTTCAAAACTATAAGAATCTAAATTATATTTATAATTTTTGTTTATAACATTTTTAAGAACATCTAATTTATTCAAATTTATTAATTTATACATAACTTTTGACATAATATTGATTAATTAATGAGTTCTTATATAGTTACCAATATTCAAATACCATTTTATTATATCATTTTGATTTTTTAATTTTACTTTTATTTTTTTATTATCAATTGCTAAAGCTAATTTTGTTCTAAAAATTTTTTCAGGGAAAATTTTTTTTAATGTATTCATAAATATTATATATTCACTTATTGGTACTTTTAATTGAATATTAAACATTATTATATCTACAGCTTTAATTACTTTATTCAAATCAATATTTTTATAAATCTTATTTGCATCATTTCTATTTAAATTTTTTTTCTTTAATCTATTATTTACCTCATTATGTTTTCGAATAGTCCAATTAATTAAATCCTCATTTGATTTACAAGTATTTATATTCTTCTTATTCATTAATTTATTTAAATGTTTTCTACAAATTGGACAAGGGATTAATTTTTTTAATGAATTATAAAATAGAAAAAAAAAATTATTATTATTTTTAAAATCTTTTTCATCACAATAATATGCAATTGAATGTATTAAATACCATATCGAAGGACCCCATTCTAATGGTTTCATATATTAATATATTTTTTTATTAATTTAATAAAACATAATAAAAATAAATAATATAAAAATAAATAATAATATAAAAATAAATAAATAATAAAATAATAAAATAAATAATAAAAATAAATAAATAAATAATAAAAATAAATAATATATCTTAATAAATTAATATTATTAATATTATAATGTTATGTAAATACAAAGATTTATTTGGAAAAGTTGGAAAAGGTGTTCATTCATATCGCATATTTAATATTGCGATTATTGATGTTTTATTAACAGTTATAATAGCTTATATAATATACTTACTTATGCCACAATATAATTTCTTTTTAATATTAATTATTTTATTTATATTAGGAATATTACTACATCGCTTATTTTGTGTAAAAACAACTATTGATAAATTATTATTTAAATAATTGCCTAAACATTTTATTTAAATAATTGCCTAAAAATTTTTATTTAAATATCAAATAAATATAAAATGGGAGGAAATAATTCAAAAAGTATATATAAACAAAATGTTACTGAAATTATTGACAATTTACATCTTAATACTAGCAATGATAATTTAATGTTAAAAAATCGCTTCTTAGAACAAGTCTTATATTATGAAGGAAAACGCGACTATGTAAAGGTATTTTATAATATTTTTCGTTTTATTGTAACAACTGGTAGTATATTTTTACCTGCTTTGTTGTCGATTGGCCAAATGGACCCAACTAAATTACCTAGGAATTTTGAAAGTATTTCATATTGGTCTTCATGGGGTATATCATTATCTGTAACCGCAAGTAATGGTTTTTTACAATTATTTTCATTAGATAAAAATTATTTTACATATACAATTGTTACTGAACAACTTAAAACCGAAGGATGGCAATTTTTTCAATTATCTGGTAAATACGACCAATTTGATGAACATATCGAATGTTATAAATTATTCTGTAAATCTATCGAAGGCATTAAAAGAAAACAAGTAGAACAAGAATTCTCTAGCGGAAAAGTTGATAATAAAAAACCATATCAAAAATTAAAACCGGATAATACAGTATCTCTTATTAATAATCCACAACCTGCACCTCAAGCTCAACCGCAGCACCCGCCACACCCGCCACACCCGCCACAACCCGTTCAACAGCAACAACCCTTTCAACAACCTTTTCAGCAACCTTTTCAACAAGTAATTAAAGTAAATAATTCGATGCCACCTTTATCAAATAATCCGGTGCTACCTTTATCAACTTCACAAATACCAATGTTACCAAACAAAACAACATTACCACCACCACTTAATCAAAATCAACCAACTGTTCCAAAAAGAGATGATAATGAAAATGATAATGAAAATATATTAAATAATACATAAATTTATTATTTAATTATTATTTTTTTATTAAATTATTTTTTTATTAAATTATTTTTTTATTTAATTATTAAATTATTATTAAATTATTATTATTTTTTTATTAAATTATTTTATTATTTAATTATTATTTTTTTATTATTTAAAAAATAATATATGTTTATAATTACATAATCACACACCTTTCTTCTTCCTCAATCCATGTATCCGTAGGATCACATTCACATTTTGGCGGGTGTTTTTCAATCAAAAATGTCCATCCACATTCTTTACATGCACAATCGACTTCTTTAACCATCTTAATTGACATATTGCAATGAAATCTGACTACATCTTCGTCTGAATCTGTCTTTCTCTGAATTGGTCGACAACAAAGTGTGACAGCTTGTCCGGGTTTTAGTTCCGCAAATGATCCATCTTCAGCACTAACAGAAGATATCCCATTTGAAGCACGTAGTCCAATTGGCTTCCCTGTATAAATTGATTTCCCTGTGTCAACGTCTTTACGTGGAACTAAAAAAATCCGAGGTTTGACCATCGTGTCGCCAACCTTTTGCAATTGACTCATTTTAAGATAAATACTTGATATTGAAATTTTAAATATCAATTTTTATTTATTCATTTATTTTCGAATTATAAAAAAATTTATTTAAAAATTATATTTAATTACTAATTAAATAATAATTATGAAAACAAATACTATAAAAGAATTAAAAAAAATCGCCAAGATGAAAGGGTTGAAAAACTATAGTAAATTACGTAAAGAGGAATTAAAAGATGCGATAGAGAATTATATGGTATATGATATTATTTCAAATAGTCGGTGTACCACAAAAGATGAAATCAATTTTTTATTAAAGAAACAAGATTTTAAATGTAATCATGCGATACATAAATCACATGGAGTTCCCGAAAGTTATAAATGTCCACAATTCAAATATGATCAAGGTAATCTAGAGAGGGATGAATTAAGAATAGTCAGTGAGAATAGACAAGGATTTATTTTTGAGGTAGATCATATTATAGATTTTTCAGAGAGTAAAGATAATTCAATAGAGAATAAGCAGATTTTGTGTTTATATTGTCATCATATGAAAACAAAATGGAGAAATAAATATCCAAATGAAATGGTAAAAATTATTTATGAAAATAAGATTTCACCAATGGAAATAGCGTCTTTATAATTAATATATAAAGCTAAATAAAGCTAAATAAAGCAATATGAAGGAATATAAAGCAATATGAAGGAATATATATAAGGAAAATTTATAATGCAATTTATAATAATTCTAATTAATAATATAAATTTTAATAAAAATTATTTTTATAATAAATTTTATAATAATATTTTTAAAGAAAATACAAATGATTCGAATGATACAAATTTTATATTTTATTGTAAAAAAGAAATGTTAAGAGGTATTCCTATAATTATCCTAATATATTATTCACAATATAAATTATTCCCAATATAAATTATTCCATTCAAATCCGGTTAATCTTTCATAGTAATGTTTTGAAAAATGATTTTCAGGTAACATATACTGTCCATCTTTCATTTCAACTTTTTTTAATATTTTTCTAAGAATATTAGTATCATTCATTACAACAACTTCAAGATTACAATCAATATTTTTTGAATTGTTTTTATTCTTTTTTTTAATATTCTTTTTTTTAATATTCTTTTTAATTGTTATTTTATTAATATAAATTTTTTTATCATCAACATTAATATATTTACCACCATTCGGACCGTGAATTATTTCATATTGTTTTCCTTTATAATTAATATAAGTCATTATAATATAAATATATTTAAATATATTTAAATATATTTAAATAAAATCAATTTTTATATTATAAATTTTAATTTTTATTTTTTAATAATACTTTTTAATCCAGTTGTTGTATTTTTACCAGAATATTTATATCCAGGTTTTATTTTTCCGATATGTTTACCAGATTGATAAATTCCTTTATGTTTACGTATTTTTGCACCCCCCGTTGTTGGAAGTCTTGTTTTCCAATGTAGGGGGGTGGCGACTGGTCGTAGCCCTGCGAGCAGACCATGTGTCTGATCATGTGTCTGACCATGTGTCTGACCACGTTTTTTTTCCGGTCTTATTTGTAACCTGTCTTTATTTCTTCCTTTTTTGTTGAAGCGTTGTGATCTTTGAATACCTCTGTTATTTCCGACTTCTATGATTTGTGTTGGCTTAAAAAGCCAATTACCCATATATAATATATAATATATATTTAAATTAGATCTTAAAAAAATCTAAAGTTTGAATTAATATTTTAAGAACATTAATTTTTTCTTTATAATAAGGTCGAATAATTTCTTCTATTTTAGTTAAAGGTAATAATTTAATATCACTAATTTCTTTTTTTTGAAATTCATTTGAAATTTCTAAATTAATATGTTTAAGTTCAGCTATATAATAAATATGCCTGTATTTTTTTTTATTAACGCTAACATAGTCTTCAATAATTGGATTTAAATCTAATAAATTATAATTTATATTATTTTTTAAATTTGTTTCTTCATCAAATTCCCTGATTGCACATTCTAAATCAGATTCATTTAATTCTCGTCTGCCTTTTGGAAATCCCCATTCTTGTTCTAAATATTTTGTATCAGATTGACTAATAATATTTTGTAAATTATATATTTTATTATTATGTTCTATGCCAAAATTTTTAATTTGTAAGAATTTTTTTTTAGATTCTAAAAAATTATTTAAAAATCTTATATTATTTGCATTTTCAGACCATAATTTATTCCAAAGGTCATCAAAATTATTATTTAAAATTTGTTTTTTTTCATCTATTGTCATTATATTAATTAAAGTTAAAATAGATGAAAAATTATTTTCATAATCCCCTCTAATAAAATTTGTTAAACCTATACTATCTTTTCTTTTAATTAATAAAAATCTAATTTTATCACTAATTTTATCACTAATTTTATCACTAATTTTATCACTAATTTTATCACTAATTTTATCACTAATTTTATCACTAAT
>ENA-ORXF01001418-ORXF01001418.1-marine-metagenome-genome-assembly--contig:-NODE-1418-length-15514-cov-4.238259_pt1 | contig 15514 bp, 17 predicted proteins | sample MGYA00237864_ERZ511476 | MGnify/ENA primary metagenome ERZ511476 (study PRJEB26306, sample SAMN06343908) | marine metagenome | isolation source: coastal waters | place: Atlantic Ocean: West Antarctic... | reverse complement strand
ACGTTCACGATATCTTCGTCAGAGGTTAATTTAGCGGTTGCAAAAATAGCACTTTTTTTTAGTTGATAAAATTAAAATCCAACTATTTTTCAGGTTGATAGTCAGTACAATAGAAAATCCAGAATTTCCGACTTTCTTTTCCATTTATTTTAATGACAATTGGTGCTAATTCAACCACGTTTTTAAAGTGTGAAGTTAATAGTGGATTGATTTCACCCAATTTATTTGAGTCCCTAAAACGTTTGTCAGAGTCTATAAACAAAGCGTTTTTTCCTTTTAAGAGCGTTATGTCATCACCAAGATAATCAAAATGTAAAGCAGGCAAACCAATAATATTTTGTGCGTAGACTTTATCTTTCATGAAAAAGTTTAAACAGGCAGTAGTTTTATAATTGTCATTAGAGAAAACAAAAGTATCGGTATATTTTAGTTTTAATGTACCTGTTTCTTTAGCCAACTCTTCCCAACCAACCCAAGTATCGTCGCTTTTAATAGGTACTAAGTAAAAGAGAATTTGCAGACTAAAAAGCACATGAAAAACTATTGAAAAAATAATTTGAACTTTCAGTAGCTTCTTGCTAATGAACATTCCTGCGATAATAATTCCTGTAATATAAGAAGGCATCATCCAGTTTAATTTTACCCAATAAATAGGCGTAAGCAGAAAAAAACCAACAAAAGTAGGAACAAAAAAGGCTAATAGAAATAAGGTTTTAGCACTTGGTAGTTTCAACCTCAATAAAGCTCTCTTTGCATATTTATAGGTGAATGTGATGCATATTAAAAATAAAACAGGCAATAATAAGAACATCTGATGACCAATAGCGCCAAAGAAGTTTTTAGGAGATATTTTAAATTCTGAAATAGAACTTGTTCTTTCTGATGATTGAAACACAAACGATGCGAAGTCGTTTTGATAATTCCAATACCAAACAGGAAACGATACTGCTACTGAAATAATGATAGCGCCCCACATCCAAGGAGATCTTAAAAGTTTTCTGTATTTATGAGAGAAAATTAAAAAAGCTAACAAACCAAACTGTAATAAAATAGCAGTGTATTTGCTGTTAAAGGCAAGGCCCATAAAAATTCCAGTCAAGATAAAAAACCATTTTTTTTCTTCAAATATTGCTTTGTACAAGCAAATTAAACTCAGTGTCCAGAATAACAACAAAGGCACATCTGGCGTAGAGTTAAAGGATAAGATAGAGATGAATATTGTAGACGCTAATAATACAAAAGCCTTTTGTAACTTTTCTTTTGATAAAAAATAAGATGCCAGTTTATAAAAACTAAGAATGGTAAGTGAGGTAATAAAAAAGTCTGCGAATTTTACTACAAATATTGAGGCTCCGAAAATGTCTGTAAAAAAACGTAAAATATACCCAATCATCCCAGGATGATCAAAATAGGAAAGAGATAAATTCTGACCGTACAAATAGTAGTAAGCGTCCTGCGGCATTAAACCCATGAAGGGTAAAAGAAGTAATCGAAAAACTTGAAACCCCAAAACCCATGAAACGGTCTTGTTATTTTTTATGAGTGTTTTAATTGTATCCAAAATTACGTATTTAATGATGCAGTGTATAAACTACGAGAGGTTTTCATCTAAAAGATCTGGTCTTATTTGCGCGGTGCGTTCGTAAGCTTTTTCACTTCTCCAATCTTCTATTTTAGGAAAATTTCCGGAAAGTAATACGTCAGGTACTTTATTTCCTTCATAATCTGAAGGTCTTGTGTACACCGGTGGAGATAGTAAATTATCTTGAAAAGAATCTGTTAATGCAGATTGCTCATCACCAATTACTCCCGGAATTAAACGTACAACAGCATCTACTAAAACTGCTGCAGCCAATTCGCCACCTGTTAACACATAATCTCCAATAGATATTTCTTTGGTAATAAATAGCTCTCTAATTCTATGGTCTACGCCTTTATAATGTCCTGTTAAAATTAGAATATTTTCTTTTAATGAAAGTGTGTTTGCGGTAGATTGATTTAAAGTTTTCGCATCTGGTGTCATGTAAATTACCTCATCATACTCGCGCTCTGCTTGCAATTTTTTAATACAGTTTGCAATGGGTTCAATCATCATTACCATTCCTGCACCACCTCCAAACTGTGTATCGTCTATTTGTTTATAATTGCCCAAACCATACGCACGTAAATCGTGAATTACAATTTCTGCCAACCCTTTTTCTTTTGCGCGTTTAATGATCGAATGATTAAACGGACTTTCTAATAAATCTGGTGCTACTGAAATAATATCTATTCGCATATTGCAAATGTAGGTTTTTGGTGAATTGTAATAAATATTTATGCTAATTAATTTGTTGTTAAGGTAAATGGGATTTTGTAAGTAACGCTTACATTTTTCCCATTTATTTTACCAGGAATTATTTTAGGTAATGCATACATAACTTTGGTAACTTCTAAAGTGATCTCAGGATGAGGTGATTTGACCTTCACCTTTTTAATATCTCCGTTACTATCTATTTTAAACTCAATAAATAGCCTTCTCTTTCCTTTGCTTAAGCCCAGTTTTTTTGGTAACCCTGCGTCAAAATTTGTAATAAAATGACTTCGTATCCCTTTACTAAAACACTCTTTTGATGCCTTTATATTCTCAGAATTTTCACAGTTTGGAAAAATAGGAGCTTTTTCAGCCGTTAAACGGGTGTTTGTTTTAATGATATTTCTATTATTTTCAAATGTAAGAATCTGTAAATTATGTCTATTAAACTTACTTTTATCTCTAAGGTTTAATTTATCAATGGGATATTTTTCAAATAATGAGAATATTTCGGTTTCTAAATCCTTTGATCTTGAATTTGAGATAATATTGAAAGGTGTATTATTTTTATCTATTTCAAAGTCAATGTATAAGCGATTGTTTATTCTGTTTAAATCTGCTTTAGAGATAATTTCCTTTGAAAGGTTTTTAGACATATATACTGCAAATGGGTTGTCTGTTGTTGGATAGCTTATTTCATTTGTGGTAGATAAATAGTCTTTGTAAATCGGTGTTTTGTCTTTCTCGACAACGATAGAAAAACTATGAAGAACTTTTGTTTTATTCGAATTAAAGGTGCTTACACCTTCTATTTTTGGAAAAGAGTTCAGTGCATTTATTATTTCATATAAAAAATTTAAAGGCACATCAGATTTCTTGTTTATTAATTTCCCATCCTTATTTACAGCAAATTGAACGTATAATTTTGCGTCTTTATTACCTAATTTAGAGAAATCTAAAGTGTTATAGAGGTGTTTTTTTACTTCTAAATTTAAACAGGTTTTTAGGTCGTCATAAAAATCTAAATCGTTACATTTTTTATATATAGTTGGCGTTTCAATAATGACCTTAGAACTGGCATTAAAGATGTTTTTCCATCCTTTTTTAGATATAACTTGCAACCAATATAGATTGTTGCGATCAATTTTTTCGATATTTAATTTTTCTAAGGGATATTTCTCGAAGGCACTTTTTATTGCTTCGTTTAAATTTGAAGAGCCATAACTAGAGACTGAAACTCTAAAGGGTTTATTTTCATTGTTAATTTTAAATGACAAAAGTATAGGGTTGCCTTTTTCTTTAAACCGTGCCTTTTTTAAGTATTTTTTAGGAATTTCCTTTTTAAGGTAAAGAGATAATTCATTTTTAGGGTTTGGTTTGGAAAATGTTTTATAGTCGAAGTTTTTCTTTTGAGAAAATCCATGAAGCGCAAACAGAAAGGTGAGGACAATAAATATATTTTTCATGTTTTTTTTTTCAAAAATATGAAAAATATACGGAACTACTCTTCCACACTCATGTGAAACAAAGCATCTCCTTTATTTACAATAGGTGTTTTGTTTATACAGAAGATATGGCCATTAAAAGGTGCATAAATCTTCTTTTTAAACTCGCCAAAAGGGTCTTGAATAACCCCTAAAACTTCTTTCCTTTTTACAAAGCTTCCGTTTTTAGCCATTATTTTAAACATTCCAGAATCAGAAGCTCTTAACCATTTTGCTTTGCTAATATAAACAGGTGTTTCTCTTACCGTTAGTTTGCCTTCAATTAAACCCAAACGAATGAGTACATTTCTAGTTCCGTTTACACCCTCATTAATAATGGTAGGATTTAGTTCCTTGGATTTTCCGCCCTCAAAAAGTAAAACAGTTTTACCCATTTTATGCAAAGTATCTCTCAAAGATTTTGTAATATTATTTGAGAAAACGATCATTGGCGGATTAAAAACTTTTGCTAATTCTAGCGCCTTTTCATCATTTTCACTACATCTAATCTGTGCTATATTATCGCGTTCACCACCACCTGTGTGAAAATCGATTACATAATCTACCAAAGGAGCAATCTCTTTTGTAAACTGATATGCAAATTGGCTGGCTAAAGAACCATTTATAGTTCCTGGAAACATTCTATTCAAATCACGTCCGTCAGGAAACTCTCTGGTTTGAATTAAGTATCCAAAAATATTAAAAACAGGAACACAAATAATAGTCCCGTTTTTAGGGATGTTTAATTTTAAATTTATAATCTCTCTGATAATTCCAACTCCATTGGTTTCGTCTCCATGAATTCCCGCGAGTAATAAAACAACGGGTCCCGGATTGTTAGACCGTTCAATTATAATGGGAACATTTACGGTAGTTCTTGTATGTAACTTTGCTACTTTTAAATCTAAAACGGTTCGTTTTCCTTCAGGAATTTCTTTTCCTAAAAAAATAAAAGGTTTATTCGACATTTAACTCTAGGTAACGAATGATTTCTTTGGCAATGTTTTTTCCAGTAGCTGTTTCTATACCTTCTAAGCCAGGAGAAGAGTTTACTTCTAAAACTAAAGGTCCTTTAGACGACTGCAGTAAATCTACACCAGCAACTCCTAAACCAAGTGCTTTTGTTGCTTTTAAAGCTGTTTTTTCTTCTTCGTCGGTTAATTCTATAATGGTTGCATTTCCACCTCTGTGCAAGTTAGAACGAAATTCTCCTTCTTTCCCTTGACGCTTCATAGCACCAATAACCTTTCCATCTACTACAAAAACTCGAACATCTGCGCCACCGGCTTCTTTGATAAATTCTTGTGCAATTACCCTTGCACCCAAACCATTAAAGGCCTCTAATACAGAAGTTGCTGCATTTTGTGTTTCTGCTAAAACAACACCTAAACCCTGTGTTCCTTCTAGTAATTTTAAAACGATAGGTGTACCACCAACAGATTCTATTACGTGCTCGACGTCTTTAGTGTAATTGGTAAAAACGGTTTTAGGCAATCCAACACCAGCCCTTGCTAAAATTTGTAAACTACTTAACTTGTCTCTAGATCTTACGAGGCCAATAGAAGAAACGGCAGTAAAAACTTTCATCATTTCAAATTGTCTAATAACTGCAGTGCCATAGAATGTTACAGAAGCACCAATTCTTGGGATAATTGCATCTACATTTTCTAAATATTCACCTTTGTAAAATATTTTAGGCGCTTTCTTCTCAATCTCTATATTACATTTTAGATGATCTACAACGAGTACTTCGTGCCCTCTTTTTTCAGCGGCTGCTACCAATCTACTTGTAGAGTATAATTTAGCATTTCTAGATAAAATTACAATTTTCATTTATAGTGTATTTTTTAATTTGTGTGATAAATTCTTTTTTGCGGTATCTATCACAAATTTCTTATTCAAAAATTTTCTTCCTAATAATATAGGGAATTTCATGTCTTTTCTTTCGCTTAATGTAAGGTAAATTGGAAGACTTTTATTGAATATTACAATTTCTGTATGAATTCTAAAGCGCTTTTCAGAAATACCATTAGAACTTTTTACAATTTTAGAAGCATAATTCTTAGAGGTAAACTCTTTGTTATTATAGAATGAATGCTCTGGATCTAATAGTGTAAATGTGATAATAGATTCTCCATTTAGACTTGTTTCTTTAATTTCTGAGCAATGTATAGACGAAGTATATGCTCCAGAATCTATCTTTAAATCTATTTCTGAAAGAGAGAATTCTGGAAAATCTGCTTTGTCTGAACGGCCAATAGTAGTTTTCATTGATACAGTTTAAAAGAGAGTGAAATTAAGTATACTTATCGACTTATATCAAAAAAGTTTTAAAACTTTGCAATTGCTGCTTCCGCGCATCTTTCCCCATCCATAGCCGCAGAAACAATACCTCCTGCATAACCGCCACCTTCGCCACAGGGAAACAGGCCCTCTATTTCGATGTGTTCTAAGTTCTCTTTTCTAGGAATATTAATAGGAGATGATGTTCTAGATTCAACCCCAATAATGTTTGCTTCATTGGTATAATAGCCGTGCATTTTTTGTCCGAAACCAGCAAAACCTTTGCGCAACCTACTTCCAATAATTTTTGGTAAAAGGGAATGCATGGGTGCCGAATTTAAACCAGGTTGGTATGACGTTTCATTTAAACCTGTAGAGAGTTTACCATCTACAAAATCCACCAATCTTTGTGCAGGGGCAGCTTGTGTTCTTCCACCTGCAAGAAAAGCAATCTTTTCTAAATCTTTCTGAAACTCCAATCCTCTTAATTCACCAAAATGATGGTATTTTTTAAAATCCTTGTCAATATCTAACTCAACAACAATTCCTGAATTTGCAAATTTGTTATTTCTTCTGGAAGGAGACATTCCGTTTACAACTACCTCACCGCTTGCCGTCGCTGCAGGTACAATAAAACCACCAGGACACATGCAAAAAGAGTAAACACCTCTATTATTTACTTGTTGCACCAAACTATACGCAGCCGCAGGTAAAAGTTCATCTCTTTCGCCAGAACAATTGTATTGTATTTGATCTATTATTTCTTGTGGATGTTCTACACGAACGCCCATTGCAAATGATTTTGCTTTAATTCTTATTTCTTTTTTGTGTAGTAATTCATAAACATCTCTAGCGGAATGGCCAGTTGCTAAAATTACAGCATTCACTGCCATTTCTGATCCATTCTCAAGCTGAATTGCTTGAAGTTTATTTGCTTTAATTACAAAGTCGGTTACTTTTGTTTCAAAATGAACTTCACCACCAAACTTTAAAATATTTTCACGAATATTTTCAATAATTTTAGGCAATTTATTCGTCCCAATGTGTGGATGTGCATCTACTAAGATTTGTTCTGTAGCGCCATGAAAAACTAGGTTTTCAAAAATTCTTCTCACATCACCGCGTTTTAAAGAACGCGTATACAACTTACCGTCAGAATAGGTTCCTGCTCCACCTTCGCCAAAACAGTAATTAGAATCTTTGTCTACAACATGATCTCTGTTAATAGCTTTTATATCTCTACGTCTGTCTTGTACTTTTTTACCACGTTCTAAAATTATTGGTTTGTAACCTAACTCTATGCAACGCAGCGCTGCATACATTCCGGCAGGACCAAAACCAATAATATGAATTTCTTTTGCTTTAGAAACATCCTTATACTCAAAAATATAATCAGATTTTTCTGGTATTTGTTCATCTATATAAACGGCAACTTTATAGTTAAAGATAATGTCTTTCTTACGAGCATCAATAGATTTCCGCAATACTTTTACTGCAGAAATTTCGCTTTGGTCAACTCCCAATTGTTTAGAAGCCTTGTACAAAAGCATGTTTTCTTTGCGTTCTTCTATTAAGTTTACGCGAAGTTGAATTTCTTTAACCATTTTGCAAAAGTAATTAAATTATAAGTAATTTTAGTAAAGAAAATTGTTGTGATTTTGAAGAATTCACGAACTTTAAAATTTAAGAGACATCTGTATCGTGATTTATGTAAGGACCGCTCGAACTGTTCTTTTTAAAGTTGAAGATAGGCTAAATGAAAGCACACTTTACCATGCGATCATTTCCACTTATATCTTTTCGCAGTTCAATATTTTTGAACCCTTTTTCTTCTAATAATGCAATCGTTTCTTTTCCTAAATATTGATTGATTTCAAAGAATAGCAAGCCATTTTTAGAAAGCTGTTGTTTTGCCAAATCGGCTATTTTACTATAAAAAATTAACGGGTTTTCATCTGCAACAAACAAGGCTAAATGGGGTTCGTTTTCTAAAACATTGTTTTTTATCTCTACTTTTTCTAACTCTCTAACGTAGGGTGGATTGGAAACAATAACGTCAAATTCTTGTGGCAATGATTTTGTAGTTAGAATGTCTAATTCAATAAAATCAATTGTTACTTTATTGATGTGTGCATTCTTTTTTGCAATCTCTAAGGCTTTCGGAGAAATGTCAACAGCAGTAATTTTCGCTTTCGGTAAATTTTTAGCCAATGAAATAGGAATGCATCCAGTTCCGGTGCCAATGTCAAGAATTGATAATTCTGTAACGATATTAGTTTGCAATTTCACAACTTCCTCTATAACCCAAGCAACTAACTCTTCCGTTTCTGATCTTGGAATCAATGTATTTTCATCAACAAAAAAAGGCAAGCCATAAAACTCGGTGTTACCTATAATGTATTGTATGGGCTCTTCCTTTTGTAGTCTTCGGAGAATCTTTTTTAAGTCCGTTAGTTGTTCTTCAGGAATTAAAAAATCGGGTTTTAAAACGGTATCAATTCTTTGTAGGTTTAGTTTCTCTTCCATTAAAATAAAGAAAAAACTATCTATTTCCGTTTTCGGAAATAGTTCAGATAGCGCTTCCGTAAAAAAGTTTTTGAATGCTTTTAAAATCATATCTTTCTTAACATCCAAACATTACAAGAATAATGACCTGTATTTCCCATAGGCTGCTCTAAACTTAGGAAACCGTTTTTTGCATATAATTTTCTAGCAGCATCCATGTAGGGCATGGTTTCTAAATAACAACTTTCAAAACCAAATTCTTTTGCTTTTTCTAAACATTTAGAAATTAAAGAAGTTCCCAAACCCTTTCCTCGTGCAATTGGTAAAAAATACATTTTTTGTAGTTCGCAGATATTGGCTTCACAATTGTCTAATTTTGCAATACCGGCACCACCAATAACTTTATTTTTATGTTCTAAAACAAAATAAGCAACCTTCTCTTTTTGGTAGGTTTCAAACATTAAATCTGTTGCCTTGTCTTCATAGGCAGTTCCTGTTTTTGGGGCGCCCATTTCTAAAATCACACTCCTAATTACCTTTGAAATATCTATATTATCGTTGGGTTTTATTTCTCTTATGATAAAATCTTCACTTGTCATTTATTACTGTATTTTTGCAGGAGCAAGTTACCCAATTTTTAATTTTTTTCAATGAAAAATAAATTATATTTTTTAGTCTTAGTTTTGCTTCTAGCCGCTTGTTCTGTTCAAAAAGAACCTATTTTTATTAAAGTAGACAATGTAAATATTTTAAGTTTTGCAGCAGATACTATAAAGTTAAAAGCAATCGCTTTTTTTGAAAATCCGAATGACGTTGGTGGTAAAATTTCTACAGATGGAATAAAAATATTTGTAAATAATTTAGAGGTGGCTCAGGTTTTCTCAGAAGAATTTAAAGTGCCTGCAAAAGCGGCATTTTCAATTCCGATGACTGCAAATATCGCCACTAAAAATATTTTAAATTCGAATAAAAATGGTGTTTTGGGTGGTTTGTTAAGCTCCTTATTGACTAATAAAGTAAATATTAGAATTAAAGGCAATTTAGAATATGTTGTTTTCGGTTTTAAAAGAGATTTTTTAATTGACAAGACAGAAGAAATAAAAATAAAATTTTAGATTATTAAGCACGAATTTTACATAAAACGCTGTTTGCAAATTGCTAAAAATGGAATAGGAACTGCACGTCCAAATCCGTCTGTTGGTGCAGTAATTGTGCATCAAGACATAATTATTGGAGAAGGTTTTACGGCACCTTATGGCGGAAACCATGCGGAGGTAAATGCAATCAATTCTGTAGAAGATAAAGCGCTTTTAAAGGAAGCTACGTTGTATGTTACACTGGAGCCTTGCAGTCATTTTGGGAAAACACCACCTTGTGCAGATCTTATTGTAAAACACGCATTAAAACAAGTGGTAATTGGTTGTTTAGATACGAATGGCTTGGTTTCTGGTAAAGGAATTGAATATTTAAAAAATGCAAATATTCATGTAATTTTAGGTGTTTTAGAAGTAGAATGTAGCATGCATCACAAACGGTTTTTTACAGTTCAAGAAAAAAAAAGACCGTATGTTATTTTGAAATGGGCAGAAACCAAAGATGGTTTTGTTGCTCCAATCACAAAAGTAGAAAACAAACCTGTTTTTATTTCGAATACATATTCACAGCAATTAGTACACAAGTTAAGAAGTACAGAGCATGCAATTTTAGTGGGCACAAATACGGTATTAGCAGACAACCCGAAGCTGAATGTTAGAAGCTGGTCTGGTGAAAATCCTGTGCGTGTAGTTTTGGATAGTACTTTAAGGGTTCCTGAGAATTCAAATGTTTTAGATGGTAGTGTAAAAACCATTTGTATAACAGCTACTGGAAGTAAAAAGAGAGCCCCAAAAGAAAACGTAATTTTTGAGGAAATTGATTTTTCTGAAAATATAGCGAAACAGATTTGCGTTGTTCTAGAGAGGCATAATATTCAATCAATAATTATTGAAGGAGGTGCGCGGACTTTACAGACCTTTATCGATGAAAACTTGTGGGATGAAGCACTTGTTTTTATTGGTGATACCTGCTTTCAGGAAGGCGTAAAAGCGCCTATTCTTAAAAAGGAATACAAAGAAGAACTCATGAATGAAGATGTTTTAAAAAGATACACGAATGATTAAAAATATAGTCTTTGATTTTGGCGATATCTTTATCAATTTAGATAAAAAGCTATTTGCAGAAGAGTTGCAAAAGCTTCAGATTTCACAAGAATCTGAAGAAATACTGCCCATTTTGCAGCAGTATGAAATGGGGTTGATATCTACAGAAAAGTTTCTTGTTTTTTTTGAAGAGAAACTTAATGTTTCGCAAGCCAGCTTAATAAAAGCGTGGAATTCTATTTTATTAGATTTTCCTCAAAACCGTTTGAGTTTTATTCAAGAGTTGGCAAATAATAAAAAATACAGATTATTTCTATTAAGCAATACCAACGATTTGCATATTTCTTGGATAAAAAATAATTGGGGAATGGCACTGTACAATGCATTTAAAAATTGTTTTGAGCAGTTTTATTTGTCACATGAAATAAACCTAAGAAAGCCGAACAATAATATTTACGAATTTGTTTTAAATACCAATAATTTAATAACGGAAGAAACGCTTTTTATAGACGATACTAAAGAAAATACCACTGCGGCAAAAGCATTAGGTATTCATATTTGGAATTTGAAACCAGGAAAAGAAGATGTTTTAGAGCTATTTACTAAAAACCTATTATAATTGATTTTTCTATTTTTAAGCATCCTTTTTTCTACAGGATTATTCGTTATTTTTAAATACTTTGGCATTTACAAGATAGATGTTCTAAAGGCTATTTTTGTAAACTATATTGTGGCTTTTTCGATGGGGTTTTTGCTTGCAGAGAGGCAGATACCAATTTTAGAAATTCCTTTAGAACCTTGGTTTACAGGGGCGCTGTTTTTAAGTGCGTTGTTTGTGTCTATCTTTTTTGTAATGGCAATGACAGCTCAAAAAAACGGAGTTTCAGTTACTTCTATTGCTGGTAAAATGTCTGTGGTTGTTCCGGTTATTTTCGGTATAATCTTATACAATGAATCGGTCACTTTTTTAAAACTAGTTGGAATCCTAATTGCCTTAGTGGCAGTATATTTATCTTCGGTAAAAGAACAGAAGTCAGAAAAAAACGGGACTTTACTTTTTCCGGTTTTACTTTTTATAGGTTCTGGTACCATCGATACTTTGCTAAAATACATTCAAGAAAATTATGTTGCAGATGAGGATGTTTCTATCTTTTCTGGAAGTTTGTTTGGTATTGCTGCTATTTTTGCTTTTTTTATTCTGTTAATTAAAAGGTTTAAAAAAAGAACTCCATTCGGACTTAAAAACATACTTGCAGGAATCATTTTAGGGGTTCCAAATTACTATTCAATTATCTTTTTAATAAAGGCTTTGCAAAACAAAAACTTCGAAAGTTCCACGTTGTTTACCATAAATAATGTAGCAATTGTGGTGGTTTCTACTTTGGTTGGCTTGCTGTTTTTTAAAGAGAAATTCAGTATTAAAAACAAGATAGGAGTTGCTATGGCAATTTTAGGTATTGTATTGGTGACTATCGCATAAAATTTTTTTAGCTCAGCGCTATTTCTTATTGTTTCACAGTGTTTTTTTGCTTTCTTTGCGGTCTTTGCAAAAATCATTGCGACCTTGCGTTTAATTTTTAATCATTCAAAAGAATATGGAAGACGTTTACAAAACCATCGAAACCCCTGGAGAAGAAACGTTGTTTAAAGAAAAAGGAAGTAAGTTTTTCGGATACACGTTTCCCGTGTTTTCTGAAGAGGAGGTAAAAGAATGTTTAGAAGAACTTCGAAAAAAACACCATACTGCTCGTCATTTTTGTTATGCTTATCAATTAGGGATAGAGAAAACGAGATTTAGAGCAAATGATGATGGTGAGCCAAACAACTCTGCAGGAATGCCTATTTATGGCCAAATTCAATCTTTTGAGGTTACGAATATATTAATAGTTTCCGTTCGTTATTTTGGTGGAACAAAACTAGGTGTCGGCGGATTGATTTCCGCATATAAAACTTCCGCACAAATGGCTTTAGAGGTTTCTGATATTTTAGAAAAGACCATTAATATTCAATACAAGCTTACGTTTAATTACGATTTAATGAATGCTGTAATGAGAGTCATTAAAGAAAAAAACATTGAAATTGTATATCAGAAGTTAGAGATGGATTGCCAGTACATTATTTCTGTACGCAAAAATGATGCTGAAGCAATTTTTGCAATTTTTGATAACTTGTATAAGGTTGCCGTGAAGGTTTGTGAATAGTTTTTTGTGCACCTCAAAAACGGTTAGGGGTAAATTAATCTATGAAGCATGCAGCTCAACTAAAAGCCTAGGCCTTTTAATAAATAATCTGGACAACGAGTTGGTTTCATGTTCTCACTATTTATAAATGCCAAAACAGAATTTCCAGTACAAATTAATTCATCTCGCTGATTTTTAATTTCATAGTTAAATTCTATTTTAACCATGGGCTCTTTTTTAAGAAAAGTATGTATGGTTAAAACATCGTCATACAATGCAGATTTTATAAAGTTGAACTTTATAGAAATTACAGGAAGCATTATGCCACTCATTTCCATATCTTTGTATGTGATGCCTAAAGAGCGCAACCATTCTGTTCTACCCATTTCAAAAAATTGCGCATAGTTGCCGTGATAGACTACGCCCATTTGATCTGTTTCAGAATATCGAACCCTAGTTTTTGTTGATGATTTTTTCATTTGATATAAACAAAATTTATTCGACTAGTTTACGTAAAAAATAATTAATAATCAATAGCAAATTGATTTTTTTATACTGAATTTTATTCACACTTTTGTACAACCTAGAAAAACGAGTTCAATCTTCGTTTAACCAAATTTTATTAATTTTTAAGTACCTCAATTGTAAATGAATCTAACTGCTGAATCTGTTTGGAATGACTGTCTGTCTTTTATTAAAGACAACATCAAGCCACAGGCATACAAAACATGGTTTGAGCCAATCAAGCCAGTAAAACTTTCAGGAGAAGCCCTAACTATCCAAGTGCCTAGTAAATTTTTTTACGAATGGCTAGAAGAACACTACATCAAACTATTAAGAGTTGCGTTGGTAAGAAAATTAGGCAATGATGCTAAGTTGATTTACGATGTAAAGATGGAGAACAATTATAGCAGTAACAGACCGCAAATTGTTAAAATACCAAGCTCGAACAGAGATCCATTAAAGCCCCAAAAAATCACGGTTCCTTTAGATGCGACTAAAAGAGAATTAAGAAACCCTTTTGTAATTCCAGGATTACAGAAAGTAAAAATAGAGTCTCAATTAAACCCTAATTATAATTTTGCAAATTTTGTTGAAGGAGATTCAAACAGGTTGGCCCGCTCTGCAGGAATGGCAGTTGCAAATAAGCCCGGAGGAACCTCTTTTAATCCGCTATTAATATATGGTGGTGTTGGTTTGGGTAAAACTCATTTATCTCACGCTATTGGGGTAGATATCAAAGACAAGTATCCAGACAAAACAGTGTTGTATATTTCTTCGGAAAAATTCACACAACAATTTATAGATTCTGTAAAGTCGAACACAAGAAATGATTTTATTCATTTTTATCAAATGATAGATGTTTTAATTATTGATGATGTTCAGTTCTTATCAGGAAAAGCAGGTACACAAGATGTATTCTTTCATATTTTCAATCATTTACATCAAAACGGAAAGCAAGTAATTTTAACATCAGACAAAGCACCTGTAGATATGCAAGACATAGAACAGCGTTTGTTATCTCGTTTTAAATGGGGTTTATCTGCAGAATTACAAGCACCCGATTACGAGACTAGGATTTCTATTTTAGATAATAAATTATACAGAGACGGTGTAGAAATGCCTTCTGAAATTGTAGAATACATTGCTAAAAACATCAAGTCTAATGTAAGAGAGTTAGAGGGGGTTATTATTTCTATGATTGCTCAGGCTTCTTTTAATAGAAGAGAGTTTTCTTTAGAATTGGCAAAACAGATTGTAGATAAGTTTGTAAAAAACACAAAGAAAGAGGTTTCTATAGATTACATACAGAAAGAAGTTTCTAAGTATTTTGATATGGATGTTGCTACTTTACAGTCTAAAACTAGAAAACGTCACATTGTGCAAGCAAGACAGTTGGCAATGTTTTTTGCAAAAAGATTGACAAAGACTTCTTTGGCTAGTATTGGCAATCAAATAGGACAAAGAGATCATGCAACCGTTTTACATGCTTGTAAAACAGTAGACAATTTAACGGAAACAGATAAACAATTTAGAAAATACGTAGACGACTTAACAAAGAAGTTAACGTTTTAAAAGCTTCTTATTTAAAATTATTTAATTTTCATTCAGATGAAAAAAATACTGATGGTTTGCTTAGGGAATATTTGTCGTTCTCCTTTGGCTGAAGGTATTTTACAGTCTAAAGTGCACAAACAAAGCGTTTTTGTAGATTCTGCCGGAACTGCGGCCTATCATATTGGTAATTTGCCGGATGAACGCTCTATAGCGGTTGCTAAAAAATACGGAATAGACATTACAAGTCAGCAAGCAAGAAAATTTACCGAAAAAGATTTTATAGACTTTGATGTCATCTACGCGATGGATAAAAGTAATTATCAAAATATTATTTCTTTGGCTTCCAGTGAGGAAGAGGTAGAGAAGGTGAAGATAATTCTAAATGAATCGCAGCCAGGTAAAAATTTCTCAGTTCCAGATCCATATTATGGTGGAAATGCTGGTTTTGAAGAGGTTTACAAAATGTTAAATGCCGCGTGTACTGTCATCGCAAATAAAGTATCCTAAAAATTGCTTTTCTCAGTGAATACCTGAGAAATTTATAGGTAATAAAAGAAAAAATTATGATTGGTA
>ENA-ORXF01001412-ORXF01001412.1-marine-metagenome-genome-assembly--contig:-NODE-1412-length-15542-cov-5.979696_pt1 | contig 15542 bp, 10 predicted proteins | sample MGYA00237864_ERZ511476 | MGnify/ENA primary metagenome ERZ511476 (study PRJEB26306, sample SAMN06343908) | marine metagenome | isolation source: coastal waters | place: Atlantic Ocean: West Antarctic... | reverse complement strand
ACTTTGACTTATCAACAGAGTCTTTTCTGATTCTTATTAGCAGTAGTCCTCTATTTATAAATAATCCCTTTAATTAAGTGTGATCAGTAATGTAGTCAAACATTGATGATGAAACAGGGTTTTTCATTTCAAATATAATTTTCACTACCGAGACACTGGTTCCATCGCCCTTTGACATTGTAGTTTGCTCATAAGCATCCTTAATAGGCATTAAGTCGCCCATATAATAGAAATCTATGCCCTCATCATTATTTTTCTTTATAAATAATGGCAATCTAAGTGCATTATTTGCGTTTATTATTGACACAACATCTTTACTGTTTAAGGTTCTATTAGACTTAGAAAACCACTCAAAAATGTATCGAGATGTAAATTTATCTTCATATTTTGTAGTTTCTGCAATATTGTCTTCTTTATGGTAATTAACAAAGATTGGGCAGGTTTTTGTTTTAGGATCAATCATATATCCACCTACGTTTTGAGCAATTGGATTTTGATCCCAGTTAAGTATTCTATGTACATCCTTTCTAGAGTATTTCCCATACAAAGAGAATCCATTGATAAACATATCATTTGAAAATGAGTTTTCAAAGCTTTTAATTGAGCTTTCAGTAGCGTCTAGAATAAATTCTTTAAGTGTGTCATTGGCTAAAGATTTTGTAAAATTTTTATCTAACTTAAATTCATCATTTTTATACGTTACAGTTGATATGCCATAGGCCTCATTTGCTGAGATTTTTTGTTTGTCTTTGTTTAAGTTATTTAGTACAAATTTAAAGTTTAGGCTTTGAACACATGAGTCAATAACTTCGTCGGTTAATTTATAGCCATATTTGGTATTGATAGTATTTTTGAGGGAGCTAGATGTCACAACCTTGTTGTTGATTAAATCATTAAGAATAAGACTTTCTTCTACTCTCACTGAGTTAATTACCTCCTTAGAGAGTTGCTCCAGGAGTATTTTGTCTTTGCTTGTAATTTTATTTTGAAGAGTTTCTTCTTGACTTTCTACAAAATTAAAATATGATTTTGAGTAATTAATAAATTGCATAGGCTCACGTGACGCATGATTGATAAAATCCATCATCATTGGTATGTGGCCTAATTTGTATTTCAAAATCTTGTAGTCATGTAAGAGATCTTTTTTGGTTTGAAGATTCGTTTGGTTTATTGCATTAAAGATTCTTTCTTTTGATATTTTGTCAAAATTAATGGTTGACTCTCCAGGAGTATGCTTATCAGAATTAGTTAAAACTCTCCTCAGTTTATCTTTATTGTATGAAGTGTCTCCATAAAGTGCAATAGGAATTAAGAAGTTATTTTTATAGTTACCAATAAAATCAATAACGGTTAAATATTCTTTTCTTTCTGACTTTCTTAGACCTCTTCCAAGCTGCTGAACAAAAACAATTGCAGATTGTGTTGGTCTTAGCATTACAACTTGATTAAGCTTCGGTATATCAACACCTTCATTAAAAATATCAACAGTAAATATATAGTCCAACCGCTCATAGATGTCATTTGATTCAAGCCTATTTATTGCCTCTGTTCTGTCAGTTTCAGAGGCTGCTCCAGTCAAAGCAATAGTTTTGTAATCGCGCTTATTAAATTCATTTGATAATTCAATACATTCGTTGATAGAAGAACAAAAAATCAAACCGCGAGTTATTCCATTGTCACTGCCATAGAAAGATATTTTTTCAATAATATGATTCACTCTATCTTCAGAGACTAAATATTGAAATGATGCATTTTCCTCTGTTACTTCTCCATCAATAATTAGGTCGGTAACACCATAATAATGAAAAGGGCAGACCATATTTTCATCGATTGCGCGCTTAAGAAGAAGTTCATAGGCGATGTTATGATCAAATAATTTGAAAATATCAAAACCGTCAGTTCTTTCTGGGGTTCCAGTTAACCCTAGAATAAACTTCGGTCTAAAATAATCAAAGATTTTAAGATAAGAATTAGCACCTGCTCTGTGGCTTTCATCAATAACTATATAGTCAAAGCATTCTGGGCTAAACTGTTTAAGATGCTCAGTTCTTGATAGGGTTTGAATGGTTGAAAAGATAAAATCACTGCTGGCTTCTTTTTGATTTCCCGTGTAAAGCCCCATGGATTTATTTGGTCCAAAAATAGACTTATATGTTTCCATAGCTTTCTTAGTAATATTTTCTCTATGAACAATAAAGAGAAGCCTTTTAGGGTTTGAATTTTTTGCATCAAAAGCTGACAAATGAGTTTTTCCAGTTGCACAAGCAGAAACTAACAAGGCTTTGTTATCACCATTGTTTCTGAGGCTATCTAGGCTAATAAGAGCCTCCTTTTGCATCTCATTAGGGGTGACTTCTTCAGATTCAACTATAGTATTTTTTGAAGGGTTTATTGGCTGCCTAAGAGATTCAAATATTTCTTCATAGTTTTGAATAAACTCATCATTAACAATACTTGCGCCTGAAAACTCTTTATTAAACTCCTCTAGATAATTTACGATTACATCACCTTCTTTTTTGGCAGTAACTTTAAGATTTAGTTCTTTGTTAACTGTAAGGGCTTGTGCAGTTAAATTACTACTTCCAACAATAAAGTCAAAAAATTCATCTTTTTTAAATAAGTAACCTTTGCTATGAAAATTACCTTTTGTTACAATTCTAAGATCTAAATTTTTAAACCTCAATAACTTTCGTAATGCTTCAGGTTGAGTAAAGTTTAAATATTGTGAGGTTAATATTTTTCCATTAACCCCTTTATCTTCTAATTCTTGAAAAATGTTGATTAATGTTGACACGCCACTTGTTGTAATAAAGGCAGTGGAAAACCAAAACTCGTCACATTTATTCAAAGAGTTTTTGATTGTTGTTAATACTTTGGCGCCAGATGTCTTGTTATTAACTACTATCTTAGGTGAGAGCTCTTCTATGGAGTTTAGATCTTCCCCAATAAATCCTCGATTGAGTGAATTTGCAAGGTTAGTGTTTGTAAATTCCATCTCTTTATTTTAGCTCTTTGTGTATATTTGTATTGATCTTTAAAACCATTCTCTTTTTTATTTTTATTTTTATTATTATTAATATTAGCATTTAAATTAACATTAATATTTACATTAGGTTATTAGTTTTGTAACCATAGGTTTTAATACTTTAAATTGATACTTCGAGGTCTTCCTCCTTTCTTTCCATTCTCTCTTTTTCTGATATTAGCATCTATTTGAGGTTTTATAAGCGCGAACATTGCCTCAATTTTTAAATCCATATCAATAGTGATGTCGAACAAGCTGTAATTACAGATAGCCTCTATATATTGAATCTTCTCCTTGTCATTAAGGTAACTCATTGCTTTGTAAAAACTATCATAAAAAACAAAAGACTTACGATTAACAACTGCTTCCTCTAAAAACCTCTCTAAACTCATGATTCCTCCCTTGATTTAAATTTGTCATTGATGTATTTCAACACTTCAGATTCACTCCATCGTGTACTTCTCTCGGACACCTTGATCTGCTTTGGAAACTGACCCTTTGCTATTTGCCTGTAGATGGTTGAAACGCTGAGCGTTGTGATCTCTAGAACTTGGTCTAGCCTTATTAGTCTAGGATAGTCCATTGATCTCTCCGGTTGATGGGTCAACGTATCCTTCTTCATCTTGCTCGCCAGGGTAGTGCGGTATCGCTGAGTGAAAAATGACCTTTGTTACTTCATCTCTCTTTACGTTTTGTTTGTCACTCCAATTAAACCTGTTCTTCATGTTCATATACCAGCCGCGGTAGTTGAACTTGGTGTTCTCTAGATTGACTCGTCCCATCCTTTCCCACCAGGCTTGAGATAACAACTTACCCCTGGCTACGGACTCCGAAAACTCTGTATTTTCTTTCTTCCATCTGTAGAAGGTATCTTCGCAAATATCAATCTCAGCGATTACCTCAATATGACTGGCACCTTGCCTCATCATCGCTTCTAAGATAGTGCACATTTCTGGCCTATATTTGGTTGGCCGACCTTTGTTTTTATCCATAATCCCAATATATATTAAGTTCTGCAAGTTACCTGTTGCTGGCCATTATTAAGAATAATGTTTAGAGAAAATTCAACACTAATTACAATGAAAGCCCTTGTTCTGCCTATGATTAAGAATTTACACTACTAATTGCAACTTAATTGTTGCTGAATAAAGTAAGACTGAAATACAAGTCTTTTAAACAAAGATGAAATATTTTTAAACTTGTTGCGTTAATTAAAGTGGACATACAAATAAATGTTCATTTTTTTTAAACAATAAGGAGTAAGAAATGAATAACTTAAGCACGCAAGTAATGAGCAACACAAATGAAACTTCATCAAAAGGATTTATTAAACAATTAATAGATGGAGATTTTTCTTTAGCAAAAACCTATTGGCTCTATGGAGTATTAGGAAGCATCGTAATGAACCTATTATTGATATTCCCGATGATGTCGGAATCACTGTCTTTAATAGTTATAGCTGGATTGATGTCAGTTGCTTATGCGGTAATCGTATTGACCGCAATTTGGAACTCAGCTAGTAAGCATACAGGATCGAAGTTTTGGTCGGTAATGGCAAAAATAATTGTAGTTTTTAACAGCCTTTATTTGCTTTCAACAGTTGTATTACTATTTTCAATCTAACAATATGATCTACAAAATATCAAGCTATATTTTAAATTTTTTTGCAGCTGTTGGTCTTATAGCGGCTGCTATTTCAATGTTTTCAATGTAAAGAATTGAAAAACAAAACTCAAGGAGAAAGAAATGAATAACGTAATTGAATCAGCTCTAATTTTAGAGAAACGTAAGTCGGGTAAAAATTTATATATATTTGCCTGGGTAATAGAAATAATAGCGGCCTTTATTGGTCTTATGATCGCATGGTCGATGGGCTTTCAGACCTACCAATTTTATGTAGGTGAGCATGGAAGTTTTCCAATGATTCATCTATTTGATTTGCTATTGGCGGCGCTGCCATTCATTATGGTGGCATCAGTGGAGCTTCTCAAAATACCATTTTGTAAGCTTGTTTACTTAAACAAAAGTTTTAAGATTAGAGTTCTATTTTCCATTGTTCTAGTATTGGTAACTTTTATAACTTTTGAAACGCTAGTCACTGGATTTGAAAGGCAATTCAATAACATTTCAATACAAGTAAGCGTTCCACAAAAAAAGCTGAGCGTTCTTACTAAAAAAATTGAATATATTGAAGAGTCAATTGCCAGTTTAGAAAACACAACAGATGACACAATTTCAGAAGAAGTTACTCTTCAAAGAGAAGAAGCTGCAAAAAGTAGAGACGCTGCTATTGCAACATTAAAGGCTCAAAAAGAACAATTCTTAACGATTAGTGGTGGCACTTTAATAAAGCAAAAAAATCAAATAGAAATTGATTTAAAAAGGCTAATTGAAGAGCGTGATGAGCTTGTTATTAATATTGAAACGCGCGCCGAATTAGAGCGTAAATCAAAAGTGCAAGAAATAGAAAATATTAAAGCGCGTCGAGATGAAAAAATAGCTAATACTGATAAGTACTTTACTTCGGTAAGTGAGGAGGAGCAATTAAATCAATCTCAAGTTAGAAAATCTAATAATGAGACCATTGCAGCCCACAGAGTCAAAGTACTTGATCTTGAAAGCTATATAGCTGCCTCTAAAGCTGACTCTTCTCTAAAGTCATTTTTTAGCGGTGACATAGGAAAGTGGGAAAAAGAAATTATCTCATTAAATGCCCGAATTGATATTTTGATTGCTGACAATGCAAAGCTTGGATTAACGACAATCGCTAGCTTGAATGCAGAAATTAGTAAGATATTGGCTAATGCAGATTTAGATGTAAAAAAGATTCAGGATGAGATTAAGTTATCTCACTCTAATGAGCTTAATGATAAGTCAGAAATTGAATCAAACTTTTTAAAGAATAGAAAAGTAAAGTACGAGGAACTTTCTGAGATTGAGCGTAAGCAGATTCTTGACTCTAAATATAAAACTGAGATCGCAGAAATTGATCAGCAAATACAGCTGCGCCAAAAAGCCTACAACGCTGAGATTGATAGAATTGATTCTTTCAGAAGATCTGAGGGTGACAAGCTAACTCAAAAGAGTGATGAGATAGTTGGTTTAGAGCGTGAGCTTGGACCTTATAAAGACGAACAGTTAGTTCTAGGATTTGCAATCATGGAGGCCTACGAGCAAACTCAGATTTATCGTATTGCTAAAAGCTTTTACGGTATTGAAGACGGTATTATGATCACTGAAGCACAAATCTCTTTTGTAGCTAAAGTTTGGTTTGGCTCTCTTGCAGGTATTGTTTCATGTATGGGAATTTTTCTTGCCTTTGGTGCATTTATTTTTCAGTATGCTGGTAACGAATACCAGACTAAAAAACGCTCTGGCTTTCTTAAAAGGGCATTCAGAAAGACGCTAATTGCTAGAAGAAGAAAATACAACGAACCAAAAATTGTTACAAAAATACAAGAAGTAGAGGTTCCTGTAGAGGTCATTAAAGAAGTCCCGGTCGATAAGATTGTTATCCAGGAGATGAAAGTTGAAGTCCCGGTTGATAAGATTGTCATTCAAGAGGTGCCGGTAGAAGTCATAAAGAAAGAGGTTGTTCATGTGCCAATCTATACCAACGACCCTGACTTAATGAAATTTGGAACAACCAAAGCAAAAGACATTGTAGGGGATAAGTAATGAGTACCTTATCCTCTCCAAGATCTATTGAGTACGTTGAGAGTAACTTTTCACCTGTCAACGCCCATGCTAATAGCATCGTTGATAATGAAAAGCAGTACTCAAGACTCAAAAGGTTTTCAGCAGATCGTGCATTAATTAAAAATATAGCAATCATAGCGCTTGTATTAGGTGTTCTAGCTATCCTTTTGGCCTACGCATACAGCAGGGCCAATGCACCAATTATCGAGATTGTAGAAAAGCCGGTTTATATTGATAAGCCGGTATACACCATCGTTAAGGTTCCAGATCCAGAGTTATCTCAGGTTGTTGAAGTTCCGGTTTATATTGAAAAGTTAGTAAAAGTACCTTTTCAAATAGGCGGAGTTACTGATGAGTTTTCATTTTTTCATAAGGAGCTTGTTTCAATAGACGGAATCTATAGCGTAACTGTAGGTGCGAGCTATGAAAGTGTTAATAGTCCTTACCCTGAAGAGCAGTGGTGTTATGCTGATGGTAAGAAGTCAAAAAGCACAAATACAAATAACCGGATTAATTTAGCAAACAAAACAGGGACAAGCTCTGCAGTTTCAAAGACTTTTACATCAACAGATGCAAAAGAGTTTGGCGCTAGCATTGCTTCGCTTAAGCAGGCCGTTAAGAACTGTATATGGTATCCAGATAGGCCTCCTATAGAGGACATCAGCTCAGTTAGTCCAATTATTACTGATCCACAAGTGCCAGGAACAAAGATACCTCCAAGCGAAGGTGGTAAGAGTGGAACAGGGTTTTATATTAATGAAAATGGCTACTTGCTGACAAATAACCACGTAGTTGATAGCTGCTCATCTATTTGGATTGATGATGGAAAAAGTAAAATTCAGGCATCAATTATTAAGACGGACGCTAACCTAGATATTGCAGTACTCAGGATCAATAAAAAAACAAACATCTATGCCATTTTTGGACAGGTCAGAACGGGTGAAGATGTTATGACTCTTGGGTTCCCTTTGGGCAGTGTTCTTGGTGACGTAATCAAGGCTACAAAGGGTGTTGTTTCAGCACTGGTTGGTTATCAAGGCGACAAGGATTATCTACAGTTTACCGCGCCTATACAGCCTGGTAATTCGGGCGGACCTTTACTTAATGAAGGCGGCTTTGTTGTCGGCATTAATACCTCTAATCTAGTTGGCGAGGACTTGCAAAATATCAACTTTGCGATCAAGGGAACCTCTGCATTAAAATTCTTGGGTCAATACGGCATTGAATTTGAGCACAAAGATTACGTTGATGCTATAAGTTCTGCTGACATTGTTGAGCAGTCAAAAGAGTTTACAGTAAGGATACTTTGTAATAATTAAGCGTGATTTGCTAATAGTTATCTTTTATTGGTTGGTGTGTAACTAAAAATAGATCAAAGTTATACTTAAAGGCTAGTATAAAGATAGCTATGCGGATCATAACGATTATTCTTCTCTTGACATATTCATCGCTTTCATTGGCTGAGAATGAAAGCGATCAATACTTTTGTGATATTAACGCACTTAAAACCATAGATTATTCAGCTGACATGGCGGGTTATTACCAGGATGATTACGATGCGATGTTTCCAAAATGGTTAGCCAAGGCAAAGAGAGGAGATAAAAAATATCAGTTCTATGTTGCTAAGGCTTATCAATTTGGTCAAGGTGTTCAGCAAGATCAAAAAAATGCTCTAGAGTGGTATATAAAGTCTTCTGATCAAGGATATGCTATTGCAAAAAATAATTTAGCAATACTTCAGGATTTCAGCACATCTTTCAATCTTTTATGTGAAGCAGCAACAAGTGGTTTTTCTTTGTCAACATTCAATATAGCTGACTTTTATTTTAGTATTGATAATGATAAAAATAGAGCTTTTGAATGGATGATGAAAGCCGCTATTCAAGAAAATTCTACGGCTCAAAATTTTGTTGGAGAGATGTATAGCTATGGTGAAGGTGTTGTTCTTGATTCTAAAGAGGCTGTTAAATGGTTCAGAAGATCGGCTGAGCAAGGAAATGCTGTTGCTCAAAATAATCTTGGTTGGTCTTACGGTAGTGGTAATGGTGTTGCTCTTAATTACAAAGAAGCTGTTAAATGGTATAGAAGGTCGGCTGAGCAAGGAAATGACTGGGGACAATTCAATTTAGGTCTTATGTATATGGATGGTAACGGAATTGAAAGTGACTTTAAAATGGGTCATTACTGGTATGAAATGGCTGCTCAACAAGGCCATATTGATGCTAATAATAATTTAGGTCTAGATTATAAAACAGGCTTAAATTATGGGGATTCAAAGGGAAATATAATTGTTTCTAATTATTTTAAAGCAGTTGATTGGCTTGAAAAAGGAATTGAGTTTGGCTGTGCAAGTTGTGCATCAATGCTGTATGAAATTTATATTGAAAAAAATAATATTAACGCAGATCCAGGTTACTTAAATAAATTATATAACCCTAAATTAGCCATTGAGTCCCTAAAGCTTGGTCATGAAATGGGTTATGAGAGGGCACCATTAATGCTTGGCTTCATCTATCTGAATGGAAATGAATCTATTAAGCAGGACCTTAAAAAAGCTTTGTTTTGGTTTCATAAGAGTGAAGAAAAGTATCAGGACTCATACTCACAGGGGCAGCTTGCGTTTTTATATAGTTCTGCGACTGGACGTGCCGATATTCGTGATGACGTCGCATCTGTTTACTGGGCTAAAAAAGCCTCTGATCAACAAAATATTCAAGGGAAAACAAATTTAGCTTCAAGCTATGAGTGGGGAGAGGGAGTTGGGCAAGATGGTAATTTTGCGATCAAGACTTACAAAGAAATTGTTGAATTGGGTAATTCTGAAGAAGCTATTGGCGCACTTAAAAAAATTGCATATATTTATTCAATGGGCTTTACAAATGTGAAGATTAATTTTGATATTGCGATTGATTTTTATAAACAAGCTGAAGCAATGGGGGACAGAGAATCTCAATACTTTCTTGGGAGGATTTATTTATCTTTGGGTGATTATGAAAAAGCTAAAAAATGGTTTATTAAGTCTGGATCAATTGACTCAAATACAGCAATTAAATATCTAAATAATGCGCTTAATAATAATGCAGAATCACAGCTTCAAATAGGCCATATTGTTGGTGTTTTTGGAAACACTAAAGCTTCATATTACTGGTATGAGATGGCTGCTAAAAATGGTAATGCAGAGGCACAAAATATTATTGGAGCGTCTTTTGGTGGAACTGACAACTCTAGCTTTGGTGAAACTAAAAATGATGACATATCTCTATACTGGGTTAAAAAGTCTGCTCAACAGGGTGATGCTATGGCTCAAAATAATTTAGGGGTTGCGTATCATAATGGTGCTGGTGTTAATAAAGATATAGATCAAGCCATCTATTGGTACAAGATGTCCGCGGATCAAGGATATGGAATTGCATTTCGAAATTTAGGTAGCATTTCTCTAACAATTGATAGAGATTCAATTACAGCTATTGATTACTTTGAAAAGGCTTTTGAAAACAAAGCTTTTCCTGCAGCTTGGGATCTAGGCCTTGTATATTTGAATGGAAAAAATGGAATAAAAATCAATAAAGAGTTGGCTTTTGAATGGTTTATGAAGGCTGCTAATAATTTTTATAAGCCCGCTGAGTATAAAATTTCAATGATGCTATTAAGGGGTGATGGTGTTGAAATCGATGAAAATATGTCAACTATTTGGCTTATAAAGGCATTTAATAATAATGTCTCAAGGCATGATGTTGAGGTCGATGACCTAGTTAGGCGTGAGCTTGCCTGGAGATTTTTTAATGGAATAGGAGTTGAGAGGTCGCTTAAAAAAGCTAAGGAAACCGACTTGTCTTATGCAATAGATTTACTTGGAGATTGCTCATTAAATCCATGCTCTGTTGATGACTATGTAATGCTAGCTAATGCCTACCAATATGAGATAAACGACCAAAATAAAGCACTAATATGGTGGAAAAAAGCTGCAGACGAAGGTAATGTGTACTCTCAAAGAATGCTTGGGATGCTTTACTCTCTCTGGTCTGAAAGTGCAGGGATCAAGTCTGATTTTGAACAAGCCGAATACTGGTTTTTAAAAGCAATACAGAGTGGAGATCTAGAGTCGATGATTAATCTAGCTCAGGTCTATTATTCTCCTGATGAAAATCCTGGCGTGCCAAGTCCTATATACAATCCATCTAAATCATTTGATTTGCTTATTGAAGCTAAAGAATCTGGATCAACTAACTATTACAATGGACTAATTTACCTATATAGCTATGGAATTGGGGTTGAAAAAAATATTGAAGAAGCGCTCTTATTACTAGATCAAAAGATGAAAAATCTTGAGGAGTATGAAGAGGATTTTTGGTTCAACAAATCATTTCGGATAAATGTTGAAAATAATACTTCAAATGACGATGCAATTTCTAAGTCCATGAATTTCTTTATTAATAAAGCAAAATTAGGTGATGTTAGAGGATCGCTATCACTTGTTAAAATGTATCTTCATAAAGGCTTTGAACATTATGATGAAAAGGAAGCTATTTATTGGTTAAAAAAAATAAATAATAAGAGTATTAAAGCTAATTTAATTCTTTCAGACTTCTCAGATAACTATGAAGAGTATGGTCAAAACCTAATAAATGCAATTGAATTATATGAAAACAATAGCTACGAAGATTACATAGGTGATCAAGAAGTAATTGACGCTTACAATGAAACAGCAAACTATTACTTGCAAATTGGAGTGCCTGAGACTGCAGAAAAATTATTAAGAACTGCAACTAGAAAATTAATTATTGGTGACGAAAATCCTCTTAATCAGTATATTAAAATTACTATGGCTGGGATGTCAGATGATTATGACAATTCAGTGAGTTACCTGGAAAATTTTATTGATGTTGGTATAAATAACCGATTTGATATTGAAGCTAATTACTATCTCACTTTTCATGCCTTTTTAACGCTTCATGACAAATACCTTTCTGAGAAGGAAATTATTAAAGCTCAAAAACTTGCGCTTTTGGCTTTGAATCTCGTTACACAGATGGAAAAAGAAACTCAGGACCCTGAATACTTCTTATCCAGTAAAAAAACTGTACTTTTATTAGTTGCTAGAAACTTTATTCAGACCAATCAAATGGATTTGGCAAAAGAATATTTCTACCTCTATAAAAAAGATCCTAGTAATCTTATGGCTGAGACAGTAAGTAACGATAGTATTGGTTTAATGGTCGATTCAGTATGGGAAAATATTATAGATTCTATTATAAAGGTCGATCATGGAGAAATAGAGGCTGGCTTTCAACAGATTGAAAGCACATTAAACCAAGTTAATGATAGTAATATCCCTCTAAGATCTCATGACTTGGATCTTGCATTAATTCCAATGAATTTTTTCGTAACGAATGGAGAATATCAAAAAGCTTCAATCTTAATGTCAAAAGTTATTGATCTTTATAAAAATGGTGTTGAATTAAGAATTAAGAATAATTCGCTTATTAAAAAAGAAGAAAAGGAGAAAATTAAAAATGTTATTGCAGAATATATCAGTCTTTCTAAAAAAGGAGGCATTGAACTCAAGGACAAAGGATTTGAAGTTATGCAGCTTGCATCTGGTTTAACTCTGTCTGATACGGTCATCAAGTCTATATCTACCAAGCAATTGAGTGGTAATGATTATATTAAAAGTAAGCTCCGTGACTCAATGATCTCACAGAGAAGGGCACTCATTGATCAAAAGTTTGCAAACCTTAGTTCTGACAGTAAAAAACTTAAAACTATTAATAGTAATCTTAACCTATTAGATGAAAAAATAAACTCCTTAAATCAAGATTTAGGCAATTCAAAGCAGTCCACGTTTGAGGCATTTATAACACCTGCTGAAGAGGTTCAAAAAAATCTATCAACTGAAGACGCATTAATTACAATGCTGCTCTCTGTAGATAGTTCTTTTATTTGGTTAACTACAAAAGAGGGTGTTTTTAGGCACGACTCAAAAATGTCATCTGATGAAATCTCTTTGCATGCGAACAATCTTCGCTTGGCGCTTAATCCATCTAATCAGGGTAATATATCCTTTCCAGTTAACTCATCTTCAAAATTATATGACCTTTTAATAGCCCCATTTGAAAAAGAGCTCAGAAATATCGACAGATTGATTTTTGCGCCTGCTCCTGCTCTTTCCCAAATTCCATTCTCAATTCTTACAAAACCAGGATCTAATAACTTTAAAGTTGTAGACAATGTGAACGACCTAAGAGGCGTTAAAAAAGTCACTACTAAGTCTAAAAATAGTCAAGATGACTCTGAATTAAGCAATATTAATTGGCTAATACAGGATTATTCAATTGCAGTTGTTCCATCGGTTTATTCTTATGTTGGCCTTGAAAAAGAATCTAAAAATCAAAAGAATTCTTTAGATCGCTTTATTGGCATTGGAAATCCTTCATTGTCCGGCAATGAGGTTGTATTAAGAGGCCTTGAGCAATACGAATTAGCAGATCAAAGGGGCGCAATCTCAAGAACAATTAAAGATCTATCAGCTCTTCCTGAAACAGAAAAAGAGCTTAAAACTATTGCTAAGTATTTTAATAGTTCTAAAATTGTTACCCAGAATAACGCAACAGAAACTAAAGTTAGAAATATGGATCTTAGTGTCTTTAATGTTATTGCATTTGCGACACACGCCTTAGTTTCAAATGAAATCGACGATTTATTTGAGCCTGCAATCGTTTTAACGCCGATTGACAGTGATAATCCTGAAAATGATGGCCTTCTTATGGCTAGTGAGGTTGCCAAGCTTAATTTAAATGCTGATATAGTCTTGTTATCAGCTTGCAATACTGCTTCATCGTTTGATGAGTCGAACTCCCAAGGACTATCTGGTTTAGCTGATTCTTTCTTTGCAGCTGGTGCAAAATCAATATTGGCTTCATATTGGTCAGTTATCTCTGATTCGGCTGTTGATATTACAACAAGGATGTTTGATGATTCGAATACTGGCAAGAGTTATTCTCATAAACACAGAGAATCTGTTTTAAAGATTCTGGCAGAGCCCAACAGTTACAAATCAAATCCTGTCTACTGGGCTCCCTTTATGGTTGTAGGCATCAATTAAAGCTCTGAAGATACAAGAGAGAAGGCCGCTATTACAAAAATAACCCTCATTAGTCTTGTCTTTGGATCAATCGCATCATGAGCAAAGAGGTTTCTTTGTCTTCTAATGCCATGCAATAAATGAATCGCATCAACAGACAGAAGATCTTGATCATTGCAAGCTTGAATTAATTCAACAATGTTGTTGGTGTGTTTATGTCCCTTCAGCTTCGATTTAAGGATCTTTTCTAACTTTGTTTGAAGATTGATTGGCAACATGAAATCAAAGTCAATTTCCTCAATTACAGAGCTTAGATGATGATTGTTGCCAATGCATTGCTTAGTAATTTTATTCATACTTTTCTCAAGGTCGCTGCTGTCATTTTTTAAATAATCAACTTTTGATGTAAGTTGAATAACACTGGACAAGTATTGATCCCTTTGCTCTTCCATTAAAGATAAGCTAGACTCAAGTGATGTAACCTTCTTTTCAAGGTTTTCAATAGCTTTGTTCTGCCTCTCTATCTTTTCTGACTGATCAACCTGCGCATTTCTGGGCGCTGTTATTTCAACCTTTTCAACGTCATTTTCAAATTCATTAATGAGAAGCTCATAGGTGTCTTTGTTTCTTGGGTATTTCCATACTAACCCGAGAGGATCCCATTGGCGAGGTTTGATCTTTTTTGCTCTCGTCATTAAGGCTTGCGGAATCGTTAGTAAGTAATGATTTTTTGTTTGTTCTAGCTGGATCATATTCATTTTATCTCTCTTATAATTGTTTGATTAGGTGAAGTGAGGCATTGCTTAAATACCCCACTTGTTATAAAAAATACTAAGTTATTGGCATTGTTAAATTATCTCTATTGAGATTATTTATACTGAGCTCACCATTGATTGCAAAAATCTTTATTAATGATGATCGTGTCAAACCATAGCGCTTGGCTTTTTCATCAATTCGTCTCAAGTCTGCTTCGTTAATTTTTAAATTAATTTGAAGAGTTGCGTTCGATGTTGACTTGTATTCGCCAAATAATTCTTGAGTGCTAAAGTTATTAAAACTCATGGTGAGCTCCTTTGTATAAACGACTAGTTGCAAACATAATTTCCGTACCAATCGTAACTACATGACATCCTGTTACCGTAGTTATCAGTAGTCACATCGTTCCCATACCAATCCTGCGTAGTTGATGTTCGATAGTTGCTTCCACTATCTGTGCAGACCCAATTACCATACCAGTCATAATTGCATGAATATTGTGCATTAGCACCTGTAGCTAATGCTGTTAAAGCCATGAATGTTGAGACAGTGAAAAGTTTTTTGAGCGCCTTCGCGCTTGAGAAGTTAGTTGCTTTCATTATATTTCCTTATAGTTAAAGTAGTTTTTGAACACTTTTTTTTATCTTGTTCAATTAATACAACGCAATAATTTGAAAAATATTTCAAAAACCCTAAAAAAAATTAGGATTTTTTAAATATCAGTTATTGCACAGTATTCTTACCGTGAATTTCTCTGACTGCTCAACTATGTCTGCAGAACTTATTGCATCAACATAATCTTTGTGCTCAAACTCAATACCGTATTGGCCTAAGAATCTAGTGGCAGAGGTCCCCTTGATCGCAAAGTTGATATTTTGCAAGTCCTCACCAACTAGATTAGAGGTATTAATGCCGACAACAAAGCCGCCTTCATTAAGGAGGGGTCCACCCGAATTACCAGGCTGTATTGGCGCGGTAAAC
>ENA-ORXF01001409-ORXF01001409.1-marine-metagenome-genome-assembly--contig:-NODE-1409-length-15563-cov-4.294589_pt1 | contig 15563 bp, 25 predicted proteins | sample MGYA00237864_ERZ511476 | MGnify/ENA primary metagenome ERZ511476 (study PRJEB26306, sample SAMN06343908) | marine metagenome | isolation source: coastal waters | place: Atlantic Ocean: West Antarctic... | reverse complement strand
TTTTATAAACGCCTTTATAAATCCCCAAGAAATAAAAAATATTGTAAAAAAAATCATACCTATTTCGATAGTTTTAATATTATCGATCTTATTACCGTAAAGAAATGAAGCGTTTTCCGCTATATAATAGCGTCTCATATCATCCAATATGTATACCGATAATAATGGAATAACTAATACAGCAAACCAACTCATGGGTCCAGGCCAATACCAGGGGTCCTTGTCCCACCATAAATCACCCAGCCTTGCTATAATATTATATAAGAGAAACGTACCTATGGATAATACCAATTGTTGTATAGGGTTGGTTAGTTTTGAAATCGTATCCCCTCCTAAATTAATAATAAAATAGATTATGAAGAATATAATAACTTGTTTATTATACCAAAATTTATCACTCATTAAATACTGCACTTTGCAACTAAGAGGCGAATACCCCGAACCATTCATTATAAACAACGAAATAATAACAAACGCTTTTAATATGGGTATAATACTGGTAACTGCCTTCTTTTTAGTTGTTGTATTTTCTTCCCGTATTAATATATTGGTTTCATCAACCATATTAATATTTATGGGCGCATCCATTATATATTATATATATTTTATCATATTTATTAATGGTCCAACTATATCTGTTATAAATCTATCAAATGCCTTCGAGTGTATATAAAAATAACTATCTAAAACATATGATGTTTCCTTAAAATAGAAATCATAATTATTTTTTAATTCATTTTCTCCGATTTTAATGGCTTTCTCGAATGTTGTTATTCTTTTTCTCTCCTTTTCAAAGTCTTGTCCTTGTAATTTACGTGTATCAAGAATTCCCATATCTATTACTAAAACAAGTAACAACCTCCTGAAACTAACAAACCTTGAATTTAAATACTCACTCGTATGTGAAAATAGAAATGGTTGTCTATTAAATGTTCTTTTCGATAAAAGAACTTTCCTAATATCTTTATTCCTTATACTCATCCTATTTTAATATAAAAAACATTTTTTAATTACATTTGCTAATAGAATTCACCCATAAAAGAACTTACAGTAAATTCCCATCTTGGTCGGTTTCCTCGTAAACGCGGTGCCCGGCTTGATGTTCGTCATGGTCGTTGTAAAGCAAACCCTTTTCGGCTGCATCAGCACGCACCGGACCCAACTTTAACAACATTTCGGCCTTAATCGATTCATCTAATAGTTCTTTATTATGTTTGTTATATTCCGCGATGCGCTTGTTATGCTTTGTCCTGTATCTCCAATAGCTTCGGGCTTGTGAGTTTCCATAGGCGGTAAAGCCGTTGTGCTCTACCGTAAAACTGTGACCCCCGGGTGAAATTTTATAATGGGTAGCGATCCCCAAAGGGTCGTTTTCCATGTCTGCAATCGGAAAGTGATGAACCTCTCCCGTTGCTTCCTCTCTAATCCTGCCAGTCTCAAATACCTTGTCTGGATATTTCTCCGTAATCCATTTCAAATCATCCGTCCCGCCATCAAACTGAACCCATCCATTCTCATTAGTAAAATTTAGAATGTTATTAACGAGTTCTGTTTGAGCGATAACACCATCTCTGGTATGTTTTGTATTTTCTTTAATATGCAAACGGTCATTTGCTGTTGCATTATACACCATAATTTCAGGATTTCCAGGATTTCCTTGGGTAAGATGGTTATTAATTTGCCATTCGACAGAACCTACGATGTTATGTGGAAGACGGTCTCCAAGATTATCGTAGTGTTGATTAATATGTACTACAGGCTTGCCGAAGGACGAGGCGCTTGGCGCGAACGTATTCGAGGAAGAGATGTTGTTTGTGCGGGTTTTAAATGACATATTTGTATTTGGAATACGGGTATATGGGATGGATTAGTATCTACCTATTACCTTGGGTCCCCTCCAGTCAATTTTCTCGATTTTCTCTACAAATACATCTAAGAGCGCCTTCACATATTTGAGCACCTTCGCAGTCTTCTGGACTCATTTCTATTATAAACAGTTCTATCAATTTGTATATTAGATACACAACATCATCCGAAATAGCCCAATTAAATATCTTTACGTTATCGTATGTATCTTTTATAAACATTTGGGGCGACGCATCATATATATTGGGGCGCACACCAATATTATATAAATCTACACCATCCTCTCTGCGCCACTTATATGCAATTACTGTGAAACTACAAGGATATGTGGAAGGACTTGGGTTCTTGTTTCGTATTACAATATTTTTATAACTGTAACCATCGCTATTAGTAAACCCGCTACGTAAATGTTTTCCAAAATTACTAGGATTAATACTACCATTATTCGTTGTTGATTCCCACATATCGTTCATTTATATAAATGAACTATACATTTTTATAACTAATTCAATTTTCTTATTAGAGCCTTCTCCACCAAGATTTTTTTGGTTTATATAAATCTGACCATTCCTTATTATACGATTTCTTTAGTATACCCTTTCCCGTATGTAGCATTTTGCGCAACGCGTTAATTTCAAAGTTTATCTCTTTTTTTTCTATAGTTAATTTTTTACATGCCTTTTCAAGTTCTACCTTCTTTGTGTTTTGTTTAAATATATTTTTTTCATTATTATCATATTTGGTCTTACTTATTTTAATAAATTCTTGTAGTTGGATATCAATTTCATTCAACTCCTTTATTTTTTTCTCTTGTTTTCTTATTTCTTTAGCCTTATATGGCTCCGTAAAAGGCGTTCTACATATAGCACACGTTGTATTACTTTTTATCCACTTAAAAAAACATTCGGAACAGAACATGTGCCCACATATCGTTTTTACACACGAATCTAGTACTATATTATCGAAACATATAGAACAATCATCGCCGATAGTTTCTGACATACTTATTAATATTATATTATATTTTAACTTAATTGAAAACCATATATCGAATTATTGATTCATATACTTTAATTAATGATGGTTTGAAGTGGTTATAGGGCGTATGTTTTTTGACAGTTGGAGAGATAAATAAGACGAATGATCTACTATGTATAAACACACGAATTATTATATTATATATAAAGGAATATATGTTATACATAGCTATATTTAACCTACCCCAATCTTCAATATAGCTACACATGGGTGTTGTATAACCTTTTAATAAAAAATTATAGGTATCCAACAATCCCTCCAATATCCGACCTTCTATTATTTCTTCATTCCGCACATTAAACATTCCACTTATTTTAGTTAGTCGTGTTAGTTTCATATATAATACTCTTTTTGTCGATGCCCTTTCTATGTCTGGTTTAAAAATGAATGGAATCCCTCCATCTAGATAATTTCCCGTATCGTCTATAAAATATGGATCCCCGTTTATTAAATATGGTATATGACAGGATTTCAAAATTGTTGAAACCATTTCTTCCACATTACAATAATTATCCTTTAAAATAAAACAACCTTTATTCACGTCATAATACTTTACAAACAATATATTCGAACGCATATATTCGAATGTTTTTGGTGATACAGTTAAACAAATATCATTCAAAAAGACCCTTAAGCAATCCATTTTTAATGAAGTTTGGAAGGAAACCCTCATTTTTTTGTATGATTCTACATAATAATTCAAATTATCTGTTAAATATAAAAAACCAACCAAAGCGCCAATACTTGTTCCTGATATTCTTGACACATTTATTTTATTTTTATTTTCCAATTCCTTTATTAAAAGTAAGCCACCTATCTCGTAAGCCCCATTCATACAACCTCCTTCTAAAACTAAATCCAAATCTGTTATATTATTCATTTTACCTATATTATTTGCAAGATTTGACACATTCATAGTTAATATTATTATTTTAATATTATACTTTATACTATTATGTGGTTTAAAAATACATATCGTTTCACTCCATTTTACAAACAAATCATTAATAAAATCCCTTATATTCAGGACCCCAAGGAATCGTCATTTAAACACCTAGTTCGTATTAAATTTAATAATGAGTCACTTAAGATTAAAAAACCTAATATTTTGGGTATAAAAACAAAGCATAATATACTATATTATGCCCACTCCTCGCAAATGTCAAATATCGGATGAACTATTTGGTGGCTTCCAAATTAGCGTTGACATCGATTACTATTATGATACCGATGAAATAGCCGCGTATGTTAAAAATATGCTTATCGGGTCTTTATCAAAAATACATTTAGGCTCACTTTGCAATACTGCGAAAAATAAGCATTTCCACATTCATGATAAAACTATATACAATCTTCGACAAGATGAAGAAAATAAAATTATTTTTATTTGTTGTCACTGTTAATTATATAATATTATATTTTAATATTATATAATGGTTCATACAAGAAAAAGAAAACAAGTAAAAAGGGGTAGAAGCAAAAAAAACAACAAAGCAGGGGCTGGTCCCTCTAGACAAGAAATGATAGATTTATTCGATGATATTAAGAAAATGGCCGAACAAGGTAGACAGGCAATTATAGCAGGGATGCCGCATCGTCAAATACAACGTGTTGGTTCTCGCAAAAGCCCGAAAAAAACAGCTCGCAAAAGCCCGCAAAAGCCAGCTCGCAAAAGCCCGCAAAAGCCAGCTCGCAAACTCCTGCAGAAGCCAGCTCGCAAAAGCCCTAAAAAAACAACTCGTAAACTCATTCAGAAACAAGAAGGACCTTACCGCCCTGTATCACCGCGCTCACAAGCCAAACTCTCTTCTTGGTTAAAACGCATACAACAGAAAGGACACACGGACATGCCGATGCAGAAACCAGCTCGCCAACTTCTACAGAAACCAGATGTTGGTCCTATTGTTGGTCCTAGCATGAGCGGAGAGTCGAATTCATTTGCTCTAGACGGTTCCCCTAAGGTAGCTACCCCCGGTTCCTCTAATGTAGTTAAGATGGGACGGTTTATAGTAGAAGATGGCGACGAATCCCCTACACCCGACTTTACACCCGGTTCCCCTGTATCCGATTACTCCATGTCCGATTCCTCTGTTTCCGGTTCCCCCAGCCCGGAAAACAAAGATTAACCCACCTCGTAACCTTGTTGCTTTAGAATGGCAAGAGCCATGACTTCATAATCTTTGGCTATTTTAATAGCGTTCATTTGTTCTGCTTCCAATTCTTTGTTTTTTTGTTCCATATTACGTGTTTCTGTTAAAAGTTTAGTCGCTTCGTTTAAATATTCTTTCATTTGCTCTATATCATTGCCCCGCTCTTCAATAATATCATGCTGCCTTTCAACGATTACATTTTTTTCATCTAGTTCACGTCGTAATTGCGCTTCTTTATTTCGCGCTTTTGTTTCTCGAAGACGAATTTCACGTATTTCCTTTTTTAATTCCCCGTGTTCTCTTAAGATGTCAGGCCTTTCTTTATTTAACGAATCTAAATATTTCTTATGCATAGAACTTTCAAAATGTTGTGCCTTAAAAGTATATTTATTACGGAATGTCTTTTTTGACCCACACCGACATTTAACACCCGACGTTTTAAACATCGTGCTGCTCAAACCATTTAAATCATCTTTGAATGTTCCTGTAATGTCTTGTGGGGTATAGTTATATGCTGTATGAACTAGAGCCATTATAGATAGTAGTTGTTTATCTATCTATATATATTAACTCAATTTTATATATAGATCTAACTCCATTAATGGTGTATCTTGTGTATTTTGTGTATTTTGTCATTTATAATATTATCAATCTTTTTTTTAATAAACCATCCTATACCAATTGATATTATTATCATGAACAATAGATGAATATATTTAGTTTTATTAGTAAATATTTTATCAATATCTTTAATTTGAGAACCGATGTATGTCTCAAATATAACACACGGAATAACGCCAAGCGACCCTATTAAAAAAGTCCATGTTTTTGAATCACTTATACCCCAGAAATAACTAAATAAATGATAAGGTGCTATAGGTGCCAATCTTGATAAAAATATAAGTTCTACATATTCTTTATTAGTAAATTTTGATTCAGAATCTATGAGTATATTGTAATATTTATCCATAAGTAGATTATTTCTAAGCATATTGTTTATTCTTCCCTTCATAAAATAACGGGCCATACAAAAAGACATAAAACCCGAAATTAATACACTTATTATTGTTATGATAGACCCGTGAAAAGTGCCAAACACCATTCCCGCTATTAAATTCGGAATGCTTGCGTTGGATATTAATATACTCGTTATTATTGAAAATAGTATAAAAATACTATATATCTTGTATGATTTATTTTTTCTTAGATAAATTACAAAGGTCTTAATATATTGTTTAATTTTAGGATGTTTTAATGATAAAACCAGTAATAAAGGAATTGCAAATAAAAATATACCCATTTTAATTAGACCTTGCCATTTTTCCCAAAAAGTCGGTTTCTTCTTTTTAGTTTTATTATAAACAACCATCATATATTCTTACTATAATATATAATGCCCACAAGATCGGGGAAATTAAGGAGGTCAAGGAAATTAAGGAGGTCAAGGAAATTAAGGAGGTCAAGGAAATTAAGGAGGTCAAGGAAATTAAGGAGGTCAAGGAAGGGAGAGGGTCTAAAAGAGTGGTGGAATAAATTAACAAGGAGACGACGTGTAAAGGCGCTCGACAAGAAGCGACGGGCGGAGAGACAGACGGAGGCTTATGAAGCAAAGATGGACCGCGCGCTAGCGTTTAGGAAAGAGAAGAGAAGAGAGAGAGACGCACATGAAATCAAAAAGGCGAAAAAAATGCTGCAGGAGTTGAGGGCAGATAAGTTGAGGAAGGAGGCGGAGGAGGAGGAGGCGAAGTACATGAAGATGCTCGAGGGGACGACGGATCCATATAAAGACCACAGCGAAGATCGCAACGCTATAATGATATGGGAAGAGAAGCAATCGCCAAAGCACTAATAAAAGACAAGAGCGAAGAGAACAAAAGTTCAAATATGCTGTTTCTATAAAATTGAAAACCAACTAACATACTAAAAATATACTATAAATCAACCCTTAGTATTCATCCCGAAATGATGCAAATATCAAAAATAATCCTCTTCGCACTCTTAACTCGTACAACAGCTACACCGACATCAACAGTAATATCCTTTAAAGGACAGTCAAACAAAATGAGGCGTCGTCTGTCAAGTATAAGAGAATCAGTAGTGAATTGTGTGAAATTTGAGAATAATACGTGCGAGTGCCCTGGTGGGTGTATGAGTTATAATAAAGATCCAATTAATCCCATGTGTGTTTTAAACAAGTGTTGGGGGTGGGACACAGATAAAACCGAATGCGTGGAAACGGGACCAAGCTTTATTCCCGCAATAGCACTTCAAGCTATTCCCTTTACAGGAATTTTCGGCTCAGGGTTTGGAAACATGGGACGATGGGATTTGTTTGGGATATCCGTTGCGATATGTTTTGGCCCACTGCTTATTTTGTCTATATTGGCGTGTTGTTTTATTTTCTTGTCCGCACAAAATAATAAAAAAGATAATACCGAGATCCCACTCATACACGAGGAGCAAGTCGCCGACTGGGGAGACGTTATTAAATGTTTCGGACATTGTGCTGGATGTTTATGGGTTATAGCTATTGTGGGTTGGTATATAAATGGTATTGTATTAATTGCTAATAAACAAGTTAACGCACCTAATGGGTGCCCTCTTCACTAAAAAATTGAACCTAAAATCATAAAGGTAAATGGTGTTATTTACCACTAATAGCAACACAATCAACATGACTGAAACATATAAAGCCAAACAAGAGTATAGATGGGATGAGATATTACAGAAAACTATGCCGATTGAAGTTATTTACGTTCCAGAACACGGAGCATATTATGCGTGCTATATTGAAAAACCGAAAGAACTTCATTTATTACATAGTGATTCGCCAGGACACCCTTGTTTTGAGTGGACCGAGATGGTTAAACAGTTGGCTTTGACGAGGTGTGAAGGTGAATTAATTGATAGATTTATTGTTATGAGAACACTGATAAAAAATGTAGAGCAGGATTACATTAATCGTTCTAACAGTCCAGATATTATGAAATTATTCTTAGATAAATTAAATAGAGATAATTTTATACAAGTAGTGCGTTCGGTAAGGGAAGAGATTACATGTGTATGGACTAAAGATGTTGCATTATCATTTGGAGCAGTATTAAAGGAATTGAAGCGATAAAATTGAAGTTATATATATATGATTATAATGTGTCATTAAGCTCATATATATTATATATAAAATGCCCAACATTTCGAAAAAACATGTTAAGGAAATCGTTGATTCGTCTCGCGTAGAAGGCAAGGAACTCCTTGCTTGGTTCAAAAGGATTCGGAAGAGTAGAACGCCGCCCGACTGGAAAATGTCAACTTTGGAACCGGAAAGAGCAGAGCAATTTTACGCAAAGTTTATCCGGCTTGGATTCCCGAATATCAAATCTTTGGAAAAAGTCGATATGAAAGATGAAAAATTTAAAAAAATGTTTAATTCTGCGGATGATATTGAGTGGTTATCTAGGTGGCTCGCCGATCTAAATGAAAAACATGGGATATGTTGTTGCTGTGAATGTTATACTGATATTGACCCACTTACCGAAGAATGGCGTGAATGGTGTACAGAATGCGCAGCAGAGTTAGAACAGCAAGAACAAATACGACAAGAAGAAGAAGATCAACAAGAAGAAGATCAACAAGAAGAAGAACAAATGCGACAAGAAGAAGAACAAATGCGACAAGAAGAAGAAGATGAATAAGAAGAACAACGGTGTGGGGTGTAGGGCGTGAGGTAAGTATAAAAATGTATTTTTATTTTATAACATGCCAGGAAGACATATAATATTGCAAATAAGAGATGACGATATTATTCATAAGAATAATAGCAACAAAAAAAATAAATGCATCGGTAAAAAAATGGATTTTTTGTCTTGTGTGAAAAGCAACCCACAATATACAAACTGTATTACAGGTAGTTTAAATTCAAATAAATATTGTAATGAACATGATTAAATTTTCTTAAATTGCATTAAATATATTATAATGCTGATAAAGAATACTGTAAATATTGCCATAATACATACAGTTGCTCGTGCTTCTTTTTTATATTGTTCGCTAGTATCTATTGGTATACCTTCTTCCATATTAATAATATCCGCTTGTTCTAAAATCTCATTGTTCGATATATCACCCGTATATAGTTCAGCAACCACTATATTATTCATTATATAAGTTTGTAATAATATTTATAGCAAGTTTATAATCAATTTAACCATCGTCTTCTTCATCGTCTTCTTCATCGTCTTCTTCATCGTTTTCATCGCTAGCACCTGATACTACACCACATGATGCACCATATGCGGATACTTGTGTTGAATAGCAACCATATTGACTTTTACCCGATAATGCTTGCATCGTTCGGTTGCTACAACTTCTCATAGCCCATGAATAAACATTATAATCCTGTTGCTCTGCCTTACCTTCAATAATACGCTTTGCCGCGATGGTTGACTTTTGGATATCATCATATGTTTCCTTCGCCTGTCGTTGATGATCCGCCGCAAAATTAATCATTCTTGGTTCACCTATTGTGTTTGTTCCCTGTGCTTTAAGACACGGGGTAAATGTGCCGTTTGACCATATACCTGCATCATATAAGATTGAAATACATTCTTCAAGTATGGACAAATCCTTTTCTGCCTCATCTGCTAATCCGGTAATCTCTTTCTGTAGGTCGTAAAACCTTTTTAGTTTATGTGCGTAATGTGTATTTACAGATGAAACCAACACTCCGTTTGGTTCTTCTTGCGTTGTATGCATTTGAACATCGTCTACAATATCATATGTATAGGCAACCCCAACTTCTTCGCCAGTATCGAGTCCAATTGTAATGTTATTATGGATAAAATCTGCTGTATTAAAATCAAGTCCTTTTGTAAGACCTACCCTTTGTCTGAGTGTTACGGGTATAGTAAAGGTAACATCAACGGGTATATGTCTTACGTTGTCTACTTCCCGAACTTCTCCATTAGGCAACGTTATAATAACATTTTTTGCCATGGTTGAGAAGAAGCAATCTTTCAATGATTCTTTTGTAAAGGTAACAATAGACTTGATGTTGTCTATATTCGCAAAGAACCCATCACTACCTTGAGTATCTTCCCACATATTAGACATATTCTGCATTTGTGTATTTTCGCCACACTGGTCCTTGTAAGTAGCAGTACACATCTTTCCTTTTGGTCCATCAGGGAAGAACTTATTTACAAGTGATTTAATATCGGTCTTGGGTAAATCTTTATTTCCACCGTTTTCCTGTCCATCTGACCACCAAATATATACCGAATCATCACCATATTTTGACCCACGTTCAAACATATCACTTAAAGGTTCTGAAAACCGAGTATCGGAACGAATGTTTCCCATATATGGGTCTCCCACATTTTGTTTGATCGCCCTGATAATACTGGGATATGTTTCTCTAGACAATTTAACTTCATCTACGAATACATTTGATCGTCTCCCGTAAGCAATAAGTGTAAGAATTATCTTGGAACCCTTTAATAACATTTCTTCTACCATCATAATTGTCTCATTCGACAACTCTATCAACGGTTTGTCACCCATCGAATTTGAAATATCCAAAGTAGCAAATACATTTACATATATTTTATTGGATGTTGTGTATCCAGTTGGATTCAACGTAATACAACCTTCTGCATTAGGAGACCCTTTAATATATGACCACCTGATCTTGGCTAATATGTTGGGGGGTGGGGGAAAGGTCATATTAATTGAATCTGATTCTGGTCCCACATTTTTGGGGGCGTTTCGCAATAATGCCAGTTTAACATCGGTGTTTTCAATTTCTTGTGTAAGGCGTGCAATCTTGGATTTATCGGGAAACATCGACCGCATCTCATTCAGAACTTCTTCTTCAAGATGTTTTAAAAGGTTTTCAAATACCTGTTGTTCCATTTTAGGGCTTTGTGTAGTCATGATTTATAATTATGATGACTAATATTAGAAAAAACTTATTCAATTTATTGAATAGAGACAAAATATATAATAGTCCCCACTATAACGGAAATCAATATACAAACAATACACGCTTGTATATCGCTCTCACATTTCTCAACGTCTTTGTTTTGTTCTCTTTCTCGAACAAAATTTACTAACCGTGCTTGCGGAATACAATCTTGGGTTGGTTCACCAGTATATACCTGTGCTAAGGAAATATCTATACCACTAGCGCGGACTCTTCTTAATGTTTCTTCACGTATATTTAATTCTTCATCTGAGTATTCGGGAACCATCATTTATATTATTAACAAAAATAATCTTTAGTTGTTTTGTTAATTTTAGTTTTATACTATGATATTCTAACCAATCTTGTGCCAGAACGACGTCCCACGTCGTCCTTCCCACGCAATGCGTGTCCCACCCTGGTCAATCCTCCCAAACCATTCCCGCATTGCCTTGTTCTTTCCCCATGGAGCCCTTAATACAATCCTGAAATCGTCGCCACCAAACCTACCTTTTAATATAAAATCAAATAAGTCTTGTACCGTTTCGCCGTGCCAAATCATAATGCGAGAAGCGGCCTTTAACTCGTGCGCTTCTCGCACAGAATACCCATGCTCCTCGTGCTCTGCAATGTGGCAAACCCTTTTACCCCAGTCGTCTTTCCACACCCCACATAGTGTACCAGTATTCATTGTTGTCGTCGTTGTTGTCGTCTAATATATGGGCTAAGTAACTCCACCATAATGCCCACACTTTCGATTCAATTTTATAGAAAATGTCATTGTACTTTGCACCATGGCGCTCGAACATACTTTAAGACCCCACCGTGGTGATAATTACAATGCTTTAGTGTATACTTTTAAGAGCGCTCCCGCAACAGTTATTCGGTGTATGATTCCTCAAGCCTCTTCGTCCGCCTCGTCATGTGGGTGCTTGGCAACTAAGTCGGTTGCCAACGCCATGTTGTCTGCCCGCCACACCCTAACGTTGTTTTCATAAATAAGAACAGAATAATCCATATTAAATGTGGGAAAATCCCAAGGCAAAGCATCTTTAGGGACTTCGAATGACAAAATACTTATTATTTCGTTGGTCGCTTGTGAATGATCGAGGGCCAACAAACCCCATTCTGTTATCGGGGTTGCCGTAATTGCTTGCATTATTTAAACGGTCGTTTAATACCTTTATTGATGATAAGTGCCTTTTTTGTTGTTCATATATATCACTTCAATTTTATATACCATGTTCCTTATCTGTATCAGCAACCCTTTTAAACTCAGACCAGCTGCGACGTAATGCGGACATGCGTTGACTATGCAATATTTTTTTCGTATGCACCTGTTTTTTATTAATCTTTTCGTTGCTCTTGTTTGTGATTTTATGCCACATCTCAGGGTTTTTGGCGTATATGTTATCTAAAATTTTTTTTTTATTTTTTGTATATTTGGACTTTGCCCCATCGTGCCTTCGGTCGTATATTTTCGAATCGTCTCGATCCTCTTTGTAATCCGTTAATTGAATGGCTTTTCCAATATTAGCACTACAGACCTTTACGATAGGCTCGTTTTCCAGGAGAACAGGGACACCGTTAATATTTGATGTAATGTAATACCATCTTTTAGTTCCATCATCATATGTAACGTGTAGTTTTTTCATATCCTTATTATATGTATCAATCGTTCCTTTGAACCACTCACTTGGTCTACCAGACATAAATCTCCACATAACCCTTACTTTTGAATGAACCATACTTTTGGGGTTTTCCATTTCACCAACTGTCGGTTTCCTGTATTTGTTTTTTTTGTATCCCGGCCATGTATAGACAACCTGGTCTTCCTCCTTTGAAAATCGTACCTTTTTATTTTTACCCTGTTGGGTAGAAAGGAATTCAATTGCGCTTTTAAATGACATGTTTATTGATTTATAGAGTTTGCTAATTGGAGTGCTTTAATACTATAAAATCTCTATTCAATTTTATATAAATGTCTATATATATATATGGATCTCCCTAATAAAAACTGGATAATCGCAAATATAATTGGCATGGTGATATGGATACTATTATTTGTAATATATGACGTTGTTCTTAAAGTCCCACAAAATAATAGTCTGCTTGTCATATTTGTGTTTTTATATATATTTATCTCTATTGTTGACTTTTATTTTTATCATAAAAGTTCTTTAGAAGAAGAGAAAAAGACAATTGGTCAGCAATTGCGAGATATGATGGGTTCGATAGGTATCAGCGCGGTAATACTTATTGTATATGGCGCATATCATTTATATCAACGAAGAAAGGCGGCGAATCGGATTGCTTTTATTATTAGCAATATGAGTAATAAGTAATACGGGTTAAAAATAATATGATATTTAAACATCATGGAACTAAGCAACGGTCTTTATTTACCCGAAGAAATACGACGAGAAATTTGTAGTTATATAATTGATGATCGGTTGACGTTTAAATATGTGATGCATGAGATTAAATATTTAAACTGGTATATGTGTTATAATACAAGATATTTCCCAGATGAGTATTTTAAAATAGCATCTGTCATAGATAAAGCAAAACGAAGAAAACATATGAAAAATCATTATATACATAGTCAGCACGAACGGCAAGGACTTAACTGCTCTTGGACTCACGATGAAATATGTTTTGCTTATCCAAATCCCAAATATTGGTTAATAAACCGACCAAAGATTTTATATTACTGTAAGGTCTTTTATAATACATTACTTCATCCTGATATACATGTGACGGGGCAACCCATTTACATGTATCAATTTGTAGAAGCTATAAAGAATTGGTTGGCATTTAAAAATAAATTAATGTTTATCAATATATCAAATTTTACAAAATTAAATTATATTCTTGGTGGGTATGGTGCTGAAGCAGGTGCTAATCGTAGAAAAGAGGATATAATTAATGAGAAAATCGTATGTGATTTATTATTAACAATAATAAATAAGTCAATAATAAATAAGTCAATTGTTATTTTTTAATATGGATAATAAATATATAGATGTCTCATTTTATCATAGATCACCCAAATACATCAATGCAACCCTCTTATAATAAGCCACTTACTCCTGGATTTATTAATGGTATACAACGCCAAACCATACATAAATTAATAAATATAAATTCTAGTATCAGAGAAGAGTCGGCTCCTGGGTGGTCGAACACTCATAAAAAAAATGTAGATGATGATTTGGCGTTGTATGCCAAATGTAAAAAAAGCAAACCATGTGAAGTATGCGATAAATGTTGTTATTTGCGAAAATGGAAAAGTTCAAATTTTATAGTACGCTTGCCCGAAACTTTAGATAAAGTGGTTTCTATGAAATTAAGTGCCGCTGAAATACCAAATACAAGTTATGTAATATCGCATACTATTCAAACCAACGTCTTTCAGGTGGTTAAACATGATGGAAATCTTGTTCCTGTGGTATTACCATCTGGTAATTATACTATAGAACAACTCGTGTATTTAATCAATAATATATTGGACGCGTTGAACGATTGTATAGAATTTTCAATCCGGACTGGATATGACCCCATCAGTGGGCGTTTTTATTTTTTTTTAATAGATAGTGAAAATAAGCCACCACCAAAACATTGTGGATTAGACTTCAGATTACCAAATGATAGTAGAGATATTAAAATGAATCTGGGGTGGATGTTGGGATTTAGGAAGCCGGTTTATTGTTATGAAAATTATATTGAAAAAAATAATGTATGGTCAAAAGAATCAAAAAATGCGGTATGGCCGTGTAAAAGAGAATATTCATCTTCTTGTAGTCAGGAGATAACCATGGCCCAAGCCGCGGGAAAGGGTATGGAGGGCGGGAGCGGGGGTGGAACGGTATGGAACTTCGAAAAATTACCGTATTGGCCACACGGATTTATTGCGGAAGGTTTGTTGGATATTACTGGACCAAAATATTTGTTCTTAGTTGTTAACGATTTCAATAACAACGTTCATAACAAATATACATCTCTTGTAAGGAGTGGTTTATCTATCCCAGTATCTAATATTTTGGCCAGAATATCGCAGCCTTTCGGTAAAAATAAAATCGGTTTTGACGACTCACCCGATTTAATACCTAAAATACGTGAATACTTCGGTCCCGTAAAGATAGAAAAATTACATATTCAATTGGTTGATGAAATGGGACGAATTGTGGATTTAAATAACAACGACATTTCATTATTGTTGGATTTCGAATGTCTATATAATTTATAAGTATATATTAATGGGTAAAATAAAGGTAGGTAGTAAAATGGTTGGCAATGGAATGGTATCGAGAACGGCTTTGGACATCGCACCATCAACTGATATGTTGGAAGAATATAAAAATTTGTATTCTAATGTAGGCGAAATTACTAATACACTTTTGAATACCTTTAGCGAAAATGGTAAAACACTAGAAGAATTAACCAATATTAATGACTTTGATAAGTATTCCGAGTTAGCAGATAAATTTTCTTTAAGTAATAAAATCTGAGAGAACTTCTTATTAATTCGGTTAAAGCTGTGAAACATA
>ENA-ORXF01001406-ORXF01001406.1-marine-metagenome-genome-assembly--contig:-NODE-1406-length-15594-cov-15.372559_pt1 | contig 15594 bp, 20 predicted proteins | sample MGYA00237864_ERZ511476 | MGnify/ENA primary metagenome ERZ511476 (study PRJEB26306, sample SAMN06343908) | marine metagenome | isolation source: coastal waters | place: Atlantic Ocean: West Antarctic... | reverse complement strand
GGAAGCCGCCTTCAGAACGCACTGGTCCTGAGAAAGTTGTGTTAGCCATGTGATTCTCCTGTCGTGGCAAATGTCAGTCGCACCATGCGGCTGTCAGGGATAGGAGAACAATACAAGATTACTGAACAAAAAGAAAGAGGCGACTTTCGCCGCCCCTTCCTCGTAACAATAGTGTCGCGTTTATGCAGCGCCGGGAGTTCCAAATACGGAACGCCAGTCACTTACGCCAAAGGAATAACGCTCACGCGCCTTGAACCGCATGTTACCTGTATCAAAATCGCCTTCCATGGCGGTCTTAATTGGTGAACGGTTGAAGAGCTTGAAGCCGTTAGGGGCGTCAGTTTTAATGAAGTAGGCGTCACTGTCTGTCAGGAAGTGATTTACAGCAGCACCTTCAGGCAACATGCCCATATTCTTCATTGCGTTTGCATCGTTGTCCGCTGTTCCAGAACGCAGGTTAGAGTTTAAAACCCGCTCTGCAATAAATTGCAGTTCTTTTGGAATAACCAGCTTCATGCCGCGAACCGCAATCTTTAGACCACGCTCGTCAGTCAAGCCAGCAATATCAATTAACATCTGCTCAAGAGATGTTTCGTTGAGGTCTGCCGGAGTAGCTAGTAGGTTTGTCTGATTGCCAGACAACGAAGGGTGAGCAGCAGAGCAAAGCGCTGCGCCGTCACCAATAGCACTTACACCTGTCGCGAACGCGTTGTTCAAGATAGCTGCACCTTTGATCTGCTTTGTCTGCGCCATTGAGCGAGCCAGAGCTTTGGTGTAACGAGACGCCAAACGATCATACAGGTTATCTTCAATAGCTTCCTCTGTAATAGAGAATGCTAATGCGATGGTTTCGTGAGTATAACGCGCTGTGTAAGTTTCCTGTGCGTCGTCAAAAGTGATGGCAGAGCCTTCACCCTTAATCGGTGCAGTTGAGAAACCTCCGAGCATTACTTCTTCCTCAAAAGCTCGGTCTGAGCTTTCTTCGTCAAAAATATCGGCATGCTCGTTTTCATAACGGTCATATTCCAAGCCAAACAGTGCGTTAAGGCCCGGTTCTAGCTCTTTAGCTAGTTGTGCGCGAGAAATAGCCATTGTCTATACCCTTCCTTATACGCCGGTCGTAGAAACAGTACCCGCAGCAATGGAACCTGTAGGCGCATTGAAGTGGTTGTTTATACGAACGATTAATGGGATGCCAGCAGCAGTGAAGTCGGAATTAGCAATATCATTTTGGATACCCATAATTCTTAACGCCAATGTGTTGGTAGCTGCGATTGTATTTAAATCCGCTGTTGCAGAAGACAAGCCAGTGGTAGTTGAACCGCTGTTACCTGTTGCAAACGCAATGTTTGCAAAAACCGCTGCGCGGATTTCTGCTTCAGTATTGGCCGCAGATACTACGTTAGAGGTAGCAATTTGGAACAATTGATTTGGATCGTCATACAAAAACGCTTTGACGGGGAATGCAGAATCCGCGCCAGAGCCGGGCCAGAAATTCGAAAATACTGGTTTACCGGTTGAGTCCGAAATGTACTCACAACCGCCAAACACACCCGCAATACCAACGTTACCACCAGCCGCAGCTTGTAGATCGTCAATAACACCACCAGCTAACGGGATAACCGCCATGCCGTGGAAGATTGGGTTTGTGTTGCCAGCCGCAATACGGTATTCGGTCATACCCCCAGACGAGACAGTGCTGCCTTGCCGGGAGATGGGTCGAAGGCCATAAGATACGTCTGTATTAGCCATTTGTCTTTCTCCTTAGTGGGAAGGTAGTCCTAATTTTTCTTGGGACCACCAAAAGTTACACGAGATTGACGGTCAGGATTACTGATCGTCATTGTTGAATGCGCGTTCTCCCGCATCATATCCGAGTCCACTGCCTGCATCTGGTCTGTATTGCGTTGTGCAAAATAGGCCGTCCGTTCAGCAATAGTTTCATCGGGAATGCGAGCGAGCATTAATCCACCCACTCCAAACACACCTTCATATTTACCTGATTCAACTACCGGGGATTCAAAGTCAGGGTATTCATCCTCACGGACAAGTTCCCAACCTTCACGCATTTTAGCGCTGATGTTTTTACGATCATCAAACCCACGCGTTTCGGCGCGTATCCAACGATGCTTAAAACCATCCGGTGCAGGCGGTGCGTCCAACATGGACGGGGGAGCCCAAGGCTTACGAGAAACCTTTTTCTCCCGGGTTTCATTAGCGCGAGAGGTTCGATTGATAGCAGAACTACCTGTTTGATTGTTTTGATTTGTCATTCGATTAACCTTTCACATATTTCGCATATTCTTCAAGCGGCACACCCAGTTTTTTCGCAATTGCGACTTGGCTCGGAGTGAGTCGAACCTTTCTCCCACTATTGCGCCCAGATGGAGTTCTTGAAGCACTAACAACCGTCTGAGCGGGCCGTTTGTTCGAACTGTTTGCACCGGTATTAAACTTATCAGCAATCCGGTGGTCTAGTTCACTATAGTAGTCTTCGCTCTGCGGGTCAAACCCTTCGTCTTCAACAAGCTTTTTATGTATCCCAAACGCGGCATATGTCATGGCCTCGTCTTGGCCAAACCAGCTATTGCGCAAAGCCCAGCGCTCTGCTTTTTGGTCAGGTCGGCGGGGTTGTTGGGCAGGCATAGGCTGTTGCGCTTGGTGTTGCGCAGCCGCCGCCTGCTGTTGACGAGCCCGGTCTTGTTGCGTCTTAGCTTGGTTAGCCCGGTCTTGCTGTATTGCCAAAGAAGTCATGTTTCGTTGGGCTTCAACGGTAGCTTGACTGTCGCCCATCTCAATTGCGCGGGCTAGGTTAGCTTCGACCTGAGACATCTGTGTGTTAACGCGGTTGGTGTATTCGTTAACATAGTTTGTATCAAGATTAGCCATGCGGGTTTTAAGTCCTTGGGACTCGTTTTGAACCTGCTTTGCGTAATTAACCGCTTCTTGCTCGCGGCGTTCTGCCTCACGCATTTTCTTCGTAAGACGGTCAATACGCTTCTGCGTATTCGTTTCCGCTTTCTGGAACTGGTCGTCCCCGGAGTCAAAGTCGTCCGAAACTTTCGTCTCTTCCACCTCTACATCCGTCTCTTGTGCATTACCGAGTTCTAACTCGATTTGGTTGTCATCTTCAGCCATTTTTAACTCCTAGAAATGAAGAATATCTTCGGGGGATGCGATTTTTGCGAGAACCTCGTCGTCGTTGAGTATTCTAACTTCACCGCCATCAATGCGGAAACGTGATCCAGCGTACCGAGCAAACATTACCCAATCGCCTTTTACACACCAAGAACCTTCCGGAAACTTTGTAGCGTCCTTATAAGCTAACTCGCCCACTTTAAGGACGTAGCCAACTTGCGTGGACACTGCATTCTCTTCGACAATCTTGTCAGGAAGGTAAATTCCGCTCTCCGTCTTGCCCTTACCGCGGTAAGGTAAAATTAGAAGTCTCCATCCAGTAGGAGAAGGCATTCTATCTAGGAGGCTTTCCCCAATTGACTCGGGGTCTAATACTAGCTCAGACTTTTCTTTGTAAGCTTGAGCTATACTTTCAGTGGCTGCTTTAGCCGCTTTTAAGTCGATCTTTTGCGTTTCAGTCATTTGAACGCTCCTGTTTTTCTAGCAGGTCTTTTAGTTCCTGTTCCACATGATTTAGGCATTCCATATTGCCCATAAGCTCACGATATTGCTCCATAGATTTGACATTTCCGTACATCATCAAATCAACTACCCCCTGACGCCTCTCTCTTAATATTCGAAAGACGGCTTCAGCGGTATGTATTTCGTCCATTAATACCTCGCATAATATCTAAGAATTTACGATATTATCTTAGCACGGTTTATATAAGATATGCTAGGACAAAGTATAAAGATATGCGAGTAAGTTAAACCATAAGCTCGAAATGCGGCCCATCTATGAATGGTCTACGACCTTGTGTCCGGCGCTCATCAATATAACTGGTCATGGCATCTTCCATAGTTCCACCGTGAAACTGTGCTATATTTGAAATTGTCCATGCCGCTCCCCACCGAATAGGAACATCCACTTCTCTTGCAGCTTCAGCCATAGCATCGGCTATGTCGTCATAAAGGTTGAGTTCCCACGAGGCCCTTGAGCCGATATATGCCATTAGGTCAACGGCATATCCCTGAAGGTGCTTAGACTTCATTGTCTGGCTTGCGCCCTTGGCTACAAGGTCTTGCTGCTCTTCCAGCGTTCGCATTCCGCATATAACGCCAAAGTCGATCTTTGTTTTGTGAATGGCCGATTTAACAACCGCAACAAGACGAGGGTCTAAACCCTCTAGCTTGGCTTCGCTTCTCGCGCTTAATTTAAAAGTCATTTCTCTATCCTTACGTTTAGACAAGCAACAGCAATTCCATTGTGTGTTACCATGATTTCTGCGTGTTCTCTATTCTTTTCGCATTCAACATTACTTTCGTACACCGCTAGTTGGAAATACTCTACTGGTTGCCCTGATATTAACTGCATCCAGATCAGCACCCACACTACTTCGTTAACCCTTTGGTCTTTTCATATGAACGTAAACCGCCAATTCCAAGCATACCTAGAAGCACTGTCATAAGGCTACCCATGTCAAACTCAGGCAGCGGTGGTATTTCTGCACCAGAAAGGGCCACTACAAATATAATTAGTGGGCAAAGGATAAAGTGGTACAGTAGTGCAAATCCACAAATCCACCCTACGAAGGGTCGCCAACCGCCCTTGAACAAGCTGCCAGACGCCGCCTCCGCCTTGTTGATCTCCAACTGAGCTAACAGGGCTTGCTGGGCGTGGGTGTCGCTCATTGTAGCTATTTCGTGGGCCAGCTTGGCCTTCATGTCAGAGTCCGGGATTACTTTATCAAGGATGCCGCTAACGGGGCCAATTAAACTTGCAATTAAGCTCATCTTTTAGCCGGTTTCTTTTTTAGGACCTTCTTTAAGGTCCGCGCCTGACCAGCATGCAACTTGGATGCTTTCTTCAAGCCTTTTATAACTTTCTTAATTGTTTTGTCTGACATTACCTATCTCCTTGTTCTTTTTCGTAGCTTATGGATGTCTTGTTTGCCTTTGCTGACATCATGTTGAACCCCATAAATGAGGCTACCACGGCTGATGCACTTAGCACATATACGGAGGCCACTTCAGTAATTAGTGTAGCGGCCTTATCAAAGCCTAGCACAGACGCGAGCAAAATAATAAACGGATAGATCAGCATACCAATACAGCACCAAACAACTAGCATTCGCTCTGTATTGCGTTTAAGGTCTTGGTCAGCTATTTCCAGACGTTTGTCCTGAAGTGCCAAGATATTCCATTCATCTACACAGATAGAGCCATTGGAATCTAGGTCTGCCTTTTCAAACTCTGTCATGCTGGGCTCTCCAAAGTTTTGCGAAGCCAATCGCAATGTTTTTGTCACGGGTTATTATGACGATTTTACCTAACTTGTCCAGAATAAGCCACTTTCTTCCACTTTCTAAAAGCAACACTTACCACTTTCCTTGACTTTTTCCAATAAAGTAAATCGCCAACGCTAAGAGTGCCCCGCCTATAATTGTAGCGATAAGACCTACGCCCCAGTTAATACAGTTATCTATAAATTCTTGTTTCTGATATACAAGCTCACGTTGCGCCTTGCGCTGTTGCGCTTCAATCCTAACAATTTCTTTCCAAGCCGTAGGCCCATAGGTCCAAGAAATATGGGCTCTTAGCTCTTCACGCATCTCAGCCATCTTCTGCTTCTTAGTCCAGATGTCCAATGCTGAAGCCTGTGTGTCAGAAAACATCTTATACATCGGTGGCTTCTTGGCTTGCTCGTCAAGAAAGTCCATGTCAGAAACAGCCTTGCTCCAAGTAGAGAGAGTGCTTCCCATTGATGTGATGTCTTTTCCGACGGAAATAGCTTTTTTAAGCCCAGAGAATGCCATACTGGCCGCAGAAAACGCCGTGATTGGATCGATCATGCCTCATGCCCCCATATTAACGAGGGCATTATAGCACATAGTTAACTTTTAAAAAAGTTAGAAAGCCTGTTAGCTGGAATAACCCAGATAACTTGTGCCGCGGATCGCTGCACCCGCACCGCGGACAGTCATCTTGTGAGGCTTCTTAGTGTTAGTATCAACACCGTAGGTCGCAATGCCGCCAGCAACAGGTGCCGGAGCAGATGATCCATATGGGATACGTCCTTGGCCCTTAATGTCTGCATAGCCTACAGCCGCGGCTGGATTGCTAGGCTTAGAGCCGTTTACTTTTACTTTAGCCATTATCTTGGTCCTTCTTTCGATTGGAGTTTCATGCGCTTATTGCGGAGCAGTTGACGACCTGCGCCCTGTAAACTTTTGGCCGCGGCCCTAACGCCCCCAGTTCCGACCTTACCAAAACCATCGCCGCCGTCACTACGCAAGGTTTCTTCCGTGTACTCTTCTTTTGAGGGGTATTTAGACACGAGCTTCTCCTAAGTTTAATACTATTATCGTCTTAATACCGCAATACCGCACATTATCCTAAAACCTAAAATTCTGAATCGGTTGCGTAAACTGGTTTCCAGTCATTGGTTCGTATACCTGCTGTTCCGGCATCGGCTGAGGTGTCGGCTGAGGTGTCGGGCTGCCACCTCCGCCTTGGATGGGATTAAACGGGTTATTGGGTTGAGGTGTCGGCATCGGCTGCATCTGATCTGGGTTCGGCTGAGGTGTCGGCTGAGGTGTCGGCATCGGCTGCATCTGTTCCGGCATCGGCTGAGGTGTCGGCATCGGCTGTATCGGCATCTGCTGTATCGGCATCTGCTGTATCGGAGACTGAAAGAAAGGGTTTTGAGACTGCGGTTGAAAAGTACCGTAGGTTCTACCGCCTTGGCCGCCGGAAGGAAGTTGACCAAAGGGGTTCTCCCCCTGAGCCGGAGGGTTGATCCCAGCGCCCCCCTTGTAAAGGGTCTCGTCATAACCGTAGTCATACTGGCTTTCAGGCATCACGTTGTTCTGCGCGTTCGAGGTGGCAGCTAACGTTTCTCCGGGGGCTTGGTACATCCCCACGGTGCCGCCCGACCCTTGGGTTATATCCCAACCCGAATAAGAGCCGCCCATTCCGTCAGACTTTTCCTGATAAGTATATATTGTGCCGTCGCCCGCATTATACATGTCGCCTACATTAGCGGGCGCACCAAAATCAAAGCCCTCTTTTACAGCCTCGTCACGAGAGTTTGGAACCTGATCCGTCTTGTAAAGGGTATCGTCCTGAAAGAAAGGGTTTACTTGTTCAGGCGCATACTCACCTGTTTGTGTTAAGTCCCTGTAAAGTTCGGGCATACTTGAAAGTTTTTCACCGGTGTCACTGACATAATCCGCGTCATTCATAATTCCCTCAAGAGAACGACCAAACCTACCAAACCTGTCGCTTTCTAGCTCAGTGCCGCTCTCGCTCATAATCTCCCTTAACCTCTCGTCTGGAGTCGGTCCCGACGAAAACGCTGCGCCTTGTGAAGCATTAACTCCGGGGGAATAGGTTAACTGTTGTAAGGGTTGAGATGCCATGTGATACCGGGCGTCTCCCGCATCTAAAACGCCGTCTCCAGTTACGTCGTAGGTCGCTAGTTGATCCGCCGAAGGGCTACTAGGTAGTGCATTAATATCACTAATTAGTTGATCGTAAGTTATGTTCTTATCTATCATTACTGTTGCCCCTGCTGTTTTAGAAGCTCACGCTCCATAGCCGCGTCGATACGAGCCTTGGTTTGATCCGCCTGTGCGCCCAACCGTTGCGAGAACTGCTGTCCGCGCATCTGCTGACCCCTAGAGTCAAGCTCCAGCTTGGCTTGGTCAATCTGGTTGTCTGCCTGATCCGCCTGCGCCTTCTGTTGCATTTCTGCCTCTTTAAGTTGTACCAGAGGGTCCGGAGCCCCGGCACCCGACATCTCCGCAGACATATCTTTCACTTGCTGCAAGCCTTCCGCAACAAACTGAGCAGTCAACTGTTCGATCTCCAACATCCCCGAAGCATCCGCAGGATCGCCGCCATTCTCATTTACCTGCTGTAGGTAAACAACCGCCGCCTGTTCTCTAGCCGCTTGCTGAACGTGCTGCATAATGTGCTTCTGAATAGCAACCGCCACCGGAGGCATGCCGCCGACAATAGGACTTGTGCCAAAAATCAAATGCGCTTGAATATGAGACTGGTGGTTCTGACCCTCAAAGGCCAACAACGGCAACATGTCCAAAGAATTGATATTCTCTTGTGCCGGATCAAGCGGTTTAGGCTCTTCTATCGGTACAGATTTCATCAAACGATCCACATCCGTAACGCCCAGCGCTTCATACATATCACGAAAAGCCTCGTGCATATTATGTATTTCAGGTGCCTTAGTCGCTAACTCTAACTTAGTTTGCGCAAGCGTGATCCGTTGTGCCTGACTAAAGGCGTTAGGATTACTAACCGGTATAACGTCAATCTTGTCGTCAAAATCTTCCGCCATAATAGTTTCGTCAGCGCCCGCAACAGAGTACGGATACTCCTGCGGTAAACTCTCAGACATAACACGAGCAAGTATCTTGAACTCCAACCGCATCGCATAGTGCAAGCGCTTATGTACAGCACTCATGACCCGCGAGCCCTGTTCCATCATTGCCATTGTAGTTCCGACAGGCGCGTTCTGATTACCGTCGCCAACCTTCAAGTTGGTGATAGTAGCAAACCGCTGGCCCGCTTCGACAACAAAGCCAAGCAACTGAAACAACGTCTGGTCGGGACCCTTAAAAGGTAGCGGCATAAGACTATCACGAATAGCCCCACCCGGAGCATCCACATCTCGGAACTCTCCGGGCTGCAACGGTTCATCGTCGTCCCTGATACGAAGTCCGCGGGCCTTGAAACCCGCTGGGAGGTTGGACAATGTACCGGCGTCGATCAACTGACGCAGTGCCGCCGTGGCGGTTCTTGACAAACCGCCAATCGTATGGATGAGCCCTAAACCATAAAAACCAAAACCCGGTAAAAACTTATAGTGCGTGAAATACTGGATTTTCTTTTTCTTGGAGTCATCCTCTTTGTAATTCCTGCGGATACACAAGATTTCCCCGTTATCCATGGAAAGAGTTACAATATAAGGTATTTTAATTCCTGTTGGCTCGTCGTCACTGTCAACCTCCTCGTAACCCTCAAGGTCTAAGTCAACGTGACATTCCAAAATAGTGCAATCATAGTCAATCTGACTAGGTTCCATGCCGTCAATGCGGTTGATTTCGCTACCAACACCCGTGATTTCACGCTGTGCAGGGATAACATCCACATCTAAATACATCCCCATTACCTGACGCTTGCGCAAATCGTTCAGCGACATGCGAACAACCTGAGTGACGTTAGGGCAAGTGTCGAGGTCCGTGGTCTCATACGGAACAACCAAGTTCTCCGCAGGCACAAACTTGGAAACAGCACGATCTAACGTCTCGTCAAAGTAAGTTTTCTTAAAAGTAGACCCCGCCAGCGGTAAATAGAACAACATTTGATCCATATCGGGCGTGTAATCTTCCATCACATTAGTGATGTAGTAATTCATAAACTGACGGACGCGCTGACCCTGTGCCGCCTTGGCCCGCGTTTCCTTGCCCAGCACTACAGTGCGGACAGGACCCGATGACGGTAGAAGCTCGTTAAACGCCTGTGCTTGGAATTGGGTGGCTGCTTCAGCTAATAACGGGTGAGTAACCCCTGTGGCTCCCCTGAAGGGCTGTGTGCGCTCTTCGTAGTTAAAGCCCAGCAAATCTAAACCGTTTGCATACGCATCTTCCCACTCTTGCCGACTGGCCTTGTTCGCGTCGTACTCAGCTAACATCTCGCTGGAAATGCGCGACAACTCGCGGTCCGGCATCTCTTCGGCAAGGTTAGCGTCAAACTCTAAGCTATCGCCGCGCTGGTCCTGTGGGTCAAAGTCAATCTCTACGCCGCCGTCTTCCGTAGGAGTAATGCCAATGTCACCAACATTATCAGCTTCAATCATGGCTATAACATTGTTCTGGGAATTAGGGAGTTCGATCTCTAGCTCCGCAGATAACTCTTCGTCTGTAAACTGGGAAGGGACCCCAGTATCCATTAAGCTACCTGAGTACCCATTTTTCTCTTTGGCCATTCATCTCTCCTATGCGATTTAGTCTAAGTATTACTCATACCCTTCATACCCATCGCGTTTCGTATCATAAAAACCCTCTTCGTCACGAGGGAAATAAACGTCAGGACCCTTAGAGGGCGACTTAAAGTTAGCCGGGGCACGAGGCTGGTCTTCGGCAACCGCCCCCTGCTCGTCCTCCGTGCGCCCTAATATCTCATTTAACTGTTTAAATATTGCCCCGTCAACTAATCTCGTGATTTCCTGCGCCGTAGCGTCAATGCCCGCTTTCTGAAATATCTGGCGACCAATAGCGTTGTTCCGCGTGTCCATAGCCACGTCGCCTTTGGTAGAACCCCCAATCGTATAGTCCATAAACTCACCAATACCACCCATAGCGGCAGCGGTATTCGTACCGTACTCTTGCGCCAAAAGAGCCGAGCCAAGCATATGGCCGCGAGCATCCTCTAGTTCTTGGTACGCAGGCATATCTATACGAGCGCGAGCCGTGCGCTCTTTCTCCGAGTACATGTCCTTGTCCGTAGGTATAATCATATCGCCTGTTTCGGGGTCCGCGACGGACGGGTAATCAAAATCTTCTATAAGCTGGCTTTGGAAGTCAGGCTGGCCCTCAACATAAAACTCGTCGTAACGATCACTGCCGGGACGAGCGGACTTAGTAACGCCCTTTGTATTAACTCCCCCGCCAAATACGCCGTCCAACAAAACTCGTCCGGGACCCGTAATGCTATTTAGAAAGCTTCTTTGGGAGCCGGTTTCTTCCGTGTACTCAGGAATATCTGGAACAAGGTTCGCGCTGCTGTAGCCTCGGGTAGAAGGTGGGTCCTCAAACTGGTCAAACCCGCCTTCCGGGGGATTTACGCCGTATTCTTCGTCAAAAGGTGTCAGTCTTGTGAACTGAGGAGTAGGGCTGATCGCTCCGGGACCCACACGAGAAAGCATGTCGTCTAGGTTAAAAGCAGGGGACCCGCCATCCTGCATGTAGTTAATGGTGTCAAAGCCCGCTCGACCTAAATTTACCGCAGAGTTGTTCATGTCCATGCCCTTCGCCTAGTAATACGCCGCCACTCTAACAGAGTTTTGCTCATCTTCCCAGTCATCTGTTGGTAATTGAACAAAATTTCCTTGTCTGTAGCGCATAAGCGCCTGTGTCATACTATCAACTAAGTCGTCATGCTCCCCGTTTGGGAACGCAGCAACCTCTTCAATTAACTCGTCAGCCCAAACCTCGTCAGGGGCCCAGACCATGCCCGCCTCAAATAATGGCGAAACACTGTGTACTCTGGTTACCTTATCGTTTCCACGCGACGGAGTAAAGTTTACAACAGGAATGCCCATACTTCGTAATTCTTGCGTCAAAGGGGTCCCTGACGCTTTCGCCTCAACAATAACCGTGTCAGGCTCCCAAAATTTATAATTATCCAAAGCAATCTGCTTTAATTCCGGAAAATCCCAGCGCCCCTTTTGACTGTCTAACAAAATTAAATTGGGACCCCCACCTCCCTCGTTAGGATAAAACACCCCCCACGTCGTAATCGCACTGTAGTCAGCCGTCTGCTTCTTACTAAACGCCGTATCATAACTCTGAATAACATACTCCAACTGAGGTATCTTAGTAGGCTCCCAACACCGCCACTGCTCGCGGCGGATGATAGCATTCTCCTCACCCGTAGGATTTTGCTGGTACTGAGCGTTCCACTTGCTCGGCGGAATGGACTCCTTCACAGAAGTTAAATCCTCCAAAGACCAATACTCCGGCCAGCAAGGGGACCCATCCTCAAAAATAGCAGGTAACTCAACAACCTCCCACTGATCCGCTAATGGATTTTTTGCCTGCGCCTTTAAAAGCTGACCAGTCATGTCCTTCTCAGACCACCGGGTCTGAACCAAAACAATCGACCCACCCGGCTGTAAACGCTGCCGGGGACCCCCAGTATACCAATCCCAAGCATCCTCAAAACCACTGTTGCTCATCGCAGTCTGCTCCGAGTGAGGGTCATCAATAATAACTAAATCACCACCACGACCCGCTAAGTTCGATCCAACGCCAACAGCATAGTACATCCCGCCTTTGCTCGTGTCCCACCGCCCGCTGGCCTTACTGTCCGCAGCAAGCTTAACGCCCGGGAACACCTCCTTGAACTCGTCACTCTCAATTAAGTTTTTTGTTTTTCGGCCAAAGTTAACCGCCAACTCAGTCGTGTGTGTCGCCTGAATGATCTTCATATTCGGGTTCTGGCCCATCATCCACGCAGGAAAAAGAAAGGACGCAAACTCACTCTTCGTGTGCCGCGGTGCCATGTTGATGATTAAACGCTTCAAGTCCCCACTAGCCACGCGTTCTAACTTCTCAGCAATGATTTTATGATGACGGCCCGCGATAAACTCTGGCCAGACAGTTTTTACAAAAGTTAAAAAATCTTTTTGGCACTTCTCGTTCTTCTCAAGCTGCGCGAGCCTTAGCTCAAGTTTTAATTTTTTCTCTTCTAGGATCACGGAATTAGCTGAACTCATAGGGGGCCCCTGTAACTTTTGACACGCAGATTATAAAATGTTTCACGTGAAACAATCCGCGAAATGTATGCGATTTTAAACGCTATTATAAGACAGTTAATCGCCGTTGGAAATACCTGATGAATATTTGCGAGAAACATGGCTCATGCTCCCGTTAGTAGAAGCCCGGGGCCGTCGCTCGCGGCTCGCGGTTTTTGGTGATTTTTCCGGGCGTTTAGCCTCTATTGCCCGAGGGACCCTAGCCAATTTCCGGGCGTTACTGGCACCGGCTGGGATGTCCCGGGGATTGGATCGCGGCCCGGGGATCGTCGAGCCCGGCGGATCGTGCGCAATTTAATTGGCACCGGCTGGGATGCCCGGCCAACGGATCACGTCCCGGGCGTTACTGGCACCGGCTGGGATCGACATCCAAGGCCCGGGGATCGCGGCCCATAAGTTTTAGCCATACGTTCGAGGGGCGCGGCCCGCCCTATTTAACTGTTTATTGCGGGCATAAAAAAAGGGCCGCACAATGGCGGCCCAGTAGCAGGGGTGGGGCGTGTTATGAAACGTCAACGGTCACGATGATTTCACCGTCGCGGATCATATCCTTGACCGTATCCCGGGTTGCATCGTCCCGGTCACCATCCATTTCGGCGGATGATATGCGGTCATCAATCAATTGCTCAAGGCCATCAATGCTATCAGTGTCTAAGGTCAAGGTGACATCCTCGACAAGCTCAAGGCGGGCTTCTAGGGCGTCCAATTGGTTGCTATCGGTCAAGGCGGCTTTGATGCGTCCGTTGATTGCCTCGTTAATAACTGAACCCAAATCAACCGGGGCGGTTTTCAAGGTGTTTATTTCGGCAGACATTTCCCGAATGTTTCGTTCAAGTATCGCGTGGCTATCGCGCAAGTTTGAAATGTCTTGAATTGCGCCGCGTATATCGCTGGCGGATTGCAAGCTACCCTCAACGCTTAAATGCGTCGTGTTGTTCTGGGCGTGGTTATAAAGAATGGAGGCGGTGTCCTCTAAGCGGTCGAGGTTTGCTTTAAGATCGATCATGTTTTTTAACTCCGTATAAAAAAGGGGGGTGAATTATGAGTGGCAATAACCGCAAGTTTCGATAACAAGCCACATCCCACACCAATAGATAATGGCCGCGCCGTTCATTCCAAACGCTGGGTTTGCCGTGCGTCTAAAAGAAAGAAAGCTTTGACCGGTTGGGCGCAACCGGTTGTGCCTAGATTGTAAAGCCCGGTTTTGTGCTTTGGTTAGTCTCATGTTTTTAACTCCATATAAGCGGGCGGAATGCCTGCCTTATGTATCCACTTATATATAAATTTATGGGAAGCACAAGTTAGACGCCAAAAGGGCCGCACAATGGCGGCCCGCTGGGTTGTTATATAGTGGCGGTTTATTCGTGGCGGATGCCTTCAAACCGGCGGAACGCAATAGAAAAGCGCAAGCAAGCAATGGTAGGCGTTTGGGATACATCCCGCCAAACCCAGTAGATAAAACTAAACATCAATCAAACCGGGCGATGTAATGATGCGGGCTCATCTTATATTTAGACGGCACTTTTTTATCTACAATTGCGCAAATACCGTATTCGTAAACATACAAAAAGAAGCGGCCCTCAAATGAAAACCGTGCCAGTGGGTGTAAGTCCGGATCGTCCGGATAAGAATAAACCCCAAAGTCACCCAGTTCACCTTTAAGGGGATATTGAGCAAACCCGCCGCAACCGTAAAGCTCATCCATTTTATCAGCGATAGCCAAAAGAGTAAGCTTTTCTCGCGATGCCTCGCAACACGCGGTGCAAAAGAAGTCCGGGATGATGCCGCAAGCTTCCACAAGATCAACCGGGCGGGCGTTGCCTATGTCCGGGTCATGGTTTGGATTAAGTACGCGGTCCAGAATATATTCACTAGCCCGGAAATTTAAATCAATTATTTGTGTCATGTTTTTAACTCCATAGAAGCAAGCGGGATGCCTGCCTTAGATAGGGTTTGAAAGGCTACTTGAGGTTTATTCACTAACGCTCGCGGTTTGAATGCAAGTGACAGTCCTTAACGTGCTTCACCTTTCGAGGTCCTCACCTCACAACAACCGTTAAACAGTTATTAAGCGTTAGTCAAGTTGACCACAAAAAAGGGCCGCACAATGGCGGCCCGGTCTTCTTATATATAGCGGCGGTTTAAGCGGTTACTAAATCCAACAACCGGCCCGCTTTCCGCTCGACTTCAATACGGGCATCCTGATGTGGAACGTCGCGGGCTATTGCGGTTATAGCTTGCGCCGCATCCCAAACGCTCGCAACCGGGCGGCCCTCTTCTTTAAGGTGTCGAGCGGCGGCGGCCTTTGCCATGCGTCCAGACAACCCGGCCCGCTTAGTTAGGAACTCCAAGCGGTCCTCATCATCCCGGGCAACAATGGCATCCTTTGCCGCCTTTACGCCCTCAACAAAAGAATAGGTTGAACCGTTTGCAAACGACTGCAAAGCGGGGCGGGCTTCCATTGCGAAACGATCCGGAGCAAATTTAGTATGGCGGATTTTAATCTCGTGAAAGTTTTCAACCCCCCACAAGTTTCGGTTCATACAAACACCCCGCAAATACATTGCCGCAATACCTGCCGTCTTGCTACCAGTCTCGCTATTCCATGCATAAAACCCCCGGAACATTAAATCCGGCTCGCCATTGGCAAGCTTACCGACTTCGATAGGGTTACGATCATCCACAAGGAAAACGAAAACGTCACGATCCGACGCAAACAAAGTGGTGGTGTCAAGAGTAACCGGTGTTTCTGGGTCATATACCGCCATGCCGTTGTTACTGCCGGTCATCATCCCCGGGATTTTCCAACGCCCGCCGCTATCCTCAACCAAGTTTTTGATAGGCTCTAATATTTCCCAATCAAAAATCCGGCCATAGTCCGGACCGGTTGCGGCTCGCAGTTCTCCGCCCTCGTTTTG
>ENA-ORXF01001402-ORXF01001402.1-marine-metagenome-genome-assembly--contig:-NODE-1402-length-15624-cov-15.803885_pt1 | contig 15624 bp, 20 predicted proteins | sample MGYA00237864_ERZ511476 | MGnify/ENA primary metagenome ERZ511476 (study PRJEB26306, sample SAMN06343908) | marine metagenome | isolation source: coastal waters | place: Atlantic Ocean: West Antarctic... | reverse complement strand
TACACATATACATACACACATATGCGCGTTCCTTATAATTAAAAAATCAAACTGATTTTGTTTATTTTACCTATAGCTGTATTATCAAAACCCGTGGTTTTTTAATAACACAAACAATTGTTCGCCTTATTTAACCTATAGCGGTGTTATGCGTTCCAATGGTTTTAAAATAAACTTTACAATTATTCGCCTTATTCCCTTGTTATATGGGATAATATGGGATAATGTCTTTTTAAGGGAGGGCGTTTGGCCTAACCATTCTAGTAAAAAGGTAACAAAAACAATGACTTATCCATTTGGAATTGAATTAGAATACTCAAATTTAACTTGGCAACAAGCGCGCGTTGGATTTACAGAACGTGGAATAAAGGGTTGGAAGCATGATAGTGATGCTTCTCACAATGTAAGCGGCGAAACAATAAGTTGTGTCTTGGCAATGGGTGATTATGCAATTGAAAGAATACAGGAGGCTTGTGACGCATTAGAGGATATGGGCGCGACTATTAGATCAAACTGTGGTTTTCACGTTCATATTTCAAACGCACCATTGCAAGGTGGTGTTGATGCAAACGAATGGACGCGTAAAAGTATTGACGCATTCGAAGCAACAGGCGCTTATTATAATGGCGATCTAGGCGAGCCAATGGACGCTGTTTTAGTTAAAGATGTAATGTGGCGTTATACTCGTATGCAAAGTTCACATAATGGCATTAACTCAATGTTGCCGCGTTCACGTCGAGAATTCTCAATGGCAGAACGTATATCATTGCCTAGAATAGAAGCGGCTACCACAATACAGGAATTGCAACGCGCAACGAATGGCAAATTTTCAACTATCAATTTATTGCCGTGGGCAAGATATGGAACAGTTGAATTCAGACAAGCGGCGGGAACGTTGGATTTTGAAAAGATTGTAAAATGGGTTCGTTTTCTTTTGAACTTAATTGACCACAGCGAACGCAATCGCATTGAAAGAACAGCAACGCGAACAATTGAACATACAACGCCAGAGCAACCTTTTCGACGTGGTGCAAGAGTAGGCGTTCAATATACCATGATGCGATCAGTTCAAGGTGGTGCGACAACGCGTGATATAATGGACGCCACAGGATGTTCTGAGAGCCGCGTTCGCGCCGCTGTTAGTGAAATAAGAACGCGTGTTGGAGATGAAAACGTCACTACTCACACGATGCAAGCGCAAGGTGCGAGCTATGGCGATGGAACCGATATGACGCGCTACGAGGTCAGAACCGAATGGACAGAAACAGTTCAAGGTGGTTCGCAACTAATGCCAGATACTAGGATAGGCAACCCGTCAATATGGGCAAACCTTGATGATAGTGATTATGAATTCTGGATGAGTAGAATACAGGCGTTAGATAGGTAACTATCTAACACTATAATAATTAAGGTGGCGTAATAGCGCGCCACCTAATCTAGCAAAAAGGTAAAAGATTATGAAAAGATATATTCACTTTGTAGGGTTCAGAACAAAGCAACAATTTACAAACGCTGTTCAAGTATTTGGAGAGCCAGATTTTGTTCATAGTATTCACGATCATAGAATGTATGGAGATACAGGTTTTCCAATTGATCCAAAAACTGATTGCGTTGTATTTGGTAATAAAGGACATGACAAACCAAACCCTAAATATTCTGATAATGACAGCAACAGAACAAGATATAGGTATAGAGATTACTAAACAATCCCACAATGTACTAACGAAGCCCGCCTAGTGTGGGCTTCTTGCGTTTCTAAGGTACCCTACGCAACCCGAACAAATGCTCGTAAATCGGGCTTATTTGCCCTATGACCCCCTTTTTTTAGTATCGGTCTATCAGGCTGAGACTTACACAGTGTTTTACTCAAACAGTTACCCCAAAAAAACTTTTCACCTACTATGGGTACCATAGGCCCCCTTAAAAATTTTTTTCAAAAAAACCCATTGACGCCTCCCTTATCTTCCCATACGTTATCACATGAAATGGAAAAGGAGAATATTATGAAGTGGGAAATTGATACTAAGACTAAACACCTAAGCCTTAATGGGAATTATCACATTAGCTTTGATAGATTGACTGAAGATGATTGGTTTCGTCATTTGGCTGAAAAGAACTGGGTTGATATGAAGAAGATTCTTCCTGCATTTGTAGCGGCTTATGATGCTGCGGGATTAAAGTTAGATAAAGATTTCTTTGCGCGTTACAAGGAAGCGTTTTTTAATCGTTCTGAAGATGACTTTAGGCGTTCTTTAAGTGGCGTTTGGAATGAAAAGTGCAATGGTGGGGTTATTTTAATGAGTGTGAGTAATCTTTTTAGAACTCCTGATGATTTCATTGATGATTTAATCTCGCACAAAGAGCCAGTTAATGCCTGAGTACAATCTTAAATATGGTGATGAATTTAAATTCTTTGCGCAGACTCCTTCTGAGGTTGTTCCTGTGATGCAGGAGCGCAGGAGAAGTGGCGATAATGAGCATTCGTTTATGCACCGTTCTGCGATGGAGATGTGTGAGTGGAATGGTAAGAATTATTATTTTCATAGCCGTGAAGCGTTTGCTGATAGTATGATGAAGAATGGTTTGCTTGAGGTTGTTGATTAAATATTAATTTGTTGCTATTGTTTAAAAAACTTTTGGAGATATTGATATGGTAGCAGTTATGCCAATGGGTGGTCAGCCGCCAATGGGTGGTCAACCTCCAAGTGGTCAGCCTATGGGTCAACCTAACAATAATCCTTTTATGGGCGGCCCACCTCCGGGAATGGGTACTCCTCCAAATAACGCTATGGGTGGACCGCCAATGGCTAATCCCAACATGCCACCACCACCGATGGGTTCTCCTGCGCAACCGAATGCTTTATCTACACAGATAAACGGTTTTGGCGGCAGTGCTTCTGGTCGTCTTAAATTCAAGAACGCTTTAGGTACTAGAAAAAATAATTTTTTACAGTCTCAGCAACGTCAGGCTCAAATGCAGCCACCTATGCAGCCACCTATGCAACAGCCTATAGCGCCTATTGGTCGTATGGTTGGCAATGATGCTTCTGTTGGTAGCAATCCTGTTCCTATGATGAATGGCGGTGTTGTTCCTTTATTTAATGGAATAGGCCGTTACTGATGACTCATCAGTCTGATTATGTAGATTGCGTAAATTTGTGGACAACTATTTCTCCCTATTCTGAATTTCCATCACAAACTATAAATTGGCGTTTAGCTCCTGCTATTGAGAGTGGTCAGTACAAAGTTTGGCACCGTGAGAATGGTTTAATTGCTGGCTTTGTTACTTGGGCATGGATGATGGATGAAGAGTTTAAAACAGGAAACTATTGCGGCCCTGACATTTTTGAGCGAGAAATGGGTGACAAATTAGTTTTTGTTGATATGATTGCGCCTAATGGCATTTCTGATGTAGTAAGATTTTGTAGGGAACTTAAACAATTTTTTAAAGTTAAGTTTCCTGAAGTAAAAAAAGTTTGGTCACACCGTGGCCCACGCACTGGCGTGTATCCAAATAAAGGCGGCTAAAGCATGAACCACATAATGTTTTCATTTTTAAAACCTCAAATTTGTTTCGGTGAATCTACTGGCGGTGGCGGCGATGGAGGTGGCGGCGGCGGCGCAGGAAGTAGCTACGGGGATGTGAATGCTGGTGGTGGCGCGGCAACGAGTGCGGGACAAGCACGAGCGGCTCAATTAAGAGATGAAGCAAATGCCCAACGAGATGCGCAAGAGCGTTCAGATGATTACACGCCTACGTCTGCTGAGTTAAATGCGCAGCTTGCTGATTTAGGCGCGACGAATATGACGGATGATTATTCGATAGTTGATTACAGTACGACTGCGAGTGGAAATCCGTTTGAGCGAGAGGGTGATAATCAGAATAGTTTAAGCCAAGCTGTTACAAATCAGCTAGGTGGAGACACGAGTTATGATAACATAACAGGTACAGATGCTTATCAGCTTAATAGGATTTCTCCACAAAACATAGATGCAAATATATTAAACCCACCTCCGCCGCCTGAAAGTGACATTGTTGAAAGTATTTCTATTCGAGAAGCTCCAGATTCATTTATGGCTCCTTTCAATGATCCTATTGGTGGTGGCTTAGACGCTGGACCTTTTGATGTTTTTGGTCAAGATATTTACAAACCTACTCCGCCTGTAACTTATAACAGTGAACTTGATAACTCTAATTACAATGAATTTGTTGATACGGCTAGGTATTCTGGTAATGAATCAGGCACATATCCAGAAGCAGGTTCTATGGATTCTATAGCATCTAATTTCAATGACGAAATTCCAAATGACTTTGCTAACTTTACAACACCGGGTAATGACTCAGGAACTATTTCTAATACGAATTCTATAGCATCTAATTTCTATGATGATAATTTCCAGACATACCCAATAAATGATATATTAGCTGGTGAAGAGTTTACCACTAGCGCCGCTAATGTTCCTCCAGCTCCCCCCGGAGATGAAATGGATTTCGTCCCAAGGCAAGGTCCATTTCAAGCTGTTCCTTATTCTCCCGGAGATGAAATGGATTTTGTTGATAGGCAAGGACCTGTTCAAGCTGCTCCTCCAGCTCCTCCCGGAGATGAAATGGATTTCGTTCCAAGGCAAGGACCTTCTCCTTCACAATATGATCCTATTAATGATCTAGTGCCCGGTGAAGTTAGAGAATTTGCACCTTCAATTAGCATGGAAAGAGATTTATTAGGTGCACTTACACCTCAGCGCGATCCAATAGATGATATATTAGCTGGTGAAGTTAGAGAATTTGCACCTTCAATTAGCGTGGAAAGAGATTTATTAGGTGCACTTACACCTAGTGGTATGGATGGTCCACAGGGTATTGGTTCAGTTAGCATGGAAAGAGATTTATTAGGCAAACCTGCACCTGATGCAATGTCTGCTGGTCAAGCTGGAGCGTTAGAAGATTCATTAAATATGGAAATTATCGCAGATGGCCAAGGCCAAGCAATTAGAGGTAATGAAAATCAAGAATTGTTTAAAGAACTTGGAATTTCTAATCCATTATCTTTATCTGACCAGCCTTATAATTTTGATCAAATTCAAAATCGCAGATATGGTGGATTTGACACAGCTCCATATGAAATTTCAAAATTAGCTTTGGGTGAATTAAATGAACAAGTTGATATTGATCAAGGATTTACAAGCATACCAACTGAAAAAGAAATTTTAAACAAAAAAAATACCTTTATTGAAGGCGAAGGTAATCCGATTGATATTAATCCAGAAGGTTTTACCAGTGAAAGTCTTCTTGATTCAGCTTACGAAAAGGCTAATTCTGGTAGAACATCTGAACTAACTACTGCGGAACAGGCCGTATTGTTTGGACAACGTGGTCAACAGCTTAACCCAGCAGAGATGACGCAACTTGCTCAAGTATATCAGAACACTGGCAAGATTCCAATGACTAAAGAATTTCAAGATTCAATTATTAAATCTATGAGAGACCCTGAATCTATTTCTGAAACTATTGATGGTAATATTTCTAAAACTATTGGTGGTAAGCGTAATACTAGGGGTGCTACAGATGCTGAAATAGAAGCTTACAAAAAAGCTAATCCAATTGGTCAAGACATTAATCCAAATTGGAAACCTTTTGAAGAACTAACGGGACCAGAGAAGTTTGGAAGAGGTGTACAGAACATTATTACATTTCTTATTAAAAACGCTACATCCGGTATTATTGACTTTGATAAAATGAATAAAAACTTTTCAGATAAATACCTTTCTGCTTATCAAGACCCCGGTCAAACTGGTGGACAATTTCTTTATGGAAGCGAAACTAACGATGACATTACTAATGACGAAAACTTTGATAGGCTTGTAGAACTTAGCGGTACGGAAAGAGGCGCTGAACCTATTTTAGAAGGAGTTATGGGTTCGGATGGTGAACTTGTAAGAGGGTACGATAGATATAAAAACACTATAGATGGTGTCGAAAAAGTTGTAGACGAAGGTCTACAAGACGATATAAATGTATGCCCACCGGGTTTTTATTATGATCGTGTAGTTGAATCATGTATGCCTATTGAATCACTTACTGATGATACAGAAGCTGGAGATGGCCCACCAAATACTATTAGGCCACGTCCACCAAGTACACCAAGACCGCCTACTACAAATCCAACACGTCCGCCCGTTTCTCAACCAATTTCAGGTGGCGTAACTATTCGTAAGCCTAAATTTTTTCGAGATGGCGGATCAGTAACACCTAATATTGATAGTTTCTTTAGCGGAATGGGAAGATAAAATGGCAAAACTAACGGCACGACAAGAAGCGACGATGAAAAAGCACAAGGTTCATCATACTGCAAAGCATATGAAGGACATGAGAAGCGCAATGGAATCTGGAAAGACTTTTACGCAGGCTCACATCATTGCAAAGAAAAAGCAAAAAGATAAAAAGTAATGGATAATCTTGGCAGTTTTTCGGAGTATCTAACTGACGAAGAGTTAGCCAAGGTTGCTCCAATGCTTGAGCGTTTAACTACGCTAGACAAACGTGCTCAAAAACAGAACGACTATATGAGCTTTGTAAAGCACGTTTGGCCTCAATTCATTGAAGGCAGACACCACAAGATTTACGCTGAAAAGCTACAAGCCGTTGCAGATGGTAAGTTAAAAAGATTAATTATTAACATGCCACCTCGTCATACAAAGTCTGAGTTTGCAAGTTATTTGTTTCCAACTTGGTTAATGGGCAGAAGACCTGACCTAAAAATTATTCAAGCAACGCACACGGCAGAACTTGCTGTTGGTTTTGGTCGTAAAATAAAAAACCTTATTGAGAGCGAAGACTTCAAGGATGTATTTCCTGAAGTTAGCTTGGCTGCTGATGCGAAGGCCAGCGGACGTTGGAGTACAAACAAAGGTGGCGAATACTACGCTGTTGGTGTTGGAGGTGCTTTGGCTGGTCGTGGTGCGGACTTGGCTATTATTGATGACCCTGTATCTGAGCAAGATGCTTTAAGTGCGACTGCTTTGGATAACATATACGAATGGTATACATCTGGCCCAAGACAACGTTTACAGCCCGGTGGCGCGATTATTATCGTTATGACACGTTGGTCTATTCGTGATTTGACTGCTAAGGTTTTAGCAAAACAAAGTGAAAAAGGTGCTGATAAGTGGGAGATTGTAGAGTTCCCTGCTATTATGCCATCTGGCGAATCATTATGGCCTGAATACTGGGCTTTAGAAGAACTAGAAGGCGTTAAGGCTTCTATTCCTGTTGCCAAATGGAATGCGCAGTACATGCAGAACCCTACTGCTGAAGAGGGTGCAATCATTAAACGTGAATGGTGGAAAGTCTGGGATAAGGACGATCCGCCTTCGTGTAGTTATATTATTCAAAGTTATGATACCGCGTTTAGTAAAAGCGACAGGGCTGACTATAGTGCTATAACAACATGGGGTATTTTTACCGATGAGCAGACGCACCAAGAGCATATTATATTATTGGATGCTGAACGTGGTCGCTGGGAGTTTCCAGAATTAAAAGCTGAAGCTTTGGAGTCATATAAGCTTTATGATCCTGATATGGTTTTGATAGAGCAGAAGGCAAGTGGTATGCCTTTAACACAAGAATTGCGTAGAATGGGAATTCCTGTTACTCCTTTTACACCGAGTCGTGGTGCGGACAAGTTTACAAGGATGCACGCCTGCGCTCCCGTATTTGAAAGCGGTATGGTATGGTGTCCAGAGACTAATTTCTCTGATGAAGTTATGGAAGAATGTGCAGCATTTCCAAATGGTGAACATGATGACTTGGCGGATTCGATGACTCAGGCTATACTACGATTTAGACAGGGTGGTTTTATTACCACTCCAAGTGATTATGATGATGAAGAAGAGGCGGCTTTTTTCCGTCAGAAACGTGAATATTATTAGGAGAATATTATGGGTTTAGAAGATTTAAAAGCAGCACTTTTAAAAAGAATGTCTGGCGGAAGACCTACTGATGATGAAGAGGATGCTGCATCTGAAGCCATGATGCAGCGTATATTAGGTGAATCTGGTAAAACCATTTCAAATGCTGACAGAGCTAGGGTAAAAACTATGTCAGGTGAATCTGGTAAAAATATGTCAGATGCTGATTTAATGAAAATGATACTGCGCGACAAAGCAAGAGCCGAATCTGGTAGAACTATGTCAGATAGAGACAAGGCACGACCATTTAAAAATGGCGGCAAGGTCATGGGTTATGAAGATGGCGGTCTTGTTACTAAGAAGAAAAATAAGCCCAAGATGGGTTGCGTAATGTCTGGCCGTGGCGGCTCATTTAAAGGAATTAGTTAATGGGTGATAAGAAAAAAACTTTTGTGGAATCTCAACCTGAAGGGTCTTTAAAGGGCACTATTTTTGATTACATTCCAGATGCTATGCAAATGAGTAATTATCTTAAACAGTTTATGTCTGAAAAAAATTCAGAACCAAAATCAGGTACTGGAAAAGCTGTAATGAAGGGCCGTGGCGGCTCATTTAAAGGAGTAAAATAATGCCTAATACACCAAAGAAATTTAAAGGTTTTTCTAAACTGCCAGAAGCAGTTCAACAGAAAATGGACCCTAATGCTGCTATGAAATATATGGAAGGCGGAGCTGTAAACAAGCCTAAAGCTTCTATGTATATGAATGGTGGTAAGGTTATGAATTACAATTACGGCGGCGAAGTTAATGCTCCTAGTTCAGAAGTGGGTGGTGTTATGTATGAAGGTTCTCCAAAGATTAAATCGGCTTCTACCAAAGGTGGTACAGGTTCAGGTAATTCTCGTGGTGGCGGTGCTGCTCTTCGTGGAACTAAATTTTCTGGGGTGAAGTGATGCCCAAAATAACTATAGACATTCATCTTCCCTACGATGATATGCCAGAATATGATATGCCAGAAGATGAGGTGCTAATCGTTGAAGACATTATTGATGAAGATGCTCCAGAAGAAATAGTCATTACTTGCCCAACTTGTGGTGCAGTAATGGCTGAAGACTTTGAAGAAGATTAATAGCATCATTATAACAGGAGCCTAAAATGGCAATTGAGCAAGGTATAGGCGCAGGTGGTATTACTGAAGAACCTATAGTCGAAGATAACACTCGTATGATGGAAATTCCTGAATTGCCTGTTAATCCGGGCATTACAGAATTTGACGATGGCAGTGCTGTTATTGGCGAATACGAAGAAGAGACAGAAGCTCTTGAAGAAATTGAATTTGATGGCAACTTAGCTGATATTATCGACGAAGATGAATTAAGTTTAATTTCTTCTAATCTTGTTGGATCAATTGAAGATGATTTGTCTGCGCGTCAAGATTGGGAAGACACTTACAAAAAGGGTCTTGAGTTTCTTGGCATGAAGACTGAAGAGCGTTCAGAGCCGTTTGAAGGTTCTTCTGGCGTTATTCACCCTTTACTTGCCGAAAGCGTTACACAGTTCCAAGCACAAGCTTATCGTGAGCTTTTACCTGCTACTGGTCCTGTACGCTCGCAAGTTGTTGGCGCTCAAAACGAAATGCTTGTACGTCAAGCAGAGCGCGTAAAAGATTATATGAATTATATGATTACTTATGAAATGGAAGAATACGATCCTGAGTTAGACCAAATGTTGTTCTATCTTCCAGTGATTGGCTCCACATTCAAAAAAGTTTACAACGATCCACTAAAGCAACGTGCTGTTAGTAGTTTTGTTCACGCAGAAGATATGATTGTTCCTTATGGAGCAACTGATTTAAGTTCATCTCCTCGTATTACACACCGTTTAACTATGGATTCAAATGAAATTCGTAAGCTTCAGCTTGCTGGATTTTATCGTGACATTGATCTGCCTTCTGAATCTGGAGGTGGCGATTTATCTATGGGTCAAGTTGAGGAGTCTATTGATGACATTCAAGGCGTTCATCCATCAGGTCCATCAGACGAGCTTATACTGTACGAAGTTCATACGTCATTAGACATCGAAGGTTTTGAAGACCTTGGAGAAGATGAAGAGCCTACAGGTTTACGTTTGCCATATATTGTGACTATTCTTGAAGATTCAGGTGAAGTTCTTGCTGTTCGTAGAAACTATGATCCTATGGATCAAATGAAACGTGCAAAGCAATATTTCGTACATTATAAATTCCTTCCGGGATTGGGTTTCTATGGCTTAGGCTTAACGCATATGATTGGCGGTTTGGCACAAGCTTCTACTTCTATCCTGCGTCAGCTTATTGATGCAGGCACGCTCTCCAACTTACCAGCAGGTTTCAAAGCCCGTGGTGCTCGAATTCGTGATGAAGATTCACCCCTTCAACCGGGTGAATTCCGCGATATTGATGTTGTTGGGGGTACCCTGCAAGGCTCTTTGATGCCCCTCCCCTTTAAGGAGCCTTCAGGGACGCTATACAATTTGCTTGGAACACTTGTAGATGCTGGACGTAGGTTTGCATCAATGGCTGACATGAAGGTTGGCGAAATGAGTGGAGATACGCCAGTTGGTACAACTATGGCTATTATGGAGCGTGGCACTAAGGTTATGTCCGCAATCCACAAGCGCTTGCATTATTCTCAAAAAATTGAGTTTAAACTTCTTTCAAAGATTTTTGCCGAAAGCATACCTGCTTATCCTTATCAAGCTGACATGCAATCTGGTCCAGAAATATTTGCACAAGACTTTGATTCTCGTGTAGATGTTTTGCCTGTTTCCGATCCTAACATATTCTCAATGTCTCAGCGTATTGCGTTGGCACAAACAGAATTGCAATTGGTTCAGTCTAACCCGCAGATACATGGAGGACCACAAGGTCTATACACAGCGTATCGAAAAATGTACGAAGCTCTAGGTGTAACAAACATTGATGGAATATTGCCACCACCACCACCACCAGCTCCTCCTGTTAATCCTTCTAAGGAAAATCAAAACGCTTTGATGGGCGCTCCTTTACAGGCATTCCCAGAACAAGACCATGAGGCTCACATAGAGGCTCACATGGCTGTTATGTCCACTCCTGCAATGCAACTTAACCAGCAGGCTATTATGTCCTTACAGGGCCACATACAGGAGCACATAGGTCTATTGGCTGAAGCACAAGCGCAACAGGAAATTATGAGTCAAATTCCTCCAGAGCAGATGCAAATGATGCAGCAACAAGCTCAAATGATGCAACAGCAACAAGGACCACAAGGTCAAGCTCCTGATCCTATGGATCAATTCAAGCCACAGATAGATTCTTTAGCGGCTCAAATTATTGCTGACTTAACTGAAGAACTTGCGCAGGCTGTATCTGCACCTGAACAATCTGATCCTCTTGTAGATATTAGAAACCAAGAGCTACAAATAAAAGTTGCCGATCTGGAACGTAAAGAAAAAGAATTTGAAGCAAAGCAAGAATTTGATCGCGAAAAAGAACGAAATGATGTTCTTACAGCTCAACAAAGAATTGATGTTTCAGAAGCCGCTTTGGCTGACAAAACTAGAATAGCAGAAAACCGTATTAAAACACAGCGCGACATTGCAACGCTAAACGCAAATATGAAAGGACAGTAATATGTCATCATCAGTAAGAGATAAAATAATTACACAAATACGCGAAGCAAAGCGTACTCCTAAAGTTGTAAAAGAAACCGTAAAGGTTGAACCAATAAATGGAAAAGGTGGATTTGTATCCGATGACTCAATCGTCCCAGAAAAAGAAATTAGAGTTGAAAGCCCAATCAAAGCTAAAACCAAAAAAAGCTCTGTTAAAAAATCAAACAAAAAGTCTAAGTAAATTTAGCAAAATAGCAAGACCCCAGAGGTTCCAAGGTATTTTCTGATTATCTGGTAATTATACTTGTGTTTCCCGCATAGTCTTATACTATATGTGGTATGGATGCACTACATTTAGCAGAATTTTTATTTAAAAGCATTCGTGAGCGCGATGCTCGTCTTAAAGACAAGCTTGCGGACAGTTCGATACAAACCTTCGAGGAGTATCGGTATATAGTAGGCCAAATACGTGGCATGGCCTACGTTGAAGAAGAACTTCAAGCCGCGATGAAAGGTATAGAGTACGCGGATGACTAAAAAGTTATTTGTGCCAGAATACGTTGCAAAAGCAGCGCAAAAGGCAATTAAGGGAGCATCAGAGCTTCCACAACCAATAGAAAACGCATTTGGCAAAGCTGCCAAGAGTAAAAATACAGATGATCCTTCAGAAATGGAACAATCATCTTTAGAGCGACTGCCGCAGCCTACAGGCTACCGAGTTCTCATAATTCCTTACTATCCTAGCGAAAAGACAAAGGGCGGACTTATTGTTCCTGACGCTGTTCGTGAACGTGAATCTTTTGCTACTGTAGCCGCTTACGTTGTCAAACTAGGCCCAGATGCCTACAGTGACCCCCAGAAATTCCCAAGTGGTGCGTGGTGTAATGAGAAAGATTGGGTTCTTATAGGAAGATATAGTGGAAATAGGTTCAAAGTGGAAGGACTTGAGGTTCGTATTATAAATGACGACAATATTATCTCAACAATCCTTGACCCCAAGGATATTTCTTATGTATAAGTTAATAGAGAACAAGGAAAACGGTTATGTCTGAAGAAATTCGTGAAGACGATGACTTTGAAGCCAATACATCTGTTGAGGTCGAAGATGACCAAGACGAAGATATTGATGAATCTTCTGAAGAAGAAGAAAGCCGAACAAAAGTTCGTAAAAAATCTGGTGGCGACGATGAGCTAGAAAATTATAGTGAATCAGTTCAACGCAGAATTAATCAATTAACAGCAAAACGTAAGCAGGCTTCTGAAGAAGCTCAAGCCGCGTACCAATATGCTGAAACCATTAAGCAAGAAAACGAGCAAATGAAGACCCGCTTGCAACAAGTAAGTAAGGGTTACAATTCAGAAGCTGAAGGCCGCTTGAATGCACAAGAAGCCCAAGCAACTCGCGCTTATTCTGAAGCTAGTGAGGCTGGCGATTATGATCGTGCAGCTAAAGCTCAACAAGCTCTTGCCCAAATTGCTGTAGCTAAAGATAAGGTTCGATCTCAAAAAGTTAATATTGATCGTCAATCAAATCAACTTCAGCAACAACAACAGCAACAACAGCAACAACAGCAATCTGTTGCTCCACAACCCGCTGCGCCAAAAGAGCGTGACGCTAAATTAGAAGGCTGGCTAGATAAGAATAGCTGGTTTGGTAATGATCGCATTATGACGCGAGCAGCCCAAGCTATTCACGAACAGTTAGTTTTAGAAGAGGACTATGATCCTTCATCCAGCGATTACTACAAAGAAATCGACTCACGGATGCGCAGGGAAATGCCTCAAAAGTTTAAGGAAAAACGGTCCAACGCCCAGACTGTCGCTCCCACGTCCCAAGGACGGTCTATAAAATCAGGGCGGAAAAAATCGGTTGAGTTATCACCGGGTCAAGTTGCTTTTGCAAGGAAAATGAGAATACCACTCGAAAAGTACGCGCAAGAAGTAGCCAAACTAAGTAAACGGAGTAAATAATCATGGGAAAAGATCAAAATAGGACACCACGCGACTCAGGTACGCGGGAGCGCGGAGAGCGCTTACAAGAATGGCGTCCGGGTTCAGCTTTAGAAGCACCAGAGCCACCCATTGGTTTTAAACACCGTTGGATACGCGAATCAATATTTGAATTCGACGATAAGACTAACGTACATAAAAAACGGCAAGAAGGTTGGGACCTCGTTCGCGCTGAGGACTACGATGACTATTACGGCCCTGTAGTAGACGAAGGAAGAAACGCTGGCATCATTGGTGTTGGTGGTCTTGTTCTCGCAAGAATCCCCGTCGAAATGGCAGAGCAGCGGAGTAAACACTATCAAGGTGTATCACAAAATCAAATGGATGCAGTGGATCGTGATTGGATGCGTGAAAACAATCCAGCCATGCCAAAGCTGAATCCTCAACGTAAATCATCCGTTTCCTTTGGGAAAAAGGGAAATGGAAACTCTGAAGGAGAGTAAGCATGTCAAATCAAGACGCTGCCTTTGGCCTTCGTCCAATTAGAACAAGTACAAGCTCTCAGCGGCAAAACCGTTATCGTATTGCCTCTGAGTACAACGTAACAATTTTCCAAGGTGACATGGTTAAAGCCGTCACTGGTGGTGTAATTGAACGTGTTGTTGCTGGTGCGACTGATCTAATTTTAGGCGTATTTAATGGCTGTGAATATGTAGATGCCAGTGGGAACGTAGTGTTCTCAAATCACTGGCCTGCTAGTACAGTTGGCACAAAAATCTTTGCAAATGTAATTGATGATCCATCTGCCACTTTTGAAATCCAAGCAAATGCTGCTATGCCTATAGCTGACTTGTTTGGTAACTTCGATATGGTAGATCAATCTCCCGTAGGAACTACTACAAGTGGTAATTCACACATGGAGCTTGCTGTATCAACTGGTGCAACCACCGCAGGGCTTTGTTTAAAAGCAATCGACATTTCTCAAGACCCTGAGAATAGCGATGTTTCTTCGGCAAATACTAACGTAATTGTCAAAATCAATAACCACCTGTTCAGTGCTGGCACTGCGGGTCTAGCGTAAAGGAGGCTAAGTTATGGCTATTTCACGTTCACAACTTGTCAAAGAGCTAGAACCGGGCCTCAACGCTCTGTTCGGCATGGAGTATGAGCGCTATGAAGGCGAACATGCTCAAATATTCGAAACTGAATCATCAGACCGAGCGTTTGAAGAAGAAGTTATGCTTGTCGGATTTGGGAATGCTCCCACAAAATCCGAAGGTTCGGGTGTTGACTTTGATAATGCAAATGAAGCATACACTGCTCGTTATTCACACGAAACAGTGGCACTTGCATTCGCATTGACTGAAGAAGCAATCGAAGACAATTTGTATGATCGCCTTGGCGCTCGTTATACAAAAGCACTAGCGCGTTCTATGGCGCACACTAAGCAAGTCAAAGCTGCATCTGTATTGAACAATGCGTTCAATAGCAGCTTTTCAGGTGGTGACGGCGTTGAGCTTTGTTCAACTGCTCACCCACTTTCAGGCGGCGGTACTTTCCGCAATGAACCATCAACAGCAGCAGACCTTAACGAAACTTCGTTAGAAAATGCTTTGATTGATATTTCAACGTTTGTAGACGAGCGTAACATGATCATTGCCCTTCGCGGTTCAAAGATGATTATTCCACCACAACTGCAATTCGTTGCGGATCGTTTGTTGGAATCAACTCTTCGTCCGGGTTCATCAGACAATGATGTAAACGCAACTAAAAACATGGGTATGGTTCCAGAAGGTTATACAATAAACCACTTCTTGACAGACCCAGATGCGTTTTTCATCAAAACTGATGCTCCTAACGGATTCAAACACTTTGAGCGTTCACCAATGCGAACGAACATGGAAGCTGATTTCGATACAGGCAATATGCGTTTCAAAGCGCGTGAGCGTTACAGCTTCGGCTTTTCTGACCCACGTTGCGTATTCGGTTCTCCGGGAGCGTAACAACAAGTCTTGTTGTTTTAGGAAAGGGGCAGCTTCGGTTGCCCCTTTCTTTTTTTAAAAATGTAATGTATTGTGGCCTTATCCCTGACAGTCGCATAATGCGGCTGACTTAACCCCGACAGGAGATTCTCATG
>ENA-ORXF01001401-ORXF01001401.1-marine-metagenome-genome-assembly--contig:-NODE-1401-length-15626-cov-9.366004_pt1 | contig 15626 bp, 4 predicted proteins | sample MGYA00237864_ERZ511476 | MGnify/ENA primary metagenome ERZ511476 (study PRJEB26306, sample SAMN06343908) | marine metagenome | isolation source: coastal waters | place: Atlantic Ocean: West Antarctic... | reverse complement strand
GCAACGTTTATCAAGGCTACATGTTCGAGGGCACAGCGGGAGGACTGCAACGAGACAACTCGATGTACTGCATGGCCAAAGATCAACAACACCTTCAGTTGCTCGCCGACGCTTTCCGCGCTGGGCAACTGAGCGAACCTCGCGAAGGAGCGCTCCTTCCCTGGCCCAAGCCAGATCAAGCAGGTAGATACTCTCCATTCGGGTGGGAAGATGCAAAAATCACTGTTGGAACCGCACAATTTGACAACGCAGGACTTGTACGTGGGTTCAGACCTACCAAGGATATCCAGCTCACCAGGGCTCAGAAGATCGAGTTGGGCTCGATACCGCAGAATGATGCAAAGTTCATGACAGAATATGAGCGCAAACTACAGGCATTCAGCTCGACAGACGCTAAGGCGCGTGACATTTTCACGGGGGAGCAGAAGTGCGACATGTGCGGATCTACTGGCACTGGGTCATATGTGGATGAGAAGCGACACAACAAAATATGTCACCTCTGCTGGGGAACTCTTATAGCACTAGTTGCGACTAAGAATGCGCCTACTTGCGTGGCCAAATGCCACACGTGCAAAAAGTCGAATTTGCTTGGCATCGCTGATGACGATCACCACAAGTGTAGCAGATGCTGGTTAAACCAAGCGGAGGTGACTGGAGATAGAACTTTCCAAAAAGTGCTCGGCGAAACAAAGACGGATGCCAGCAACAATGACGTGGCTGCGATTGTGTGGGAAGACGCTGTGAAGCAGTTGTGTACGGAGATGGGGTATCGCAGCACCATCACCACTGGCGATGGATATGAAATTGTCTGTGGGGATTGCATGGGCAATCTCCCACCGGCAAATCCGCCAAACTATGACGACGGAGCGCACCCAACGAGCCGGGGTCTCTGCGAGGTGTGTCTCGCAGAGCGCGACGCAGGGATGTCGGATGGGAGCGCAGGCAGAAATGAGACAGATGCTGCGGGTGAAAACAGCTGCTCGGATGAAGCGCAGCCCGACAGAGCTGCGGCGAGTAGCGCACTGGAAGTTGCTGTCACTCCAGGCGCACACGATGAAGGGGATACTAGCATGGCAGCCGTGCACGGCGAGGACAATGTGTCCGAGCAGATCTGCAACGAGTGTAATCAATCAGGCCCATGTCTACGCGTGAAGCAGGGGGTCTTCCACTGCGCATCTGGATGCACCTGCGCCACTTGCGGAGCAGACACCCTCCAACCCGGTGAAGGGATGTATGAACACCTTACGGACACCTACCATTGCGAGTCCGTGTGTTGGCACAACCATACAATCCCCTGTTGCTTGTGTGAGCTTGGTTGTTTTAAGGACGCAGGCCATGTTGACGAAAATGTTTTCACCTGCAACTCCTGCCTCGAGAGAGACACAGACGAGCTCGATGGCGAACAAGAAGGAGAGGAGGATTTTCGCCGGCACCCATCCAGCGGCGACCACTAATTGGTGGTGGATGGGTGCAAAACAAAGCCAAGAAACATGCGGCGGGTGAGCGGTGTGGAGTAAACCCGTTGGACCCCTGCTTCTCAGATTTCTTCGATCCCAAGACAGATAACAATGTCACTGCCCCGTCAACAAACGGTAGCGCAGGAAGACTGGACTCAACGGGGTCAGTCGAAAAGGCGGGAACATGTGCACCTGCACTTCTTCAATTTCACAGAATAAGGGCACCGAAGTCTGCCCCGAAGGGCGGTTCCGTCAAAGTGAAAACACCTGACGGGCAGAAGGTTGCAGTAATTTTTTTGGAAAATGTCACGAAAGGGAATATGCTCAAGTTCCAACTCTTCAGAGAGAACGGTGAGACACATACGCAGCACCTCATCGGATCGGACATAACTTCCAGAGTTGAAGCTAATGACCAATGTGTGCAGGACTCACCGGTCGGCAATGTGGCGGCAGTGTCCAGTGACTCCCACGACATGACAACCTTCAGGAGTATCGAACATGCACACGACGGTGGCAACGGCACCCCAAGGCCGGAGGTGTGCCTCAGTTTATCTCCAGCTGAAATCTTGGAGATTGAAAAAGAGACACAGCCAATGTTACACTTTCCCCAAGAAAGTAGCGGTGCGATTACCAACATTTTGAGTCAAGCTCCACCGTTGGACATCGCCTTCTTTCCACGAGACTGGTCGCCACCACCCACCTCTCCAGAAATTGCGAGCCTTGCTGGAGTTGGGCAGGTGCGATGGAGGAACTGGATCGAGGAGGAGTCGGATACTGACGGTGAAGGGGATCGCCAGACGCTTGACGATATGCTGCTCGACCAGACCACGGACGGTATGATCGAAGAAGGTGGAGAAGACAACGTGAGTCATGATCTACAGAGGCCACTGGACACAGCGGAGCGAGCAGGCCTGGGCAGTTGCAATTTTGCAAGCGCTCCTGGTGGAGCCTGCTCCAGCCACGACGAAAAAGACGACGACTCTATAGGGGAAGGCGATAACGACTGGGTGCAAGCAGGTAGTGCACGAGTCGAAACCGCTGCACAGCATGATCGACAAAGACCGCAAAAAAACGATGGTTTTGGACGCACTTTCTCGGTCCAGCCCACGGGCATTCAAAATCAGGGAGGCACTTGTTTCCTGTCAGCTCTCTTACAGGTTCTCATCAGGACAGAGGGATTTGTGCGATGCTGCACGATGGGTTCTAAACTAGGGGCCTTAGTCCTGAAAATTATCGAGGATATGCGGGAAGCCAACGGCTCCGCAGTCCAGAGCAAGGATTTAGAGACATGGTTACGATCAGAACCAGACTTCCAACAAGCCTACCTGCATACTCCCGGTTCCGGCGATCCGCAAGCTCTCTGCGTCAATATTTGCAACCACCTCGTGCAAGCCAATGACGAAGGAGGTGTTCAGATTGCAACAGAATTTGGAATCACAGAGCAATATGTAGCAACCTGCAGGACCTGCCAAGCGGAACAAGTGACACCAAGCCAACTCAAACCAATGCTACAGATCGTCCAGGTCTCACGCAACTTACAAAGTACAGTTGACAGACTCTTCACTCCATGTCGGAACCGCCAGCATTGCATGAGATGTGATAGAACCACAACACATGACACTGCTAGAACCCCCTTTCCCCCCCCCGCACATCTGATTATGTTCGTCGAAAAAGACGCTCACAAAAAGATGCCGGTGAGGATTGGAGATCACTTTCATCTGGCGCAAAACGGACAACCAAAATACAACATTGCTGGTACTGTACAAGCGTTGCCTGCACATTTTGTGGCCAACTTCCAGCACGAAGGTCAATCGTACCTGGCTGATGATGACAGCGTGGTGAAAAACGGGGAGACGCACGCAGCATACATCATTGTCAGCCACAGAGTTCCAAACCAAGACGCGCATGATACGCAGATGGCGCTTCAACTCCCATGCGTCACATGCGACGTGCCTGGATGCAACAACATACTTCGAAGAAATTGGGTTGAGGTCAAACCCTGTGGTTGGAGTCAGGAGCAGGGTCTCTTTGCACTGACTGACATCCCAGCTTTCACCTTCGTAGCCACTTTTGGAGCAGCGACGACGACAACGCTGCCCGAGTCGGGCAACTATGTCATCAGAATCCGCGAAACAGGTACCGGGACGGAGCTGTATGTGAGACCTGTAGAAGAGGATGGCGTCGACAACAGCCAGGGTGGTGGGGCAAGAGCAAACCACTGCTGCTGCCCACACCATCAAAATGCAACACTCATGCACAATGGAGGTGAAGATGGACAGGTAGAGATATGGGTCCAGACATGCAAACACGTTGTAGCGGCTGACGAGATCTTTGTTAACTACGGGCCAAATTTTAGCTTCCAATGCAAGTGCTGTTACTGTAGTGGACAGTGCAAGTAAATCCGCTCCCGCAGCGAACGAGGGGCCGTCGGACCCCTCACCAGCAGCGGGAGCAGCGGCGGCTAGTTTGGCCGCCAACAATCTACCAAAACAACGGCGTGCCACAGGTGAGCTCGGCCCACCTGCGAAGCGCCAATGCAGTGCACAGATTTCCACTGGAATTCCGATCTGCAAATCGAGAACCCCGCATGGACATGCTTCTTTGGCTCACCGGAAGAAGGTCAAGAGCCGCAAGGCCGACCTCATCGCTGGTCTACCCAAGGACAAACTTGCTGTGGCCTTCGACATAGCTGACGATGGTAGGAAACGTTTTACGTACTTCCAGTCGCCTGAGGACTTTTTCCGAGAAACTACTGGCATCGTCAACAGGAATTTCTACGAAATTGTATTACACGACCGTCCGTGCTGCTTGTACTTCGACCTGGAGCACTTCACTGAATCCCCCCACTCAGACACAATGCTAGTAACAGCCATCAGGTTGCTAGCAGGGGAGATACACAGCGAATGGCCCCAGCTCCAACACCAGGCAATACAAGATGTCGTTATTACAACCGGCTCTAGACCAGCAAAAGGTAAGTTCAAGCATTCGTACCATCTGGTATACCCACGCATTGGTTTTGAATGCAACTTTGGCGGAATGCGAAGATTTGCGCAACGGGTTGCACCGCTACCAGCCCTACAAGCTCTTAATGACAAGGGTGGCAACATGTCATTGCTGGACGTGAATGTCTACTCCCGCGATCAAAACTTTCGTCTCACAGAATCCTGGAAGTTCACGGACTCTATGGTTACAGCTGACCTCGCGCTGCGCTTGCACCCACCTCGGCTGCACACGCTCAGCGATCTACTTCGCACAGTAGTCACTCGTACATGCGAAGTAGAGAGCTGGGTGAAAGAGCCCAGTGACCTACCGGAGGCAACAACACACTCCATGCAACTCCTTCTGCACACGCACTGCTTGGATGCGATGAAAATGGCAGACGAGCATGCAGTAGGACACGGTCTAGCCAGGTGCGTCTGCTCAGGCCAGAGATTGGCAGAGGCGTCCACCATCATGCAAATAGCGCACAATGATGGTGCCTGGACTCTGAAATGTCAGCATGCAAGCTGCAACGAGGCGAAACGCAACAAGTTGTGTCTTGGCAAAGTGACAGATGAACATAAAACGCGATTATGGCACCCTTCTCCGCCAGACTTCGCCAGTTTTCCAGTAACTGATGTGGACGAGCCGGTACAACGGCTCTCCGAGCAACTACACCAACTGGGATTGGCGGTGGCTATTGTCAAAAACTGGGCTCATCGAGCAGACCAGCCACCCAGATCAAATTCTACGTACTTGATGCTTCCAGAGGAAGCAAAAGCATTCATCACAATGCTGGATAGCGGCCAGCAACCAGACATGGATCACCTGCAACAGTTTTCACATGTCAAGGCGCTGGTGTACGACATATCTAACAGCTCATGGTGTGCAGCACATTATGACAAGACTCAGTTGACTCTTAGGCTGGAGACCGCCATGGGGGGGGCCAGCCGACATATGCTTCGTCGATTTCAAGCATGGAGGACGCTGGACCTTGACCAGGAATGGATTGTGATGAGACCAGCTCTGGAAACGTGCTCCGACCCAGGCAACGCAGCCTTGCTAACGTGGGCCACTCTCCTACCATCCTACCACGATGATCGAATCACAGGAGAGTTCGTCACCATCTTAAGGTCCGCTGTCCACAATTGCCTTCAAGGCAATATGGCAACTCTTAGGTGGCTGATTGAACACGGATGCCAACAGTTCACTTCGCAAATGCCCTGGCAACCACAACGGGCATTTCAACGACAGAACAAGTCATCAGCAGGTAAGGTTCAAAGCAAGCTTGAAATTTTGACAGCAGGAAGAATTCCTACGGTTGTATTGCCGAACCTAGACGCTGTAGAGAATCATTTGCCAATCACGCCCGACATACTATGCTCACTAGAACCGATTGGAAATTCAGCGTGGGCGGAAATCACCCCCCATGATCCGAAGTCCACGAGGGTTATTAGCCAGAATGTAGGTCCGGTCGGAATGATGGGGTCGCTGGATACAGTCAAATTCATCATTCGGCAAAACAAGCCAGCGCTGCTCTTGTTGCAAGACTGCAGGATAGGGGCGCAACAAAAGGAGGCTGCAGGGACACAGCTTCGGAAAACTTTTCCCCAATACCAAATCTTCATACGCTGCGGCACGCGCGTGCAGAAAGTAGCAGGTTGCAAGAAGCGGTACAAGTACGCAGTTATTACAATGCTACATAAGTCTTGCGGCATAGGCCAGGAACTTTTTGGTGACAGACAAGACCCAGATCAAGGGCGACTCCTAACAATTCGGGTGACTCCGAATTGCGGTAAAATCAAGGATTTCTGCGTCACGAACGTCTACAACTATACTGCCAAAGAAGCCACGCTACAGGACCGCATCCTCCGTGAACTTAAACACAGGATGACACACCCAGATGTCAACAATCTGCTCCACCTCTTAGGAGGCGATTTCAATGCCAGTCTCCTGCCAGAGACACGGCTTGGAGCCACTGATAGAACACTGGAGAGGGCTGACAATCTTCTTAGTGTCTTTATGCGTGATGGTTCCTTATGCAAACGATGGTGGGCGGGTAGAATCCGTGAAGGGATCTGGACGAGGAGGCACCCGGCTGCATCGCAAGCAGCAAGAATTGATGAGATCTTAATCCTCGATCCGCAGGAGCTTGAGGCAGATCCGGATGACAGATGGCGCACAGGCAATTGTTATTCGCTACGCACAACGCTCACGTGCAGTGCACACTTAGACCATAGGACGGTTGCAGCTGATATCCCGTCGTCACACATTCCCAAGCCAAACCAATGTTCGGCTACGAAGCGGAAAAGGGTGCCAGACATGGCAGCTTGGCAGACACGGCAAGATGATTGGAGAATACAGGTAAACAAAGTGTGCGGGTCAACGCCGGCGCACGATAATGCCTTTGCAGAACTTCAAAGGTGGTCCAACGCAGCTGTGGCGGCTTTGCCGATGAAAACGATCACCAGCGGAGGACCGGGGAGGCCAGCGCACGCCTCCAAGGTGCAGCAACGCCTCACGCAACAAATCCAACTCCTCGAAAGGGAAATTCTTATCGCTGCAGACCATGGACAGGACTGGGCCAGCCCAACAGCGTCGATGCGAAAAATTGCAGCCTGGTCGAAATCTGAAGAAATCACAGTCATTGCCTTGCCGGACCTGCCGCTTGACAACGGGTCGCAACCAAGCTGGATCAAAAAACTACAGTTGGGAGTTGCCCAAAGACGCAAAGCACTACAGCTGCTACGTAGGGAGCAACAATCTGAAAACTTAGAGGAGCTGAGGCAACACTGTCGAGATCGCATGGATAAACCGGGTGAAAAGGAGATCAAGAGACTATTGGGTCAGACACTGGAGAAAAAATCGGTGCCTCTCAGGATGTCTAAAGTAGTCAGCAAAAGGCATCCTGACAAGATAGATGGGCGTCTCACTTTGAAGAAGTGGATTGATTGGCTAGCGGGCACACTTGGGGCACAGGTGGTGCCAGAAATCAGACGAGTTTGGGAGTACGAACGAGATTCGGGAGAAGCCGTGCGCCCATGCAGGCTCGCTCAAGGCGAGATCACGGTTGAACTGACAAAGACATCTAAGTCAGAAATGCGAGTGAGGGTTAGTCCCTTACACCTTATAACTGAACTCATGGATAGCATGCCCACACTCTCGGATGGTGAGTTCATCAGAGCCTCGCAGTCCGAGTTGCAAAAGCTGTCACACACCAGTGACACATTGTGCCACGAGGAGTGTTTCTTTGCGACAAACGCGATGGATGTGCATTCCTTTTGTGAGCACTGCCAAAAGGATGTGAGCGGCATAATGCCAATGACAAAGGTCAATCCACAGGGACAGCGTCAGTTACGCTACCTCTGCCTGCACTGTAATGTACAATCGGACCACTTACTAACACGTCCTCTACAGCCTTGTCCGATCTCACAGGCAGTTTTGCAGGCGAATGGTTTCGATCCGAAAGCGAGAGTTCTCACTAGAGAGCTGTCGAGAGAAGACTTTGACTACTGGCTGGGAAAATTGCCAGCAAGAAAAGCGTCAGGGTCGGATCTAATCACATACGAGATGTGGCAACAGGCTCCAAAAAATATGCGCGATGCATTGTACCAAGTGGTGCTTGCTATTTTACAGGGGGATAAAATGCCTGCGGACTGGGAAGGCGCGTTGGTGAAACTGTTACCCAAGAAACCAGGTGAAGAGGCCATCCTTGAATCTACCAGACCCATCTGTCTGATCACTACGGCGGCAAAGATAGTCACGTCAATTTGGGCGCACAGACTTGGTCTTGCAAGCGAGACCCGAGGGGTGATGGAGGGAGCGCAAGAGGGCTTTCGCAGAGACCGCTCTACGCGACGACAGGCAGTACGACTCCTCAGCTGCATCAACGCAGCTCGAGAAAGACAAGGGAAAATCGTAATTGTTTTCCTTGACTTTGAAAATTATTTCAACGTGATATCGCACCCAGCACTGTTCAAGATCCTGCGGGAACTGGGCCTCAACGAACAGGACGTAGAGGCCCTCGAACAGTACTACGCCTCGGCCTACATGCAGGTTACGGACGAAGATGGAACAGCCTCTGCAGAGATACCCTTGCACAGGGGCCTGAGACAGGGCTGCCCATTATCACCTATCCTTGGAGGCATGATGGTCAATGTAATGATTCGATGGTTAGAGACCAAAGGTGGAGGGATCAAACACGGAAGTGGGATTGAAACCAACAATCTCTGTTTCGCTGACGACACCACACTGCTAGCCGACGACACGAGCCACATGAATGTGCTGTTAGCTTGTATGAATGAATTTTGCGAATGGGCGGGCATCCTCATAAATATGAACAAGTCAGAAGCAACCGCCTATGATTTCGGAAGACACGCAGCTGTTCCGACCAATTCGCTGCGAATCGGAGGCGGAACCCTCAAAGGTCTCCTGCCACACGAGCCGTTCAAGTATTTAGGCATTCGTCTTAAAGTAGCAGGTGGCATGGAAGCCGAGCGGGCGCACGTCATCAACAAAAGTAAGGAGCTGGCCAGATGCTTAGCCAAGCACAACTACAATCCGCAACAAATACACTGGGTTGTGCAGATGAGCATAGTATCCATTTTTCGGTACTCGGCAGCCCTTGCGGAATGGAATCAAGCTTCCCTTGCGGAACTCCAGAATGTATGGGCACTGGCATATAAGGCGGCATGGAAACTACCGGTAAGTGTGCCTTCTCTTTCTATAACGGCAGGTCAACGACATGGAGGACTGGATGCACCGGCTGCCGAAGCCATAGTTGTCCGGGAGACCATTGGTCTCATCAAGCAGTGCACAGCCCTCGATGATGATTTGCATGACATGATCAAAGTAGATGTGTGCCGGGCAGTGCTGCGATTGGGGGCGCAAACGCTGCAGGGCGCGCAGGAAGAACTGCAGTGGTCATCAAAGATGTGGGAGAGTTCGGAAACCTTTGCCGACCATTTCCTGATGTGTGCAAGCAGAAGTCTCACAATAGTTTGGGATTCGATACTTGAGGTAAGGGCAGTTGACACCAACCGACAAGCTATACTAGACGAACTGGCACGACTCGACAAACCGAGCCTGCTCAGCTTAATGCCCTTTGAACCACAGGGAGGATGGGCGGAGGAAAAGTGGCGGTTGGCCCGAAATAAGCTACGACACCTCGCTCATATTGGCGGCCACCGACTAGAGGATGCCGGAGGCCAAAGAGAACTACGATTACCAGAAGCCATGAAAAGCAGTAACCAAGAGGCGAATACGGTGCTCGAGTGGGTAGCAACACAACATCATCGTACGCTGATCTGGGAACCCACGCAGGGAGCACTGCTGCCAGCAGTAACTCGAAACACTATCGCGACAATACGGCCCGGGGACGTCGGAGAGGCATTGATATCCGGAACCGTGTATAAACGGGTGAATCGAGCACACATTACGGGAGCCGTCACGGCCTTCGACGATGAGAATCAGGATTACATCATCACCTTCCAAAATGGAAATATCGATAAATGGAAGCTGGCACAAGTTTGCGCCTCCTGGGCATATGCGCCACGGCCGCACTGGACAAAGCAAGATCAGATTGCACTAAGTGGGCAGGTCAGCAGAGTGATTGCAACGAAGACAGTGACTCTCACCAGAAGACTCCGAACGCCCTTTTCGACCCTGCTTGTTAGCGAAAATTGGCAAGAGGACGCCACGTGGTACACGTGCCAGGTAAGATGGGCATTTGGACGAAAGGTGCGGGAGCTCATGCAATACAGCGGGTTAAAACAAGACCGCCTAATTGCGCAAGAGCTTTCTACTACAGGTGCTGTGTTCTTAGCTCCAAAAAACACCTGGGCTTGGGAGTCGACGTCGCCATCAAATGCAGCAGGCTGGCTAGTGCAGGTGGAGTCAAACAGGGAAGACAACGGCACGATGTATGTGAATGTTCGTAGCCTGCACCAAGACGAACAACATCGGTGGGGTGAAATTAGACTGTCATGTAGCCGAGGCGGAGTCAGCATACGATCTATTGCACAGGAACATCAGAAGAGGGAGGGACTCACCATCTCTCTCTCTGCAGCAGAGCTAGGCGACCCTGCAGCAGGTGGGTTCCAGCAGTGCTCGGCACTCTCGAAGTACTTGTCACGGGAACGCCCAAAAGCACAGTGCGTACCGCCGGTCCCACCAGCAGCCATTTGTCGTCGCCAGCGCGCAATCCTGCAGGTCCTCCCGAAAGCCCACTGTAAACTAGACATGACAGCTTTGTACCCTATTGACCAAGAATGGGGCACCGATAACAAGATCACAGTATCTCTCAGAGGCGGACAGGCAACGAGACATGATGCGGGAGCGATTCTGCCGATGGCGAGTAGAAAACGTACACTCAAAACTGCAGGTGCACGGAAAAAGATACTTGCTGAGCACATGCCCATAGAGGCTCCGAGATGGGCATTGTTACAACTATGGGTTGCGCAGGATCTCGTTCTAGATAGGTGGCGACGGGAATGGACACGCACAACTGTCTGGGAAGAGGGAGGCGGTCGCACGCTCAGCTGGGCGATCACCTCGGCCATATGTGATCAATTAAGAACGGAGCAAGCTGTGGGAGCCTTTGACCTCACAGTAGACCCCTCCTTTGGACAGCGGGAATCTCCAAAAAATTCCCTTCTATCTAAACCCAAAAGAAGTTACATTGCGTTGTACGAGATGACAGCTCGAGAAGCTGAAGACACGCTCCAAGTTCGGACAAAGGCTAAGGAGGAATGGGTCGCTATCGTTTCTGAAGCTCAGGCAACAAAACGACAAAGAGCGATCCTCCGGCAACATGCGATCAGAATTCATGAGTACAGTAAGGGCGACAGCATATGTCTCCGGAAGGGCTGGTGGATGACGGGAGAAAGGAAGCTGACGAAAGCGACCAGCGGCTTCTCGATCTGGCGATCAAAGGTTGGTGAGTGGGATCCATTCCTACCACCAACCACTGCGATCAGTCTCTGCTGGACGCCCAATCAGGTTCGACAGTCAGTGAATCTAAAATGCTACATGTCAGCATTGCCGGGAGCAATGTATCGCAACGGACACTGCCAGGTAGCAGCGACGGACGGCTCGCTTCGCCTGCATCGATCTGGCAACAACGAGCCAACGATGGGAGCCGGAGTGGCTTGGGAACAGACGAATGCCGACACGATTTCAGTCAAAATTGGCGGGCCGTTCTCAAGCACACGGCCCGAACTCGCAGCAATTGCACTGGCACTGCAAAAAGCCAGCACCACTCAGACGCTGGTTCTACTGGTTGATAGTGCAGCAGCCTTGCAGAGGCTGCGATGGCTACGTAGTGACGACTTCCGCCCCCTCCAGCATAAAGTAAGGGATCTAGACATCATACATGATATCATTGAGCAACTCAGAACACGACATCAAAACCGCCTTGAGACGATTTTGGTTAAAGTTTTTGGACACTCGGGAGATCCAGTACATGAACGAGCAGACACTGCTGCAGTAAATGGCGCTGAATCGCAGTTGGAAGAAGACGAACAGCCGTTCTATCCGTGCGCACGAGACCCTGGCATGCTCTTCAACTGGACAGACGAGGCGGGTAAGGCAAGGGTAGAACCATGGAACACCCGCATTGCTCGACATGTGCGGGCTTTTGAGACAGAATGCCACTGGCGACAACGACAAAAAGGGACACATGTTGAAGTTTTTTTATCTAGAAAAGGAGCTGCAAGAGATATGCTGGGGAAAGCCATCAGACACGTGGGTGATTGGGCGGTCAGAGGATGGATCCTGAGTCTGACGCCGTATCGGTATCCGGTCCAAGCATCTTTCAAAAAATGGAATAAGTCGACGACAGCTACATGTGAGTGCGGACTCGGAGATGAAACGATGCTGCATCTACAGCTCGTGTGTAGACTACCACATCGCAAAAACACACGACAGACAGCACATAACAACGTTGCCCTGGCATTCGAGCGACATATCAAGAGAGCAGCGCCGAAACACTGGGTAGACGTTTGGGACAAGGCCACCACTACTTTTGTGACAACGATAGCTGAAACACCAGGTCAGGCCCATTTTCTGAACGAGCTAACACTCGAAGATCTACGTGACTGGGACAAGCTAGTCCGAAAACACAGAACTACTTTCAAATCCGGCAACGCACCGTTGACGCTAGGTCGGAAAAGAATGAGGTACGAAATCGAACAACAACTGCCGTTGGACTTGCAGCAGGTGAGACCTGATGGTCTGATCTTTGACAGCGCAGAGAGACAAATTCATATCCTCGAAATTGCCAGAACCAGCGACGACGAGGACGCCCTAAGAAACCGTTTCATCGGCAAATCAATCAAGTATCAGGAACTAGTTGAAGCTCTCCGAGACTGCTTCCCCATGTACCAGGTCACGCAACACACGTTTGTGATCGGCATACAGGGATCTATACATGAGGCTACGTGGCGTCGACAGCTCGCACAGCTCGGTATGAGCGAATCGCGGCAGTCACGCCTGATTCAGGATTGCATAGAAGCAAGCATCGAAGGCATGCAATCGGTGCTGCGGGCAAGACCGATGCCTGAGACGGGGGACGGCAGGCAAGATCCAGGGGGCTCCGGGGTCCGTGGCAAGAGACGGAAACGAGGATAGGTCCCGATGCAGGAAAGGCAGGGCGCGATTTGAGGGCGCGATTCCCTAGGCTCGATTTGCAAAGCGCGATTTTTCAAGGCGCGATTTCCAAGGCGCGTCTTTTTCAAGGCGCGATTTTTCACGGCGCGATTTTCAAGGCGCGATTTTCCAAGGCGCGTTTTTTCAAGGCGCGATTTTTCCAAGGCGCGACCTTTCAAGGCGCGATTTTCAAGGCGCGATTTTTCAAAGCGCGTTTTTTTTCTTTTTTCACGGCGCTTTTTTCAAGGCGCGATTTTGCAAGGCGCGATTTTTTCAAGGCGCGTTTTTTCAAGGCGCGATTTACCAAGGCGCGAATTTCAAGACGCGATTTTTCACGGCGCGATTTTCAAGGCGCGATTTTTCAAGGCGCGATTTTTCTAGGCGCGATTTTTCACGGCGCGATTTTCCAAGGCGAGATTTTCAAGGCGCGATTTCTCAAGGCGCGATTTTTCACGGCGCGATTTTCAAGTCGCGATTTTTCAAGGCGCGTTTTTCCAAGGCGCGTTTTTTCACGGCGCGATTTGCCAAGGCACTCACGCACACACACACACAGGCGCACACGCGCACAGATACATACACACGCACGCGTACGCACACACAAGTACACGTACACGCACGCGCACGCACACACACACACACACACACACAAGCACAAAAAAGAAAAAGAAAGAAGAGGGCAGAACTCTCGTTTTACTACACTGTATGGACAAAACAAAACAAAAAAAAACCGTTGGTTCTGAGTATCGAAGCGTCATGAACAAGGGGATGACGTCGGTCAACAAACCACAGGAAGCTACTGGTAACGGCCGCATTGGTACAGGAAACACAGGATCGACTGCCACCAAGTGGCTAGGCAGCGCAGCAGCGCCGATGCTCGGTAATTACGCCGATCCCCCGGTACTCGGTGATGGACCCGGTGGAGGTGATGGAGAGCAAGGCGATGGAGGAACTCTCGGGAGTACGGCGATGGAGGATCTAAGGAAGGCCGGGAACAAGGCGTTGCTGGCGGCTGGGATGCTCGTCAGGACGGTTGACAGCACACTCGCCTTGGGATTGGAAGGACAGGAATCTGCGAGGTACTGTGACATGGCGGTCGAAGAATTGCGTGAAGCGGTGGACATGGCGGAAACTGCGGCAAAAACGGTGGCCACAGGAAAGGAGAAACAAATGGCTATATGCATCACCCAAGAGGAATTTGCAGCAGTATGCAGCAAGCTACTTGTGGAGCAAGAGAAGAACAGGAACCATGAGACGGAGATGCAGGAGCTGCGCGCAGAGCTGCTGCAAGTGCATGAGCACAATGGCAAGCTGACCGTGGGAACAAAGAACGTCACTCCTACAACCCTCAAAGGGCTCGCTTTTGGAGTTGGCACGATGGAAAAGAGTGTGCTCAAAGCAGAGCATGCGGTGAAAGCTGGTGGTGTGTGCAGTAGTGCAAATGTGAGCGAGGTGCATGCAAACTATGGAGTTGGAGCTGCGAAAAAACAACAGAAGAACCCCTTGGTTGAGCAGGAGGATACCAACCTGCTGGAAGGGCAGAAGCTGCCCAGTGAGCACAAGGCAGAGAGCAAGTTATCTGTTGCCAAAAAGTCTGACGAGCATGATCAAAAGGACGGCGGAGACTCTAGGACAGGGACTCGACTCTTGCGCAAAGACAAGGCAGGAGAAGATGAATACATACCCATTGCGGGGATCAACTGCACCAGCGCAAAAAATGCAAACAGTGCAGCCAGGGAAAGTACGTTGAACAACCCCAATGTATGGTACAAAAGGATTAGCAAAGGCTTTGTAGAAACGTACGAAAATGAGGTAAACACGGGTGATGGGAGCTCAGCGGGAGAAACAAACACCAAGGACGGTTCGATGATAGATACTGACGACGCAGAACTGCAAAAGGACCTGACACTTTTGTCTAATTTCTCCCTCGAGGCGCAGAAGGTTTTGGGGCATAAACAGGCACACGATGCGGCCCTCAAGCAGGCGCTCCAGCGCTCCACGAAAAATACTGACGCCACGTCCGCTCCCTCACCCGAGAGCGCCGAGGCTGGTGTCAACATCCCGTTTGAGACCCCCAAGTCCCTGCTGAAGGAAGTGAGAACCGTGTCAAGCTTTCCTCATTCTGCATTTGCTGCTGCTGACATCCGATGATGGTGTGGCTGCCAGGGGAGCATGGCCCAGGAAAACACCAAGCGAGAGGCTAAGGAGACGCAGGTTGTGCTATTCCACTCTCACGCTGCGTTGTCATCGTTTTTACTTTTCTTTGCTCATTACTGTAAAAGCCTGAGTCCATTCTTGCTAATGCTGACAATGTCTTTCGTGCCCGCCAGGAGAAGACGACGCGCAAGAGGCTCGAAACTGAGCTGCAGTCCGCAAAAAGGGATTTCAAACTGCTCGCAACTGAGCTGCAGTCGGCGAAAGAGTCGAAGAAGAATTGTTGGGTTTAGTTGGATGTAGAATTGTTGGTGTGCCAGCGAATTGCTGGTGCGTTTGATGGGCGGGCAATGACTGCTCGCAATACCACGTTCGGGTGGCTGACGGCTGAGC
>ENA-ORXF01001400-ORXF01001400.1-marine-metagenome-genome-assembly--contig:-NODE-1400-length-15628-cov-6.100058_pt1 | contig 15628 bp, 32 predicted proteins | sample MGYA00237864_ERZ511476 | MGnify/ENA primary metagenome ERZ511476 (study PRJEB26306, sample SAMN06343908) | marine metagenome | isolation source: coastal waters | place: Atlantic Ocean: West Antarctic... | reverse complement strand
CTTAGCGTTAGTAGTAACAGCGATCTGTTTGAGGTGTTCAAGAGTAGTCTCCAATCCTTCGTTAGATGTTGTCATCAAAGGGTTGTCCATAATACCTGTCATAGACACACCAAGTAAGCGTTCCTCTTCTGTATTATCCTTCCATATCTTACGTAGATACGGGAACTTAGTGAAGGATGATTGTATTGTACCTAATATAGTAGCGATGCGTACTTTGTTTTCTAAGCTTTCAATTGTATCAGTTGCACGTACTACACACTCCGTTAAATTACAGAATTGGTTTGGGCGTAAAATTATCTCGCTGCAAGGATTTGTCCCGAACTCATAGTTAGGATCACGTCTACCATTCTTAGCCGCTTGCTTCTTAGATGCCTCACGATTAAAGATACCACGTTCACCACTACCACTTTCCACTAGAGCCATCCACTCACGCATGAATGATAGGCTATCTGGCTTCTCAGTATAGGACACAGAGTTGTTAGCTAAAGCACGTTGTGGATCATTCTCCCACCATGCCCCTGATTTAGCGTGACGCATACGATCATCAGATAAATTACTCAATGAAATCATAGCACTACGGCGTACTCCACCTACTACAACTACTTCGCCTATCTTACACATAATGTCGTGACACTCAACAGAGTTAAGCTTACGGCCCGATGCCTTCTTGAATGTAGCAATGGTGAAGTTAAACAAGTCAATCAATGGCGCTGGGCCAGAAGCACGACCACCGAATGTCTTGAGTGGTGCACCAGCTGGACGTACTCGTGTCACATCCCATGTAGGAACTTCACCACTATACAGCAGTGCAATAAGTTGACGTAGAGACTTAGCCCAACCTTCCTTGCTATCCTTTACGACAATGTTAGTCTCACTCTCGAATAATTCAGGGACTTCAGGAAGCTTCGTGATAGACTGACGTTCAACACTGAAGCCTACACCAGTACCACATAGCAGGATAAACATAGCCTCATCGAAGGACTTAAGATCATCTACGGCTAGGTAGCTACAGTTGTACATACAGGTGTTGTCACGATCAGCAGCAGCACCCGCTGTCATCAGTGACCGCATGGATGGCATGACCTCTAGGCCAAGGATGGCTTCCTCAATCTGTCTCTTAGTAGCAGGGTCAACCATGTCACGAATGACGTTCGTAGAGAAACGTGTGACTGTATCGTCCCATGACTCACGTCCCGAACCCTCATGGTACTTAGCATACCGTGACTTGTGAATGAATGCTTGGTAGTCTGTTGGTAGGTGGTTGTTCATCGAGTGTCTCCCGAACCTTGTAGGGTTCCTTTTTGTTTACGGCTGTATAACTTCTCTAAGTTAGACTTAGCTACATCTTCCATGTCTACGTTAAGGTCACGGCAGAGTGCAGCTATATACCAGAGGCAGTCGCCTATCTCAGCAACCAGTGCAGGTTTATCTAGCTTACCGTCACGTATGATCTTCTTAACTTTATTAGCTACCTCACCTGCCTCACCTGCCAGACCTAATGCAGGGTAAGTGATGGCATGTTGTGTAGGGTATATTGCAGTACCAGAAGCTGCGTTTTGGTATGAGCTTAGCGTCATGTTCTTGTATAGGCTACTGTCTTTGTAGTAGTCCCAAGTTTCTATGTCTTTATCTTTAGTCATTCATTACCTCACAATCTATTACACGTATGTCATCAATGTCATAAAGAGCATACTGTATTTGCTCTGCTATAACCTCTGCATTGTTACCAAAAGCCTCTAAAAAATTGGCAGATTCATCTACTGAAATGGTTAAGTTTATTTGAAATAACATAGCAGAAACTCCTAGTTATACACAGGGCCACTGCCCGTGTCAAGAAGAAGTGGCTCAGCAGTATCCTTAAAGTATTTAACCCACTCATATGCATCGTTGAAGTCTTCGAACCAGAAGTTATCTTCTTCTAACTTACCGTCAATCTCCACCTTGCATACCATGTAATAGGTAGCTCCCTCTGGGGCATCATAATCTTCAGAGAAATCTTCTACTACTGTTGGACCTTCTAGTATTCCCCATATTTTAACTTCCATCTTTATCTTTCCAATTCCTTAAGAGTTCCATGTAGTGATCCATACCAACCATCACCACCCAAGGCATACGATCAGACCTAAAGAATACTACTGGTTCACCCTTAGCATGATTACTTGCTTGTTCCAAGTACCCATACACAGTTTTTAAAGAAGATTTTCTACGCTTAACTTCTATTGTAATAGGTAGCTTCTTCCTTGCAGCAGGTGACAGCTGGATGTCTTCACCAGTGTCACCCATTGTTGTAGACTTGATGTCATCAGGCTCAAACTCAGGGAATGTCTCAAGTAATTTATCCCTGACTTCCTGTTGACCACCTCTACCCTTTGCCTTAGCAGCCCTAGTCATTTAAAATTTCCTGTACTTGAGGCACTTTCTCAACGTGAGTCAGGTACTCTACACCATAAGAGTATTGGAACATACGGACACTAGGCCAGCACTCTTTCTTATAGTCGCAGAAGGTACAAGACTTATCTAGTTTCATGTTAGGACTAGACTTACTGGCAGGTACGGGGGGTACACGTTCAACTGGTATGCTACCTGCAACCATGCTCTTTGCTGCAAGCATCTCTTGTTCTTTAGTCTTAAGTTCCTCGGTAAAGTCATAGACATCTAAACAAATCTCACCACTTACCTTATCAATAACTAGGAAAGCCCCAGTTGTTTTGTTGGTAACGAGAGGGTCGTCCTTAGCTGCATACACATAAGAAGATAGTTGAGAGATGTAACCAAAGGGATCGTTAGCCCTAAGCTCACCATTCTTAAACTTCTTAAACGAGTAAGGGCTAGCTGACTTAACATCAACTGTCATACCATCAATGACTGCATCTCTGTGACCACGGATACCGTGGACGTGCATACGTTCTTGCATACCCTCCACTGCGTGACCTGATGCCATGACCATGTGAAGGATTAGTTCCTCGATCATGTCGCCATAGAAAAATCTTAGTAGCATACTGGCACTAAGAGGCTCACTTGTTGTTGGTTTATTTATTCTGTACCAGAGTTTACGTTTGCATGGTGTGCCAATGGACGACAAAGAAAGGTAACCTCTTGGCTCCTGAGGCTTGCTGAATCTTGTATTAGCTGAGGTAGCAATAGCCTCGCCCATCATTGTGCCAAGCGTACTGGTCCAGCCACCTCTACCATAGATAACTTCTTCTAGGTCTGGAATTAGCGTATCAATATTTTTCATATTCTCTCCTGTAAAAGTAGCCCCCCGAAGGGGGCCATAGTTTAGAACATTACTTCGTCTTCTATTGTTTGTACGCTAGCGGGTGACGAAACTACCGCTGGTTTACTTGATGCCGAGAAGACTTCAATCTTCTCAACAGGTGCACTGACATGATCAATGACCATCACTGAGTCAAGTCGTGTGCCAACCTTGCCGTACTTGGGGATGTCGTAAACAGTAGCAACGATCTCTACAGTAGAGCCATTACCAATCAGTCCATCTGATTCCAGATCCCAAGGTGTACCGTCTGCGTGAGTAACAACAGGTGCACCACCAGAGAACGGCTGTCCTGTATCAAACTTACGGTCAAACTTGACGACCGATCCCCTACCTTCTGCATCCTGTTTTGCGGACTTCTGTGCGCCTGATGATTGGAGTGCCTCTAGGTTAGGGCCGTCAAGAATTAAGTTAAGGGTGCAAGCACCATTGTATTTTTCGTAGCTACCTTCCACTGATGGTGAAGGTTTGTAGCCAGCTAGGTCACGATTGCTTGCAAATACTTTTGCCCATTCTGCAATCCCAACGAGTTGAACTTTACGTGTAGCCATTTTATATCTCCTAATGAACGTCACTATATTTTTGACCGTACTGTACATCAATACCTAGGTCAACATTTAATTTAAGATCTTGGTTAAGTTTTTCTATTGCCCACTTTAAAACCCTTGTGTGATCATCTTCTTCTCCTTTTTTAACAACGTTAATTGATTCATCGTGAAACTGGCCAATGATATTAGGCCGCTTTAGTCTGTAGTTTGCGACCCACCTATCGAAGCAGTAAGCACCAGTCGATTGGTTGAGGGTAGAGAATATATCTTTCTCGTACCGCAGGCTATACCAGAATCCACTGACAGGGTTCTTGACCCACATCTCACCATTAATCTTGCGTACCTTCTGATCTTCTGCAAAAGACTTTACAGACCAGTTACGTTCCCAGTAAGCATCAAGCAAAGCTTGGGCCTCTGGTACGGACATGCCAGTCTCACGAGATAACTTAGGTGAACCCACGCCATATGTAGCAGAGTAGTTCACAACCTTAAAGTTCTTACGCATAGACTGAATGTCTGGCCTCTTGCCTAAATTGTAATCATCTATCTCCTTTTGTGTAACTCTTCCTGCATGCTTTGCAAGGTCAAGGTGTGGATCAAATCCCTCCTGTGACATCTCTAACACATAGGCAGGGTCGTAGGGTTGCATGTAGTGTCTCTTGGTAGTGTCTTCAAGTGATGTCATGTCAGCACCGCACAAGGTGTAACCCTCTGGTGCTATCAGACATCCTCTAATTTCTTTACCCCAAGGTTTATCTACACCTGGCAGATTTACAAGGGGCTTACTGTGCTTGAAGCGTAGGGTATTTGTAAGACCGTTTATCTCAGCCTTAACATGACCATTAACTTCAGAGCTTATGAAGCCCTTAAAGATTGCTAGCCTGTGATTAAGGATAGTGTAGCCCTCTAGCACAGACACGATAGGGTTCTGATCTACCAGAATTTCTACCGACTTAGTAAGTAGCCCTGCCTTACGGACTTGGGGTACCTTCTTTTCTTGACTGTCTTTTTTCTTGTAGTCGAATGTACAAGGTACCCAACCTAAAGAGTACAGCCAGTTCTTAACTTGGTCAGAGGAGTCTGGGTTAGGTTCATCCCAACCCTTTGTTACTGTAACTTCACCATCATAGTGTCGTGGTAAGCCATGCTCATCAAGAAGTTTGAACCACTTCTCTCCGTGAGAGGAGACAGTACCATCCTGCTTGAAGCAGACCTTTGGCTTTCGTTTGATAGCTGTGACCCTACGCTTGGGCATGACTGCTGCAAGTTCAAGTGCACTCTCCTCCTTCTTCTTTGTGATGTCATCAAAACATTTATTTGCTAAGTGAACATCAAGCTTCCAAGTAAACATCTCAGCTGCCGCAGCACAACCCATCTTAAACTCAAGGTACCTAAAGAACTTATCAAGTAACTTCTTATCGTTCTCATACACATACAAGAACCTTTTAAGTAGGTTGGTCCACAGCAGCCAGTTGATCTTAACATCTTCTACACAACGGTGTGCATACTCTTCTGGAGATAAGTTTTTCCAGTCGTCTATCTCTGGCTTAGGTATATCAAAGTCTATGCCAAAGGTTTCTAACCCATGCTTGGATCTGCCGTAGTTAAGGACCCAAGACATAGGCAAGGTATCAAACAACCTAGCTGTAACCTTGATCCCTAAGATCTTCTCCAGCAAGGGTGCATCGTACCTAGTAATGTTATGACCAATCAAACCTTTCTGAGAAAGTATAAGGTCACGCATCTCTTGGTAGTCAAAGATAGTGTGGTAGTCTTTACCATCTGATGTGTAGGAAAGACAGTGTATCTTTGTGGCATCTTCCAAAAGATCATCAGCTTCTACATCAAACAGTATCATGCAGCTATTGAACTCCCTTGATATGGTGCATCCTCAGTAAGGATGGTTGTTTCTGGATCGTAGTATAGTGACCCTGCATTACCTAACTTAGCGAACGGTCTGTTCTTGTCAATGAAAAATGACGTAGTGTTCTGAAGTATCTCATCCTCAGACTCAACATCACGTTCAAGCTTGATACAGATGATAGCTTCTTCCTCAAGTGATGCAGCATACTTTGTTCTGCCATCATCATTGACCTGTGAGATGAATACCACACCAATGTTTAACTCCTTGGCTAACTGAGCCATACGTGAGCCTAGTGTGGTAAGTGTGCTGGTGGCACCATCAACACCACTGTTAGACAAGTAGGCCAGCCGTTGTACGTGGTCAATGAAGATGAACCCTGCACCATAAACTGAGGCAGACAACCTGACATAATCTAAAAGCTTAAGGGGATCATCATGTCCTCTCATCTCAAAGATAATAGTACGTTCACCCTGTGTTGCTGCTTGAGCAGCTTTGATCACATCAGCCTCACTGATACCCGCTTCCCTTGCATCATCCTTGGTACGAACATTAATACCTAAGTGGTATGTAGCCATAGCACGGTAGGTTGTAGACTTCATCTCCTCCATGTGCAGTAGGGCTATGCGTGTGTCCTCGTCACGTAGTAGTCCTGTCTCAAAGAAACGAACGACTTCGGTCTTACCCATACCACGAGGAGCTTTGATAAAGGTAAGACCTCCCTTAACCATACCCCTGATCTTTTCATCAAGACCAGCGTGACCAGTGGGTACATACTCGTAAGGGTTTTCTGTAAGGATTGCCTGTTCTACATCTGTATCAGAGCAGAAGAAGTTCTCCGGTGAATATCTCTGTGGTTTTCTTGCGGCCCACATCAGTGCATCAGAGTCACCAGCCTCAAGGAACTCATTAGCATCCTTGTACTTGGACATTGGTACATAGTAAAACTTATCAGGGAAAGCTTGATATAGTTTATCAGCAGCCCTGCGACCAGCATCATCTAGCTCACCTGCGTACACTAACTCTTTGAATGACGACAGGTAATCATGATTGTGTTTGATGAACTTCTCACCGATGGATGCGCTGGGCAGGGACTTAACTGGGAAAGTCTTACCTAGTATCTGGTACAGGCTGGCGGCATCGAACTCACCTTCTGTAATGTAGATACGGTTACTAGAACCTGCGTTAAACTCTGGGCCGAACAGCATGTTCATACCCAAGCCACGGTCCTTGACCCACGACTTAGACTTATCATTAAACATGCGGTACTTGGTTGTGTGTGGGTACTTGTAGGCATACCTTACTGGATTGCCATCTGCACCCAACTGTAGTTGTATCCCATACATCTGGCATACATCAGGGTCTATTCCCCTGATACCATTGTATGTCATACCTTTTACTTCTATGTCCATTGGGTTTCTCCTCTCCCGTAGTGGATAATCGGTAGCTGCCCACTCAAAGGTTGCTGGCATCCCCTTCTCTGGGTAAGACCTGCTGCATGAATGGCAGTGACCGAAGCCATCATCATTCCAATTGAAGGCATCACTTGATCCGCAGTCTTGATACGGACAAGCTAAGTGTGGGTTGTCATTCGTCGCCATAATAAAAATCCATAAGCATTGCCCAGATGTACATGACAGAAACTACAGGCCATGTCAAGGCTATTTTAATAGGTGCATTCTCGTGCTCATCATCAAGAGGTTCTACTAAACCTAAGACCAGCATAACACCTAGGAGGTACATCAGTACCCCGACCCAAAGAGCTATCAAAAATCACCCCCTAACCTTAACTTGTACATACCTTCTGTACTGTTCATGGACGCTACTATATCCAACAGCTGTTGTTGACTTAACATAATCATATCAGAACTCCCCGACTCCTCGTCATGCTGGGCTATAAAAACAGAACCATTGTCAGTTAGTGTAATCTCAACATCACCGAACTCACCTCGTTCATCTAAGGTTATGACAGTTATTAGGTCGTGGTCAAACTCAACCGTATACATAACTAAAGCTTTTCCTCTCCATTTAATTGGTTGATACGCATCTGACAATACCGTTGAACTTTCTCTAAGTCTATGATCTCTGACTCAATGGTTGTCTTGTCGTCATACATTTTAAAACCTGCACGACTAGCATACTTAATGATGTTACCCCGCCAGAACTCAAAGCCATTGCGCATGATGTAGGTGATAGGTTCTATCTTCCACCTTGCGTAGTGGTCTGGTTCATTGACTATCTCTTGATTAAACTTCAGCATTATATACCCCTGTTAATTAGTGCCCTGACCTTAGCTCGACTACGTTCATCTGTAGTCAAAGGTCTTATGTCTGTTTGCTCTACTACATATGCGTTGTTGTACCTAAGAAGATGGGCTTCAGCCTCCCCTTTTGTTTCAAAGATCAAAGGTTTTGATTCGTAAGTAAAGGGGTTCTCTGCAGAGGCATACGCCCACTCATCTTCATCCACCTCAAACTTAACTAAGTATTGACTACTCATGGCTTAGACCTCGCTCAACTAAGGTGACAAAACCTACGTTAAAGATAGCTTCAAATGTCTCAGGGTCACACTCAACCTGTAAGGTAGCACTGCCATCTTCATGTTCTTCTATCTCTGTTACCTTGATAGGTTTGCTAATATCTTTAGTCATCTGTATTCTCCTTTTTAGCTAGTAGTTTTCTAGTTCGTTATAGTCAGTCACTTCTACTAGTTGTCCTTTTAACTCTTCAACTTCAACCCACCAAGTTATACGATCAGGGTAGCCACCAGTACGTTCAGCTACACTTGAAACAACATTCATCATGTCTCTTACTTGAGGAGCAGACATGTGGTACTGAGGTGAGTTTGGTACCCTGTAGTAGTCTTTGTTTTCAGGCCTCAGCATTTCTTGAGCGTTATCAAGGTTATCCATGTCCATGAGGTAGAAACTACGTATCTTAGCCTTACGATAATACATTACTTGTTCTCCTTTGTATGCTTACGGAATCGTTTATTGTACGCACGTTTGATCTTCTTTAGCTGACCACGTTTCCACATGTAAAACTTACGTGCTTTAGTGAGGCCGTCATACTCATCACCACCCTTCATGGGGATACGTTTGGTCACTCATCATCTCCTACTACTGGGGTATTAGTAATGGCAAGTATTGCCTCTTAACTAATACTCTGGTGTCATTAGTATATCTTCTAGTTTAGTCAAATGATTAATCCATTAGTGCATCCCATGCTACAGGGAATAGCTCAATCATCTTACGATCAATCTGATTAGCCACCTGTCGTGTCTCTTCTTGTGTGTCAGGCTTACACCGTAGGTTACACATATCAGCAAAGGCATCAAGGCTACCGCTCCAGTACCACTCAGTCATGGTAGACTGAGGTAGTACCATACGTGCTTGCTCTGGACATACACCTTGGCGTAACATGGATTTGTACTCATCTAACATAACTTTTTCTATAGCATAAGGATTATTCTCCTCAATATCATCATTGTCATACCATGTATCTCTATTAATAACTACAGCACCTTCACTACCTTGCTTCTTGTCAGCACTACGTCCACGCCATACGTCAGGTACATAGAACTCAGGCTCACTGTCTACATAGCGTCTGCTTATCTCATTCCAGCGTAGGAACTTATGTTTAACTAACTGCCTAGCTACAAAGACAGGAGCCTTTATGTGGAATGACGCAAAGCAATGTCCAAAAGGGCTGTAATGACCATGCTCAGCTAAGTAGTGTACCAGCTTACGGTCTTTGTCCTTCAAGACATACTGTTCTGTTTCACTGTTGTAATCATCCCATGTGGATTCTTTAGCAAAGCTAACCCTAGCGGCATTAACCACTGTCATGTCATTACCCATGTGATTTACATATGTTACTTCAATCATCTTTACTCTTCCAATACTTAATGGTTTCTTCTGTCGTTTTGTAGTAAGTAGTTATAAAATGATCCACACCATCTGAGTGATAGTGCTTATTTCTCTTATCACTGCCCCACTTACCTGTACTGTAGTAGTATGAATAGCGAGAGCTATACCTATTCTCAGGTTCTTTATCCTTATAAATAAAGATTAGTTTCTGTTGTTCATGTACAAAGTAAGCAATACTTTTATCGTCTAAATACTTTTTAACGTACTCTAAATCTTCGTTGGTATATTTCTTAAACTTAGGTTTACCTTTGGCATCACGGCCAGCATAAACGTAACCTTTTTCTTCGTTGTCAAATGTTTGTTCAGTCATTAGAAGGATACCTCTCCATTGTCATTGCGTGGGTCATTATAGTAACCTTTAACTAAGTAGTGGTGTCTTGTGTCTGGTTCATCTGATACACCCTTTTCGTGTACTTTGTCAAGGCCCATCTCATGTAAGAACATTTCTAAGTCAGTCATACCATCTCCTTTAATTTCTCTATGTCGGATACTACACGATACTTTATATCATCGTCAAGCCTCAAAGCTATAGTTTCTACACCTGACCACAATTCTATTTCTTTCTTAAATATCAACGTCTTATGTGCGGCATCAGGGTCAAGTGCTACAATTACCTTGCTGTACTCACCTATCTTAGCCATATGCTTTAACGTTAAACTAGTTCCTAAGATAGCCATAGCTGATAAGTTAGGCACCATCTGATTAGCTATCATAGCTGACACCATGTCCTCAACTACAATCAGGGTGCTGTCCTCTTGCTTACCCACTATGTAGTAGTCTGCCACACCTGTGTACCTAAACCACTTAGGTTGCTTACCTGTCAGTGACCTGCCGTTAGCGTCAATCATTCTACCCCTGTGGTAAATAGGCAACACTATCCTGGAATCTTTGACATCATACATTAAGTTGTCACTAGGTATATTCCAATCATTAACGTACTCATAGAACAGGGGCGTCTCCCTTGGGCTAGGCTCCACCACATACTCAGGTATCACCATAGTCTCAGGCTCAGGTGGGCTAGACAGTTTATGTTTAGCTAGGCGTAGCTGTATCTCTTGTGCTGTCATGTTAGTGTGGTATGCACCACTCAGCGTACAGTCCAGCTTGTAACAGTTGTACACTATAGAGCCACCATCGTTTAGCACAGTGAACGTGTTCTTAGCTCTACAGCTAGGGCAGTCCTTGCGTAGGCTCTGTCCGTCACTGAGGTCTAGTGTATCTAGGTAGGCTCTAATGTCCATGTTATGTCTCCTCCTTTACTTTGTGTGCTTGGCGCTGGGCTAATGCACTGGACGCACCACTAAACGTGTGCTTGATGTATGGGTCTAGTGACCTGATGTTCTTATGCCCACTCACCTGTTTGATCTGCGTGACGTCAACACCAGCCTCAACCATCTCCGTGATAGCTGTACGCCTCATGTCCATAGCTGTAAGTTCTGCTGGTAGATCAGCGGCTTGCTTGATAGAGTTAATGTAAGTAGATATGTTTCCTTTCCTGTAAGGCTTGTATGACCCATCACTAGGGTTGATCTGTGGCGCTACAAAACTCTGGAAGCCAAAGCTTTTGTCTTGCTGTTTTAGTATGTGCATCAGTTCATCACTGATAGGTAAGTGGACGTCAGCGTTACGCTTACTCTGTGTCAAGTCCATGCGTTGCTTATCTAAGTCTATCTTATCCCATGTCATTAGTCTCATGTCACCTAGACGTTGCCCCCACTCGTAAGCCATGTGGACTATCAAGCCTATGCTACGCCACTTCCATTCGCTGTAGGCTGTACCTAAGAATAGGTTGACCTGATCTGGTGTCCACATGACTTTGCGTGGCGGGTTAGGTACACGATCAATGCCTATCATAGGGTTGTGATACATTATGTCTAAGCTGATAGCCTTGTTGAATATGATAGACATGATAGTTGAGATCTTGTTAGCTCTGCTTACCCCCCTGTCTAGCCACTGTTCATACAAATGATTGGCACACTTAGTCTTGAATTTGTTTAGCCTAGTATCTCCTAACTTCTTGCCTAGCAGTGTGTGTGTACCGAGAGCAACCTTTAAGCTGCCCTCGTACTCCTTTTGTGTGCTACCCTTTAGTCTGCAAAAAGACTTAGAGGTTAGGTAATACTCTACTACATCCGACACAGTAGAGTTGAGCTTAAGTTTAAGTATCATCATCACTCCTCTTTATGAATAGATATATAAAACTACACACATAGATTGCTATGAAAGGTATAGCTATGCCTGATCCTGCAATCATAGGTAGCCCTCCAAGCTGATCTGGTGGATGGTGTCTTCTAGGTCAGCTTCTAGGCTCTCATACAAGTCTATGTCTAGCAGGTTCTTACCTTCTAGCATGTTGACACTGTGATCCTCATTTAGGAACTCCACTACATCATATGACATGGTGTCTTCTTTCTCTATAGATAAAAACATACTACTTCCCTTCTACAAAATTAATGTGTTCTTTAGCCTTAACCATCTTGTTTAGCAGTGTAGTCACATGGACTAGGTACTGCGTAGTCTCTGATGTAAGACCGCATCCCGTTTCTTGGTCATAGGAATCCATGTAATCACCAAACTCTAAACTTGTCTTACACTCTTGTATAATGAAGTCTACTTGTCCTTCAGACAACATACCTTCCCAGAAAGCTGATCCAGCCATATTATTCTCCCATTCTTTCATTGTGTATGCTTTCATACAGTTCAGGAAATGCTATGCGTAATTTCCATTCTGATCTGTCGATAGCTTTCATTTCTTCTGTGTTTAGCTCATAAGCTTCGTGAAGCATAAAGTCTGCGTCTTGTATAGTCTTCATAACGAACTTTAGTGTTTCTATTTGTTCAGCCTTCAAGAAGTGTGCCGCATTATCATACTCTAACTCTCGCATTTCACGATCTATCTCCCACTTAGGGCGTAGATCAAGTACTGGTGTTTCTGCTGTTTCTTTAGCAATCTTCTCAGCTAGTTTTTCATTAGTGCGTGTCATAGTTTTCTCTCTTTCATTTGGGTTTGTACTTGCTCTGCTATTCTCTTATTTACTGTAATAATAATCACCTGTCCAGACTTATCGTAGACTATCCACTTCTTTCCTTCTTGGCGTATCATTTTTGTCACTCCTCTCTGTACAGTTTCTTTAGTGTTACAGTCTCTACGTTACCATCATGCAATAAGTTTAGCATATAGTCTCCTATGTCAACTAAGCTATTACCCAGACTTCCAACATTCCTGGAAATTGGTTCGTCATAATACTTTACATGAACCTCAGTGCAAGTCCAAGTCGGTCTATCTCCTGTTTGTTTCTCAGCTATAAAGTCAGCCATCTCAGGCCAAGCTACTGTTTCACTATGCATGGTTGTCTCCTTCTGTTAAAAGTATCCGTTAATTAGTTCAGATAATATCTTATCATCTTCGTCTTCTACTATGCCGTACTGCTCCAAGAACAGTGGGTCAGCGTAGACACGGGTTAGACCCATTTTAGCTTCCCGTATGTAGCTGTCACCCATGTCGTATGAGCCGTGTGTCATGTCGGATTTGACTGCCACAAACCACCTAGCGTACCTGTTCTTATCTTCGTTAGCTGGTATCTGATACGTCTTAAGTACTCGCATCTCAGTGTTACCAAACGGCCCCTGACCTTTGTAGATTGCGTAGGGCTTATCTTGATTGCGGGACTTTCCCAGTAAATTCTTAGCCATGTTGTTTATCCTTTTGTCCATTCACGTTGAATTGTTAAACCTTTTCTTAGCATACTTTCAGCCTCTCTTGTGTCACCTCGCTTCAGCGTGTCTAGCGCCCATGATACCCAGCTTGACGCCTGATGTGATAGTATCTCAGGTTTAGGCTCAGCGTCAGGCTTAGGTGTATCCACTAACGTTACTAGTGTAGCACCTACCTTGTTGTTATTCAGGAAGGCCATAAGGCAAGTCTTATCTACTGGCACTTCAACTGTATGCCAGCAACCTCTGCCTAACTGTTTATTTGCATCAGCTTGTGTACCAGCCCATTTGCCGTTGTCGTTAGTGTATAGCTTCATTTGTTTGTCCTAACATATTCTTGTGCTGCGTTAATAATCTCAGCTAAATCATCAGTTCCTACATAGTGAAAGTAGTCTGTTGTGTACGCTACTGCATCACTATGCTTGTACAATCTCTGAAGATGTACTGGCTTGCCTGTCCTCTCATCAAATAGTGCTACCTCACAAAATGTATCGGCTGAGTATTGCGCTATAGATAAAACGTGGTGTTCATCTATGGGTAGCTTAACATTGTTAAGGTGCTGGTTTACGTCTAGCCCTGCTGTCTGTAGCATCTATTCATGCTCCTCTATGAATGCAAAGCCACCGCCATTACCTTCTTCATCTTGCGACAGTACAAACTTAACTTTATCGCCAGTTTCACCAAACTCTGATTGCAGTATAAATACAGGCCAATCATTTAGTGCGTCTTCATCCTTCTCCATATAAAAGTCTACAATCTTACAGCCTACTAGCTGTCCAAAGTATTTCTTATTTGCATCGCTCATTTGTTCTCTCCTTACTGTAAAAAATGTTTCATTATTTGAATGTCAGTCATTCCGTCCAAGGTATCCTTGTTAGAGTAATCATCAAAGACTTCTTGTGGTGCTTGAGCGCTGATCCAATCCTCAGCATCATCGTCATTCATGTTATCTGGCACTTCATAAACAGGAAACCATGTCTCTGTCCGTGTTACTTTTATTTGCACTTTACGCATTATACAAATTCCTCTGCTGTTTCTAGTGTCCAAAGATAATCAGTATCTTCACCTGTTTCATCTACTTTGTTGGCGTCATGTACTGCAATAGCGAAGCCTCTAGGTGTAGCACTGCGTATATCTTTAGTGCGCTGTGACTTACCGCCTAGCTTTAGGTGTTGATTGCTGTACCCATCAGGCTTATCTACTGCCACTTTGGTGGGCATCACAAAATCACCGCCTGTCCATAGGCAAGTTTTCTTAGTGTATGCATCAAATGGTGCAATGTACTCAGGCCAGCGTGGATGCTCAGCTTCAGCATAAGATATGTAACCGCCATACTCATAAGGGTGAAAATAATAGTCAGGCTTGCGCCACTGCGTAGCTAGGACACTGACGGGATTTTCTATGAAGTATGGCACGTTTAGATTTTCAAATAACATGGCGCATAGTTTAACGTAGCCTACAGCCTTGCGCTGAAAGTCAGGGTCTTTTTTAGCCTTTGAGGCGAAATGCGACGCCCCGCTAACGGCCATATTTGTACAGACACAATAGGCCATACCAAAGACTACGGGTGTAAATATCTCCGTGGTGAACCTGTTTTGTATCTCCAAAATTGTGCTGGGATCATGCAAGTCAGCGTGGACATATTCTATACTGCCGCCACTACCAAAGTAATAATCTTTTGTAGTTTCGTGTGGGTCATGCTGTATATCATAGGCATAGCATTCATAGCCATCATCTGCCCAAGGCTTCAGTGCTTCACCTGTAAAATCATACAAGCTAATCACGATACCTTTAGCTTTATACTGTTGTTCTTTAACGTACCCATTAGGAAATTTCTTAGTGTAGTCCATTGTGAAAACTCCTTGTCTCTCTGTTGTGACTATGTTCATACTTTTGTTTAATAGTAAATCACTAAATTAATATTTTTCTATACTGTGGCACAAAACACACACTATGTATGATCCCATTGCAATTTGCTCATCTCATTTATATGCCAAGCTTGCTTTAGCTCACCTTCACAAGGTGGTAAATCTATTTCACTTTTATGTATTGCCCCAAATGCATCCTCTCTTGATCTGTTTAGGTATGCTAAACCATCACGAATAAATGAGTGCCTAGCATCCCTATAAAGACGGTGGTGCCTAGCTTGTGGCAATATGTAGTTTAGGCAAGCTTGAATGAATTGCTTATCAGTACAGCTATAACCGCCTAGACTTGTCTCAATTCTTAAGTATTGTGCAAATGTCATTTTGTTTCCCTTACATTAATATTTTACATATAGTGCGGCACAAATGCCACATGAT
>ENA-ORXF01001399-ORXF01001399.1-marine-metagenome-genome-assembly--contig:-NODE-1399-length-15637-cov-4.332841_pt1 | contig 15637 bp, 18 predicted proteins | sample MGYA00237864_ERZ511476 | MGnify/ENA primary metagenome ERZ511476 (study PRJEB26306, sample SAMN06343908) | marine metagenome | isolation source: coastal waters | place: Atlantic Ocean: West Antarctic... | reverse complement strand
GAATACAATAATATAATATAGATATGGATCAAATTTACTCATAATAATCTTCGTTTAATTTATAGCTTAATTATACTTTTTGATAAGCTAACCTCTCGGAGAAAACATAAAAATCCAAGTACCAAAAATGACATAGCTACAATAAAAAGAATACTAAGGTACTGATCTAAATAAAAATTTACTTCCGTAGCAATAAATATCATAGCGATCAGTAAACATATAAATAAAGCAGAGGTGGTAGTTAATGCAATTGCCCAATGTGTCCACTTAGCTCTTAGCAGCAATGAGTTAAGCTCATCACTTGTTTCAAATGTTTTTTTAATTGTTCCTTCTTTAAGAACTCTAAAACGATCTACAATTCTTGCTAAACGATGGCCCATAACAGTTAAGATTGCCCCAATCCCTGTTAATAAAAAAGCAGGGGCTACAGCCATTTGTATTACGACACCAATTTCAGCAAAATTAACCATTTTAATCTCAAAATTTTTTTAGAGTAGTAGGCAGTTTTTCAACCAAAACCTTACACCCTACTAAATTATATAGCACTAACACACCATTTTAATTATTTCGAAACGATGAATGACTAAAAAATATAATCGATTAGTCTTTATGTATTCATTAGCGTAATGTAATATCTCTAAAATATGATAATTGAAGTATATTCTAAAAAAAATAGTGGCATAAAAATAACCTCTCCCAGCAAAAAATATGGTTATGCATTATCGAAGCTAATAGAGCGCTGTCCTCCCCTTGACTTAAATTCAACTTATCATTACCTTATTCAATCCCATTACTTTAGCAAATCTTGTTCTGTTGCTTTTAATAACAACAATGTAATTGCATTCGTCTCAGGCTTTATAAGCCCATCAAAAAGTAATACTCTTTTTATTTGGCAGGTTGCAATAGATGAAGATTATCGTGGCAAAGGGCTTGGTATAGAATTAATTGAATTTATATTGAAACAAAATAAAAATATTGATTCTATAGAAACCACTGTTACAGATACTAATTTAGCTTCAAGAAGAATGTTTCAAAAATTTTGTGTGAAATATCAAATAAAGCTAACCGAACAAACTTTGTTTGATAAAGAACTAGATTTTTCTAATGAACATGAATCAGAAATATTACTTAAAATAGGTCCATTAAACAAAGGAAAAGTAAGATGAAAATATTTGAAGAAATTGAATCAGAAGTTCAAAGTTACGCCAGATCTTTCCCTCGTGTTTTCAATAAAGCACAAGGTGAATATTTATATGATTTAGAAGGAAATCAATATTTAGATTTTTTGGCAGGTGCTGGTACGTTAAATTATGGTCACAACAATCCTGTATTAAAAAAATCTTTGTTGGACTATATAGAATTAGATGGTATCACTCATGGTCTAGATTTGCATACCAAAGCAAAAGGTGAGTTCCTAACTACCTTTAATGAAAAAATATTAAAGCCTAGAAAAATGGATTATATGGTTCAATTTACAGGTCCTACAGGTGCTAATGCCGTTGAGGCGGCAATGAAGCTTGCCCGAACAATCAAAAAAAGACCGAACATTATTAATTTTACAAATGGTTACCATGGAGTTACTCTGGGAGCTTTAGCAGCTACTGGGAATGTTCATCATCGAGCGGCTGCAGGAACTCCCTTAACTGGCATAAGCACACTACCTTATGATGGTTACTTAGGTGATGATATTGATACTACTTCTTATCTGGATAAGGTTCTAACAGATTCTAGCAGCGGCATTGATCACCCGGCGGCCATCATCGTTGAAACTGTTCAAGGTGAAGGGGGAATAACTGCAGCTAGTATTTGCTGGCTACAAAATATACAAAAAGTATGTCGAAAGCATGATTTATTGCTAATAATCGATGATATTCAGGCAGGGTGCGGAAGAACTGGATCTTTTTTCAGCTTTGAAAAAATGGGTATTGAGCCAGATATGATTACACTATCAAAATCTTTGAGTGGTTATGGGCTTCCATTTGCTGTAGTACTTATCAAGCCAGAACACGATATATGGAAACCAGGGGAGCATAATGGAACCTTCCGGGGAAATAATCTTGCTTTTGTTACAGCTAAGAAAACAATTGATCATTACTGGTCTGATGACTTATTTTCTAATGAGGTTAGAAAAAAAGGTGAGTATATTTATAATCGAATACAAAAAATTATTATCAGGTACGGGGAAGGTAACTTTTCCTCAAGAGGCCGTGGAATGTTTCAAGGGCTTAATTGTGTTGATGGAGACCTCGCTAACAAAATTACAAAGTTAGCCTTTAAAAAAGGTTTAATGATAGAAACTAGTGGCGCAGATGATCATGTGATCAAATTCTTGTGCCCACTGACAATTTCCGATCAAAATCTAAAAAATGGTATAGATATACTAGAAGATGCAATTAAAACAATTTGTATAGAAAAAAACATCTTTGATGAAGAGATTGATTATTTTCATGAAGATTATGAAGTTAAGTCATGATTATAAAAAAAATTGATCAATGCAATAAAGTTGAGGATCCAAAAGGACAATGGAACAGTATTCGTATGTTGCTAAAAGATGATGGGATGGGTTTTTCCTTCCACATCACAACAATTTATAAGGGCTCAAATATTAAAATGCATTATATTAATCATTTGGAGTCAGTTTATTGTATAAGTGGTTGTGGTGAGATTGTTGATTTAGAACATAATAAAACTTTCAATATAATGCCCGGAACACTTTATGCTTTAAATAAACATGATAATCATATTCTAAACTGTACTGAAGAAATGAAATTAGCTTGTGTCTTTAATCCACCAATCAAGGGAGATGAAGTGCACAACCAACATGGTGCTTACGAGGTTGATTGATCGTGATTTTATCCTTCTTAATTATCCTCTCAATCATTGCCATTATTGGACTATCTGCAGGTCGCCTTAGCAAACCAAACAAGTCTGATTACTATCTTGCCAGTAAATCCTTAAGTCCTTGGCTAGTTGGTCTGTCTGCTATGGCTACCAATAATAGTGGCTATATGTTTATCGGCTTAATTGGATTCACCTACCTTGTTGGTCTACCCTCAATTTGGCTAATGATTGGCTGGATTCTAGGTGATTTTTTAATCTCAAAAACTATACATAAAAAGATAAATCAGGAAACATCCAAAAATTCTAATGTTACCTATGCCTCAGTTATTGGTGCATGGGCAAATCAAGGCTCATTTTTTACAAAGTTCATAGGCCTGCTTAGCCTTATATTTCTTATTGTGTATGCCTCTGCTCAATTTGTATCTGGTGGTAAAACATTAATGGTAATTTTTGATTGGGATTTATGGTTGGGGATTGGTATAGGCTCAGTTATTGTATTTATGTACACCTTGGTTGGTGGTATTCGTGCTTCAATATGGACTGATGTAATTCAAGCAATAATTATGGTCATCTCGATGATTATCTTAGTTGTTTCATGCTTTATAAGTCTAGGTGGAATCAACATTGCTTTTGAAAAATGGTCTCTAGTTGATAATTACTTAAATCTTTTCCCCCTTGAAATTCAACACTCAATCTTTTTAAAATTGATTTACCCATTAAGCTGGCTTGTAGCCGGTTTATTTGTAATTGGCCAACCTCATATTATGGTTAGATTTATGGCGCTTAAAGACCCGGAACTAATTGAAAGGGCTAGGTATCATTACTATATTTGGTATCTCATCTTCTATTTTTTAGCATTTTGCGTTGGGATGCTGTCTAGAATTTACCTTGGAAATCAAAAAATTTTTGATCCTGAATTAGCTTTACCATTAATGGCATTAGAGTTATTAAACCCATTAATGGTTGGGGTAATTATTGCTGGGATCTTTGCTGCAACTATGTCAACCGCTGATTCATTAATAATTAATTGCTCAGGAAATATTTCACAAGACTTATTTAAATCAAAAAATTTCTCAAATATCCAAATTAAATTAATAACTTTTGCAGTGGCTTTAATATCAACAGCTATAGCCTTGCTTAATAACAATAGTGTGTTTTCAATTGTTATTTATGCCTGGACTCTTTTAGGAATATCATTTGCGCCGCTTATCATTACTTTATCTATGGGAAACACGATATCAGTAAAAACTTATTTAATTGGTTTAATTATTGGAATACTAAGTTTTACTGTAATTAATCACTTTGGGATTAATAAATTTATTTATGCAGGATTCATCCCTTTTTGTTTAAATTTATCCTATATATATTTAAAGCGAAAACTTAATTAAGTTGTGAGTTTAGGTGATAAAAAATGACCTCTCCAGTCGTCTCTATCTTTATAACTTATTCTATGATGACTTAACGAACAAATTAATAGATCAGAAGCCCCTATAAGAACAAAAATAAGTGGCCTTGATCCCATTAAAGTGTTATCAAAATTATGTTTATTATTATTTTATGGGATATAGTTAACTCAAATATCAATCACAATTAAGAAAACTAATGAAAGTAAAATTGTAATATAGATGAAACTAGTCTGACTAATAATCCATTTTTAACAAAAAAAAATTAAGGAAATAATATGAGTCTAATAAGATGGTTTTTAGGTAAATTAATTCTTTTTATAAATGCAATAACTCTACCTAAGCCAATATTAAGAAAAAAATTTGACCAAGATAAGATTGATAAAGAAACCAAATATTTAACAATTTACCAATTTGAAGCCTGCCCATTTTGTGTAAAAGTAAGAAGGTTTATATGGAAGAATAGCCTTAAAATTAATCTTAAGGATGCAAAAAATAATAAGGTATTCAAATCTGAATTAGTTAATGAGGGCGGAAAACATAAGGTGCCATGTTTAAAAATAGAGAAATTGAATTCGCAAACTGAATGGCTTTACGAATCAGCTGAAATTATTAAATTTTTAAAGAAAGAATTTAAATTATCTGAATAAATTATTTTACAATAATGTTAATTTTTTTTGAAATTAATGGTGGCTTGTGAGGTCTGTGCATATAGTCGCCTAAAATTAATTGTAGCGTATTGCTTCCTTTCCTTAGTGTAACCTCAGTTTCTTTTTGACCTAAACCAAAATGAATTAAATTTTTATTACTTGGTAATGGTGATTGTAAATCTGGAAGCTCATCTAAATTAACTAATAAATGATGATGGCCTGTATTATCTTTTTTCGTTCCTGCTGGAGCTACCTCCATATTTTTAAGACCAAAAATTACCTTTACTGGATTTGTAACCTCGTCACCACTCTTGGGGGAAACTATATATATAGACTCATTAATATCAATAGGAGTTGATTCAAGAGTGGCTAAAGTCGCTTTCTGCTCATATAATTTTTTTAAATATCCATTCGTAACAAGGCAGGCTGTGATGTACCCCAAGCCAAAAAATAACAAGTAAATAACTATTTTTTTTATATGTTTTAAGGTCATCCTCGGAATCCTTCTTTTATATATATCCTAAGTACATTTTCACTCATTTCAATTATCCTTTAGTAATAAGTTATTTTATATCTTAATTTTTAGTATGCAACAAAAACTTGTGGACAAATTATTTTATTAAAATTTATTTTTATTTAGCTCATTCGGGGCACAAATTTTACTTAATTTTATTAATTTCTTTTGCCATCATAATCCCTGCTTCGAAAGCACTTTCAATTCTCCCCTGAATTATCCAATCACCACATGAAGCAAGCCTATTTTCATAATCAATTAATAAATTAGGTTTTGTTTGTTTTTCTATATTTGCATATCGCCATGCATGAAGGTCGATATGATCAGCTTGGCTTGTATCGTAGCCAATAATTCGCGAGGTTTCTTTATTTAGAAATGAGGCAACATCCTGATAATTATCGGATAAATGGTTTTCTGCCCAAATGTTAGTTGAGTGAATTAGCATAGCAAACGACTTTGTTCTGTTTGGTTTAGAGCTATTAATTGATATCCAGCTTATATCAGCATCTCTTATAAGAGCTGCATCCCATGACAATGGAAGTGCTTTTTTAAATCCAAGCATTAATGAAAAACAACCCAGCATTTTTCTACCGAGTAAATCGGTATGATACTTAAAAATTTTTGGAAGAATTTCTGCAGATTGAATTGCAGGAGCTGTAGATATGACCCAATCAAATTCTCCTAAATTTTTTAACTTATCATCAAATAATTCCCACCTATTGTAAGTATTTTTGACCATTTTATTAACTTTGGTATTTAATTCAACATCGAGCTCCAAAGATAAATACTTACAAATCGAATTCATCCCAGGCACACCAACATAATGAGGGTATTCTGAATTCCAAATAGTCTCCCTTAGTAATTTATTATTTTTAAATTCAACAAAGCGCGCATCCCATTGTTTAATTATGTTTTCTTTTACTAATGGCGCAATAAAATTTTTAAAATTCTCATTCTTAGCAGTAAAAAATTGAGCTCCATGATCAAATTCGTATGGGCCCGATCGCCTTAAAGCCATCCTGCCTCCGACACCTAAACTTTTTTCAAAGAGGGTTACATTAGCAATATTTTTTAGGTTTTGTGCAATAGTTACTGCTGAAATACCTGCACCGATAATAGCAATTTTCATTTTTTTTATTTTAACTCACAATGACGCTAATAATTTTTAATACTACTGGTTTTATTCTTGTTATGGAGTTTTATGAATTCAAATAAAGCTAGGTCATTAGTGGAGCTAAAGTTCGGCTTACCCTATCTTGAAAATTGAATTAGTTGCTGATGTGCCATTCCTTCCAAATAAATCTAAATAATGTTGATCTGTTAGATATAAAGTTTTTGTATCCTTCACAAAGTTAAACAAATCTTTTTGCTTGCCATCGCTATCCTCAACTATTAAGTAGTCACCTTTTCCCACTTTACTATCTATTTTATTTAATACTTGAGAAATATTAACATGTGCATCTTCAATAATTAACTTCGAACCAACCCAATTTTCATTTTCTGGAAAATCTACATGCTCATTTAAGTTATTCAAATCAAACTCAATAAAACTTACATCAGGATAACTAAAATCTGGTTTGTTAATATCATAACTATATATTTGAGACTTTAATCCTAGAATTTTTACCATATCAGCTAACCAAACAGCACTTCCTCCCTTTCCAGATCCTATTTCTATTATTACATCTGGCTTTAATTCTTCTATTAGCATTGAGTAAATGGCTAAATCAAATACAGATTTAAAAACAATATGATCTTTCCAGGTAAATACTCCATGAGTTCCTTGTGAGAGAACTACAGACATACCATTTGTTCTGGCTTGATTTGAAAAAATACAATTTTCTTCTGATCGTATCTTAAAATCTTTAAATCGGTTTACCTTTGAAAAAAACACACTTCTAAACCATTCGTATGCTTTTGACGAATTGGGCCCTCCCTCTCGCATATTACGTAATAAAAGATTGTCAAAGAAAGATGGAATTTTATCTTGTTCATTATTAATCTTATACTGCAACACAATATCTAATAGAGAATTAATAAATCCCTCTTTTAATGCTTCATCATTATGAAGTTTAATATTCGACTCTATATAAATAATTAATTTAAGTGCTAAGGATAAATTTTTGTCTATTAAGAGCTCATTTAAGTAAGATTTAATACCTTCAGAATCAGCAAAGTTAAAAGGGTTTTTACTTAATGCTTTATCAACTAGAGGATTTAAATATGTTGTTGGTGTTACCAATTCAAAGTACTCCTTTGTATTTTAATTTTATTTTTTTTAAAAAATAGTAATTGGTGGAGCTGGGGGTATCGAATCCTAAGCGCTCTAGGGCTCTATATCCCTTGTGAACCTAATAAAACATATCTATTTATTAGCATTATCTATCTAATCATCTCTATGTGTCTACCTTAATCTATGTCAGGGTGGGATACGCATTGTAGATTAGTATATGAATCCATATTACTATCACACACGAATTGATAAATCATACTAATCAATTAGAAAATATTTTTATGTTCCACAAAAAGTTTGGTAATTGGGATTTGGTTGAATGGTTCGGTTGCGATGAGCTTTATTGGATAATGTTTCCTCAAACGGATTCTTCAAAATTTCAAGTAAGGCTAAGAAAGGTTTTAGGTCACCGTCTTCTCCTGCTGCCAAAACCTCTTCCACATAGTAATTGTTCGGAATAATTGCGGGATTACTATCATGCATCAAACAAAAAGAGGCTTTAAGAGGCTTTGGGTTTCTTGTAAGTCTTGCCTTCCAAAGCATGTACCATTTTTGAAATACTGGTGATTTGTAGGCTTCATTTTGTGATATCTTTTCTTTGGTAAGATCACGAAAAGTTTTTGTGTAGTTGGCTTTCGAGGTTTGCATCCAGTCTAAAAGGTTTTGAGCGAGAGAAAAATCGCCTGCTTCCTCACCAAATAATCCAAGCTTGCAACGCATACCTGAAATCCATGCTTGATTAAAAATCGCACTGTAACCCTCAATCGCCACTTCTGCGAGTTTCAAAGCTTTATCCTTCTCCTTATGTAAAAGTGGTAGAAGACTGTCGGCTAGCCGTGCGAGATTCCATTGGGCAGCATGCGCTTGACTTCCATACTTATAGCGCCCATGAGAATCAATCGAGCTAAATACTGTCTCCATGGAAAAAATCTCCATGAAAGCACAAGGGCCATAGTCAATCGTTTCACCGCTAATAGTCATATTATCAGTATTCATTACACCATGAATGAATCCAATATGCATCCATGCAGCAACGAGTTTAGCTTGCCGCTCTATCACTGCATTGAGTAAGCCGAGATAAGGATTTTCCTGGTTAGTAAGTTCTGGGTAATGTCGCGCTATTGCATAATTAGCCAATTGCTTGAGTCCCTCTGAGCCTTGAGTAGCATTGGCATATTCAAAAGTACCTACGCGCAAGTGGCTAGAGGCTACGCGCGTCAGAATTGCACCATCTAATAAAGATGAGCGTAACACTGATTCGCCAGTTGATACTAATGCAAGGCTCCGGGTTGTAGAAATTTTTAATGCATGCATTGCCTCACTAATAAGATATTCTCGCAACATTGGAGCAAGAGCAGCACGCCCATCACCACTTCGTGAATAAGGTGTTGGACCAGAACCTTTAAGCTGAATATCGAAGCGTTTGTGCTCTGGCGTAATTTGCTCTCCAATTAAGTGTGCACGGCCGTCTCCTAGTATTGAGAAATGGCCGAACTGATGCCCTGCATAAGCTTGTGCAATAGGTTTTGAATCTTTAGGTAGTGTATTACCAGAAAAAATCTGAGCCAGCATCTTTTTATCATCAGTAGGTAAATCAATACCGAGTGATTTTGAGAGATCAGCATTGAATAGCAAAAGCTGTGGGTCATTTACAGGTGTGGGATTAATACGAGTAAAAAAATGTTCCGACAAGTCAGCATAGCTATTTTCTAATTGCCAACCGTAAGAATGATTCATGATAGATGAGCTAGGTTCATAAGAACTCTATTTTACCCATTTAACTCTTCATGTCTTTAAAATCAATAAATTTATATACGCCGTGTGTTGGAATCTAAGTTGGAATAGTATACAAATTACTATAAGAATCTAATTATTTACAATCTTTTATAGTTAGATTAATTGATGCAATATATTTACCACTTACGTAAGAGTACCTATATTCAGCATCATAAGCTTTTAACGTGAAGGTCATATTGGGTTTAGAGCACCATCTATTTACTATAGTAGGTCTTCGAGACCGGATATCTTTTTTTAAGACCCTACCATCTAATATTTGATAGTTATATATAAGTTTAACCTTTGTTCCTTTTTTTAAACTCGAGATACACTCGGCATTAGCAAGTCTAGTTGTTTCGTCAATGGTCATTGGAGCTGAACTATTTATCTCAGAAGCTATTTTTTGACACATTTGAATATCATCGGCTAAAATAATTCCAGGAAATAATGTTATTAAAAATATTAATGTTTTCATATGGCTATCTTACCCCCTCACAATTAAGTAGGCAAATTCTAAAATATCTTCAAAAATAGTCCTTAAGCACTCATGGGGTATTTTATATATTAGCAACCTCCAATGCATTTTTTTGTTTGTGCTAATAGATATTTTAGGTTGGAAAGCAATCCTGAAAAAATGATAATAATTTTTAATACAATAAAATTACCACCTTTACTTTCTTTTAATTTATTCCTACTATTTTGCATGAGTGTCTACAATAGCTTGGATACTACTTATTACCTTTGTATCACCTTTGGCATATTGATCTGCTAACATAAAAAGCTTACTAAATAAGATTTCTCCATCTACTTCATTTTGAAGTTTAAAGATCTTTGAATTATTTAATTTTTTATTCCAAGCACTTCTTACTGCTCTCCAGAATACATCAGTTTTATCCCAATATTCATTACCAGCTTCCCAATTGAAATCTTTAATTCTTTCATATCTAGCTATACCTATTTCTTTAGCTAGTACCTCATGCCCCTTATTTAATAAAACTTTTTTATTATTTTGCTCATGAACCCATCCTGTTGGAGTAATTGTCTGGGTATTAATTCCAATAAGCACATCATAATCATCTCTTACTGAATATTCTCTTCTTGGAAGTTGTCTCCAAGTTTCATTACTAGACCATGAAGAGAAATTTACAGAGTGTATCCACTTACCATAACTTTGATATCTTGGACTATCATCAACTTGATAGACAGATTGAGACCATGTACCTTTTTTTTGGCTCCAAGAAATTTTATTTCTCTCCCATGTTTTATTGCCAATATATTTATTAATTATATTATCTTCATACTGCCAATCTTGTCTCCAATGCTTCATTACAACAGGATCGGATATGAGGCCATCTTCTTGTTTGTAATACATAACAATTGTATGTTGTAAACTTATAAAATATTTTTCCTCTTCTATAACTTCAACAAATTCAGTAGCCCAGGATTGATAAGGCTGCTTTGGGTGGTAATTTTCAACAAAACCCATAGTTTCCATAAAGTCAAAATAAACTCTGTATTTACCTGCCATTGATAAAATTGATAGCCTGTCTTTTTCAAATTTAGTTAAATCTGTATTTTGTAATTGTTTCCATAAAGTATGTGGTTCAGTGTCAAGAATTACTTCAGGGCCATTACTTGTTCCTCCTCTTGGTATATTTAAATCTGGGTCATTTAAATGGGACCAACCAAAAATATAGTTTGATCCCTTTCCTAATGTAATAGAGGATATTAATAATAAAATAATAAATAGAAGTTTTTTCATATTTCAAAGACTCATTACGTTTGGAAAAGTTTCGTTGGCTAGAAGAGAACTATACTATTCTAACGTCACAAAACTATAACTAAAAATTAGGAGTTAGCCCTAGATTTTCGATTAGAACAAATTACTAGAAAAAAAATAATTATTAAAAATTTCAAAAAACTTTTTTTCTATTGGTAGTGTTCCACCTACGAATGCTAATGGAATTGAACCAATTAAATAAGGAATTAATAATTTTAAGTTGAGATTACCTGAACGAATGTAATTATAACAATTTCCAGAAACAACTATTATATTACAACTCAAAGCAATTATTGGAAATATAGTGTAAGGAACCCCCCAAATTAGTAAAAGTGCAAGATAAGTGGAGCCACCACCAAAACCAACACTAGAGTATGATATTGCTGCGATAAAAAATAAGATTGATAATATACTCATGGTTCACTATTCTTATAAAAATATATGAAAGTCAATATAGCTATTTTAACAGTAACTGACACTAGAACATTTGAAAATGATAAGTCGGGTGCAATTTTAGTGAAAAAAATTGAAGAAGCATCTCATAATCTAGTAGATAGAAAAATTTGCAAAGATGAAAAAGAAGATATTAAAAAGATTCTACAAGACTGGATAAATAAAAAAGATATTGATGTAATTATTACAACTGGTGGTACAGGTCTTACTGGTAGAGATATTACTCCAGAAGCAGTTAATGAAATAGCAGATAAACACATACCAGGATTTGGTGAAGTTTTTAGAACTATTAGCTTAGAAACTGTTGGTACTTCAGCAATCCAGTCTAGAGCATGTGCAGTGCTCGCAAATGGTAAATATGTTTTTGCTTTACCAGGATCTTCAGGAGGCGTTACAGATGCATGGGAAGGAATATTAAAACACCAGCTAGATATTAATCACAAACCCTGTAATTTTGTTGAATTATTTCCCCGTCTTAAAGAAAAATAATTATTTTTGATATTTTTTCTTCCATTCAGAACCAGGCTTTCCATACACATGTTCTCTTGCATCGAGATCTGAAATTTCAACACCTTTTTTTATCAGCTTCTTCCTTATATCATTTAGATAAACAGTTTTTAAAAATAAATTGGGTAATTGTTTTTTGTATAATTTTATTATATATAGTAATTATATAATATGGCTAACGCAGTTTTAAACTCAAATTCTTCATCGGCACTCATTAGCGCCTTAGACGCAGTTTCTTCAGCAAAAAATCCTTTCGAATACTCGTACGCGTCCAAAGGTACGCTTGACTACTCCCACGTCCCCGCTCACGCAAGAGTAATTAGCACTTCTCAGTGTACTTCTCCTGGATTTAACCAGAACAACGACTTCCAAGTACTTAAGAGTGGTATCCTCGAAAACGGCTTTATTAAGATGACATTAACTAATAAGTCAGGTGCGGCAGCCGACTATAACCCATTTATTGGTAATCTTCAGGTTGCCGAAATACAGTTGATTACACAAGGCAAAGTCATATGTTCTAGTAGACCATTTGGAAGAGCGTGTCTTATGAGTGATGCTCCATACGGTAGAAAAAAGAATATGGAAAAGGGTGCTGCTCAGATGAAAATAGATGTAAAAAAAGATAATAATAATGCAGCTGCAAATGCTAATAAAAAAGCAAAAGTATCAACCCATGTCCTTGATGGTGCTGGAGGTGCAGAAGTAGGTGCAAAAAGTTTGAAACAAATGGAAGAAGAAACCTATGCTCAAAACGCAAAAAAAATATCTACTGTTCAAGTAAAAAGACCAGCAACAGTAAAAATGGATACTGCAATCACTCTTTATATGCCACCATCTGTACAAGTGTCATATAATGCAACTTATACAGATACAGAAATAGGTGCAGCTGCAGCTGTGGGCGCACAAGCATTTAATGATGTTGTGTCTGGTAAAGGTCTTGGAGAAACAGTTAACAAATCTCTAAAAACACTAGGGCCTGAAATTGGTGATGGTATGATAAGAAAGGCATTAGGTGCAATAGATATGATACCTGGCCTTGAGGGTGCAATGGAAGTTGTAGAGATGCAAAGAGGTTTTATCAAAACACCAAGATTGGAATTAGCATTTAAAGGTATACCAAAAAGATCATTTCAATATGACTTTAAGATGATACCAAAAAGTGCAGAAGAAGCAGAAGAAATACAAAAGATTATAAAAGGATTTAAATTAAATATGTTACCAGAAATGGTAGATGGTGGTGCAAACCGATTAACAATGCCTAATACATTTGATATACAATATATGTATAATGGTGGAGAAAATTCTTATCTACATAAGATTTCAACTTGTGTTCTTGAAACTATGAATGTAACTTATGGTGGAGATAGATATAAAACCTTTGAAGCAAATGCAAATGGAGCTCCTCCAGTTGAAGTTTCCATATCACTTGCATTTAAAGAGATGGATTTGATTACCAGAGAAAAAGCAAACGAGGGATTTTAATTATGTATTTTAAGAACTTTCCAACAATCATATATGATGCAGTAGGTAATGGTGAATTTAAAGATGTTAAGAATCTTTTAAGACGAGTAGCTATTCGTGCAAAGGTTAAAACAAATACACTATTGTATGATACATATGATGTTAAAGAAGGAGAATCACCAGAATCTATTGCAGATAAATTGTATGATGATCCAGAGTTACATTGGGTTGTGTTATTAGTAAATGACGTTACAGATAGATATCATCAATGGCCTCTGAACTATTCACAGTTTAATCAATACATTGCAGATAAATATGATAATATAGATGGTGTGCATCATTATGAACTTGCACAATCTTCTGGAAACACAGATACTAAGATAGAAGTGTATAACAACTCTGCATTATATAGTGGTGACCAAGACTTCTATAGTTCTGCAACCACAATAACTAACAGAGAATATGAAGAAACACAACAAGACCAAAAAAGACAGATAAGATTACTAGACCCACGATATATTCAACAATTTGTTGAAGAATATGAAACATTAATGAAAGAGTCAATTATCTAATGGCTGCTGGAATAAATTTTGCTGGTGAGTATCACCTAAAAGAGTTGTTAGTTTACACTTCTTCTGGTGCAGTACTAAATCTCACAAAGGCAGTTCAAAATATAGACATATTTGAAGATATGTTTTCTACATCTTTGTCTGGTAATATAACTATATTAGATATAGATAATATTGCAGAGAATGGCCCTATTATTGGTCAAGAGTATATGACTCTAAAAATTACAACCCCCTCATTAGACAAACAAGAAATAGACTTTACCAATTCATCATTTGCAATATATAAGGTTGATGTAAGAGAATCAATAAGTCAAGAGACACAACTTTTATCCCTTAGTTTTATTTCTCCAGAATTATTGAGAGATAAACGAGTAAGAGTATCGAAAAGTTATACTGACTCTATTGATAAAATAGTAGAAAGTGTTTTAACAGATACAAAATATATAAACACAAATAAAGATATATACATTGAACCAACATCTGGTATAAGAAAGATAATTAGTCCAAATCTACATCCATATGCATTTATCAATAATCTTTTACAAGAATCAGTTACTGCAAAAGATTCTGCACCATACTTTTTCTTCTTTGAAAACTTAAAGGGAATACATTTTAAAAGTCTTAATAGAATATTATCAGAAGATTCTATTGGAAATTTTAATGTTGGTAACTTGGCAAGTCTTGAGAACAAATCAGTCAATAGCGAAAAAGATTTCAATAGGGTTATAGATTTTCAAATCAATTCAAATAATGATATGTTATTAAACATTGGTGGTGGAATGTTAGGTTCTTCAACTATTAAATATAATATATATAACAAGAGCTATGAGAAACTAAGATATAATTATTTTATAGACTTTGAAAAATTTGATAGAATGAGTGAAAATCCTATATATAATAACAATAAGATTGACGAATTTGATAATGATATAGGTAGTTTTGGAGATGCAAGAATACATTTACATCCAGTTAATGCAAGTGGAGATTTCGATACTCAACACACAAACCCAACATCATCATACAGTTATTCATCAAATAAACTTAATGAAGCAATTCTTTTCAGACGAGCAAAAATTATGGAACTAAACAATGCAATTAGTGTAACTATGAAGATAAATGGTAATACTACAATTGCAGCTGGTCAGACTATGAATCTTACTGTTCCTGTTTCTGGTAGAATACACGAAAAAGAGAATGATGAGTACTACTCTGGTAGATATCTAATTACAAAATTACGACATACATTCAGTCAAACAGATAAGAAACACGAAATACTCTTAACTGCATCAAAAGATTCTTTATCAAAAGAATTACCATTAGGAAACAAGTCTACAGAACCAAAGGGTTCTGCTGGACAAATTTTCAATTTAACTTATTAAGAGAAAGGAGACTCTATAGACTACATTATGATAATCATTTAAAATAGGAGGCATATATGCCAATGTTAAAA
>ENA-ORXF01001398-ORXF01001398.1-marine-metagenome-genome-assembly--contig:-NODE-1398-length-15657-cov-14.679204_pt1 | contig 15657 bp, 16 predicted proteins | sample MGYA00237864_ERZ511476 | MGnify/ENA primary metagenome ERZ511476 (study PRJEB26306, sample SAMN06343908) | marine metagenome | isolation source: coastal waters | place: Atlantic Ocean: West Antarctic... | reverse complement strand
ACTCCAAAGGAGGGGCCAGCGTTGTCCATAATGTATTTTGCAAAGTTTGAGGCTAAGAAATGTGTGTTTTGGAAAGTTCATTCACACCTGCCTTAATGAGCAGGCGCATAACTGTATACACACCGAATTATATTTTATATGCGCCCTACTTTAGATCGGCTAATGCTTGCCGTAGATAGGCCGCTTGCAATATTGTGTGAGATAGATCAGATTGAACGCGTTTGAAATCACTTGGGCTGGCATAGAGACTTCGATTCACCTCAATCATTACTGACGTGACTCTTTTGTCTTTTTGCCAGTGCTTCAGTGGGATGATTGTGCCGCTGAATGGTGAGTCAATGGCAACGTCGTAACCAAGCGCTTTAAACCCTGCGGATAGGTAATCTTTAAGCTCTGTGCTTGTATGATACGAATCAGTACCTATACAAATATCTGGCCGGTTCAAATCATTTTCATAAGGCAATGGCTGTGCTGGAAAACTGTGACAATCAATGATTAAACATTGGTTATGTTTCTCAAGGCATTCATCAGCCATACGCGTTAAAGCAGTGTGATGGGGGTGGTAGTAGCTATTGATAAGGGCTAGGCGGTCTATTTCAGATATAGCTCTGAGAGTCTCCCCATTTGAGGTATGAGTGTACATGGGTACATGTGCGCTCCTAAAAGCTCCTCTTTAAGGACCCATATAGGCTTCGCATGTTAAGGTTATATATATGGTTTTAAATGAGGCTGAGGCTCTTGCATTGGTTGTCGTAATAGTAGGCATAGGTGCAAATGGTATATGCGGTTAGCGATCTAGGCCTAGGCTCTGCCTACGAAAGAAAAAAAATGTGTAGACTATATTCTTAGCATATGTTGAAATTAATAGAAGATCATATAAAAATACTCCATGCCAAAAACTGAAACTCATAACGGATTTTAGGATTCGTTACATATTTAATCGGGGTTCTAAAAAGAGGGATTTAGATGAACAAACTACTACCTAGTATTGGTCTAATTGCGAGCTTAATACTAAGCCAATACGCCGCAGCCCTTACCTTTAAAACTGGCGAAGTAATTGGCCCTGATGGCAAATCCTATGCAGGTATGTCACCACAAAACAAGGCAAATTTGCTAGCTCATACAAAACCTGGGGAAATAAAAACTGGATTACAGGGGAGCTCCTTTTATTTGGTTTACAATAATACAGTGGTTATTGTGCCAGTAGCCGATTTAGTAAAAAAACCCCACGAAGAGCGTATGGTGGTAATTGGGAAAGCCATCAGAGAAAACAACAGTCTTAGACACGTCCAACCTACACAGACACAAACGATCAGTAATTTGCCAACACCACCAACAGGTGAAAATGAACTAAACGATAACCACATGGCTAACAACGCTGAATCCTCTATATTAGGCATAGGACCATATTCCATGGACCAGTCCAATTCCGACGCAACCATTAGCATGGGAAATGACCTTGAGCATGAGTTAGAAATGTCACTTGGTGGGGATCTTGAGCATGAGTTAGAAATGGCACTTGGTGGGGATCTTATGAATGCAATAAATGATCACCTAGAAGAAGGTGGTGGATTTGATCATGTTGACAGTTCAGACCACAACGATTCCGAGGAAGCAGCAGTTCCCCCTGCGGACGATTTACACGAAAATGCTGATGACCACATGGAGTAGTATGTGGCTATTGTGCCCACCTCTACAGCGCTTTGAAAACAGGTTATGATCCCTAGCTGCCCCTTAAATCCATATAACAGATAAGCAAAACCACCGTTTTAAATGTGCCTGAGGCTACAACAGTTAACTCTAAACAACTTCCCACCCCCCGTCCCCCTACTACACAATAAGGGCAATCAAACTTATGGGGAACTACAGGTACAGCCAGAGTAGACCAACCAGTAGACCATTTAACGCCTTAGACAATGAACACAGCCTATGGGAGAATCACTAAACACGCTATTTTCATCAGATACTGAGTCCTTAGTCAGGCCCCAGCTTACATAGGGTTAACAGTGCCAATCTAGAGTCAGCAATCAGCTGCGCCTAAGATTACCAAAGGTAGCTAAGAGCACTCCTGGCGCGCCATTTAATATCTATAAAATCAATTACATATAATTACACCGCTGCTTGAGTGACGCCACTTGTTGGTATCTGGTTCCATATTTGGTTCCATCTAATAGACTCTACACCGTCAAACCTGCATCTCGACAAGATTAATTAATCTGCTCCGAAATAGGGTTGGAATGTAATTGGCTACAGCTAGACTAAGTTTTTTTGAGCGATAAGCTTACGAACGATTATGGCTTGAAAAGTTAGTAACTAGCCTGTGAACTTTGCTCTTGCTGCTTATGCGGTGCTAGGTTTGCTTAACCATTGCAGGCGTATTCAAGTGTGGGATCGGGCCGATTGCACCATAACCAGAAATAGTCATCGCGGCTACGTAGGCTGCTCTAGCGCCACAGTCAGCGAGGTTAAGATCCTGGCTGTAGGCAGCCAAAAACGCGCCTGCAAAGGCGTCACCCGCTCCGGTAGAGTCGACGGCTGTTGTGGTTACTGGGGGTATTATGTGGCGCTGCTGAGCGTCTGCGATATAGGCACCTTGCGCACCCAATTTGAGTACTACCGTGTGTGGTCCTTTGGCAAGGAAGAAATCAACTATTTCATCCTTGTCGGTCAGGTCAGTGAGCAGAGTCACTTCATCAATACTTGGAAACACTATGTCGGTGTTTAGCAAGGCAGCAAATATAGTTTTTTTAGCCAGTTCTTTGGACCAGAGCTGCAGGCGTAAATTTGTATCGTAGCTGGTAATAACGCCTTGGCTGCGGGCATATATTAAGGCTTCAGTAACAGCCTCTCGCATACTGGTACTGATTGCTTGTGAGATTGCCGAAACGTGTAATATTTTGGTGGAACATAAATATTCGTGTGGCAGTTGTGCACAATTAAATAAGCTGGCCGCAGACCCCTTGCGGTAATAGCTAAAGTGGCGTTGGTCTTCATGAGGCTGCACGAAATATATTCCAGTACTGGCGTCTAGCTGGCGTAATACTGCGCTGGTATCTACTTTTTCGTGCTCCCAAAGCTTGAGCAGCGCGTCGCCAAATAAGTCACACCCGACAGAACACAGATAGCCTACTTTAGCACCTTGGCGAGCTGCGGCAATGGCGGTGTTCGAGGTGTCCCCACCAAAGCCTTGGGCGTATGAGGGTGGCTGCCCAGGCTGAGCCAGCAATTCCACCATAGGTTCGCCAAAACAAATTAAGTCAAGCATGTTAGTCACCGATAGGTTTGGGGCCAGTATCCTTTTGTGCCCACATTAACGAAGTGCGAATGCGGCGTAAGTTGAGCTTGGTTACATCTTGATGCCTGTGGGCAACACCAGCGGCAAGTACATCAACTATCGCCATGTTGATGAGGCGCGCTGCGGAGGGTTTGAAAATGTCCTGGTCCTCAGGTAGGTTTACCTCTAAGGCTAGGTCCGAGGCTTGGGCCAAAGCTGAACCTCTGGTAGTAAGGCTAAGTGTGCTGGCACCATATTGGTTGGCAATGTTCACGCTGTCTATTAGTTCTCGTACTTCACCAGTGGCTGAAATAGCGAATAGCAGGTCACCTTTGCCCAGGGTCGAGGCTATCATGCGTTGATAATAACCGTCGGAGCTAGATTCAGTAGGTATCCCTAAGCGGAAAAACCGGTTAGCACCTTCCTTTGCCACTGTTGACGAGCCGCCACCAACACCGATAAAAACTAGTCTTTTGCAATCACTGATTAGAGCAATGGCCCGCTCGAGGTCCTCAGGAATCAGTTGTCGCTGAGCAATATTGAGAGTGTCTACTAAGGTGTTAAATACTTGACTCACTAAGCGCTCAGTAGCCGTTCCTGAATCATAAGAATCAGCCATGTATTGTAAGCTAACAGCTACATTTTGCGCCCAATTTATTTTAAAATCTTTAAAGCCTTTACAGCCTAAGCTACGACAAAAGCGGTTGACTGTGGCGTCAGATACGTCTACTTCTTCGGCGATCTCCCGTATAGTCCTGTGAGCTACTGTGTCAATGTTGGCTAACACATAGTCGGCTACCTGTTGCTCACTGCGATGAAAACTACCGTTGAGTTTATACAGCTGAGAGATTAGGTCGATGACTTCGGGCATAGGGCGTCCTGCGGCTAATATACAATCCACACAAAGTGGCTAAGTACTGGTTAGGGGCTTATAGGCGATAACGTCCACTTCTACCTTGGCGTCTACCATAATGGCAGATTGTACAGTAGATCGGGCCGGAGGGTGTTCATGAAAATATTGTTCGAATACACCGTTAAAGCTCCAGAAGTCTCTGGGATCGTCTAACCAGCAATTTACCTTAACGACGTGCTCGATGCCGCAGCCTGCTTCGGCTAATATGGCTATCACATTTTGCAAAGTTTTATGGGTTTGCTTGACAATTCCACCGTCAATTATTTCGCCGTCTTGCATGGCGACTTGGCCTGATACGTATACAAAATCGCCCGCTCTAACGGCCTTCGAGAAAGGTAATTTTTGACCCCCCGCTCCCGGTGGTACTATTTCATAACGGTGGATTCCAGTAGCTTCACTCATGTGCTTTTTCCTTATAGGAAGGGGGTTATCCCCGAATTTAATGGAAGTCATTAACATTAATGACCGATGATGTAAGTGTGTCCTGATCATATCACGCATGAAATAAACTTTCACGAGTTGGTATATTATATTTTTATATGAAATAAACTTGCGTGTAAATGAGTTTTATGTAATTGTCTTTTACTCAGTTATGACAGATATAAATTATCGGTCTCAATTGACTAACCTTTAGGAGAAGTAAAATGAAAATAAAATCATATCTTAAGACGGCGGTCATTGTGACCTCCATGTCAGTGGCAGGCTCCGTGCTGGCCGAAGGCACTCTACGCTATGCTACCGTAGGCGAGCCACCCAGTTTAGACCAGCAGGTGGTCACCTCCGACCTCGCGACCACTATTGCCCATCATATGTTTGAAGGACTTTATACCTTCAACGCAAATAATGCCCCAGTTGGGCTTTTGGCTGCAGATGAGAGCGTCAGTGGTGATGGAAAAACCATTGTCATTAGTCTGCGAGACAATGTGACCTTCCATAATGGCAAGCAAATGACTGCGGTGGACGTGGTTGCCTCATTGAACCGATGGTTGGAGCATGGCTCACGCGGTAAGCTGTTAAGCGACAACATCACTTCAGTTGAAGCGACAGGTGACTACGAAGTTACCCTTAGTTTTAACGCTGTATTTGGCCCATGGCAGAACCTCATGGCGTTTATCAACGGTGGCCCGGCCATCTATCCATCGGAAATTGCGGCTGCAGCTGGTAAAGCACCTATCGCGCCTTCCGATTATATCGGTACAGGACCTTACAAGTTCAACGAATGGAAAGCTAACCGTTATGTTGAGTTGGTTCGTCACGATGCTTACAACTCACCTGAAGGTGTAGCCGATGGTTATGGCGGCGCCCGCGATGCAAACTTTGACTCCTTACGTTTCATTCCAGTACCCGATGTGGGCACTCGTATAAGCGGTTTGAAGGCAGGCGATTATGACTATGCGGAAAACATTCCTGGTGACCTTTTTGCCGACTTAGACGCGGACGAAAATGTGCGTACTATTCTTAACGGTGGACCAATCTTTGGTTTGGTGTTTATGAATTCTAAGGCAGGACCGCTGAAAGAAAACTTTGCTCTACGTCGTGCAATTCAAGCTGCGTTGAATAAAGATACGGCTCTACGCATAGCTGCTGGCCCTGAAAAGCTATGGCGTGCTAACGGGTCTTTCTTGCCCGAAGGCAATGTTTGGTATTCTAAGTCTGGTATCGAGAAGTTCAGTGAAGGCAATGCCGCTAAAGCCAAAGAGATGGCAGCAGCAGCCGGTTACGCTGGTGAACCAATTAAGTTTATGGTCTCCACTAACTACGCCTTCCACTATGACAAAGCGGTGGTTTATACCAAGCAATTGGCACAAGCCGGCTTTAATATAGATCTTCAAGTCTATGATTGGGCGACTTTGATCAAAAAACGTAGCCAACCTGATCAGTGGGATTTGTTCTTTACCCACCACGGTTTTGTTCCAGATCCGATTCTTATATCGGCCATGAACGACAATTACCCTGGATGGTGGAGTACTCCTGAAAAGGCAGCATTGAAAGCTGAATTCACTGGTACTGCAGACAAGGCTAAGCGTGCTGTAACATGGAATAAGTTACAAGGTCTGATCTACGAGCAAGTGCCAACTATGAAGACAGGCGATATTTATACCTATAATATTGCTTCGACCAAGCTTAAAGGCCTGGCTCCTTCGACCTTGATTTGGCCACACTTCTGGGGCGTGAGTAAATAACCACGTTTGAATCTAAGATGCGGTAATACAGGGACGTATTACCCGCTATTTTTCTCCTACCGCATATAAAGGCTGACATGTCCGTATTCATTATCAAACGTTTGTTGAGTCTGATCCCTACCTTATTGTTGGCATCGATGCTCATCTTTTTATTCGTTCACCTAATTCCAGGAGACCCAGCGGCAGTGCTTCTGGGTGACCTCGCGACGCCAGAAGAAGTGGCGGCGCTAACAACAGAAATGGGCCTTGATGAGCCGGTCTATTTACAGTATTACTATTGGCTCTCGCACGTTTTACAAGGTGATTTAGGGACTTCCATCTTTTTCCAAGTTCCTGTATCAACTGTGATCGCCGACGGCGCCGAAACCAGCATATTACTGGCTTTGATGACTATGATATGGATCATTACAATAGGCCTTCCGTTAGGTATTTTAGCGGCCAGTCGCCATGGTACTTTTGTTGATCAACTGTGTAGTGGCGGGGCCATGATGGCAGCATCGGTGCCGACCTTTTGGTTGGGCCTGTATTTAATCTTAATTTTTTCCGTTGGCTTAGGCTGGTTACCCAGTTCTGGATTCCCTTCATTGACGGATGATGGAGGCGTATTTAATCTACGTTACTTGATCTTGCCCAGCTTGGCCTTAGCTGCTCCGAATGCAGCCTTAATCATACGTTTGGTAAGGTCAAGTATGTTGGACGTGGCGCGTGAAGACTTTGTCCGTACAGCTAGGGCGAAGGGATTACACCCCACTCGTATCGCTGTGAAGCACGTGTTTCGTAATGCTCTAATTGCTGTGGTTGCAGCCTTTGGTTTCACTTTTGCTGCGCTCATATCCGAGGCAGTGGTGACGGAAACTGTATTTTCTTTACCCGGTATTGGTCGCTTGGTAGTGCAGTCGATATTACGACGAGACTATCCAGTGATACAAGGTGTGATATTGGTGATTGTGGTGCTGTATATGACTATTAATTTATTGGTCGATTTGGCTTATGCCCGACTTGATCCGAGGGTATCACTAAAATGAGTTCACTAGGGCTATCTTTAATGCTCCCTTTACAGAATTACTGGCGTATTTTATGGCGTCGCAAGTTGACCTTGGTTGCAGTGATTTGGTTGTTAGTGATTGTTGCTGCGGCTCTATTGGCACCTTGGATTGCGCCATATGATCCACTTGATATTAATGCTATGGACCGATTGATGGAGCCCAATATGGCGCATTTGTTTGGCACTGACAATTTTGGTCGCGATACATTGTCGCGGAGCATATACGGCGCTCGTATGGCTATTGTGATTGGTCTGGGTTCTGTATTTGTGGCATTGATTGGCGGCACGTTGATAGGCATGTTATCGGCGTATTTTACTCGTCTTGGACATGTGTTGATGCGTGGTGTAGATGTGCTGATGGCCTTTCCCGCACTGTTACTCGCGTTGATCTTGATGACATTATTAGAGCGCAGTATCGTTAACACCGTATTGGTCATCGGTTTGGTGTATATGACCACCACCGCGAGAATTATTTATGGCATGAGCCTTAAGCTCAAGGGAGAGGTCTTTGTGGATGCTGCTCTGTGTACTGGCGCTAGCCACAGTCGAATTTTACTAAGGCACATGTTGCCCAATCTTGTGTCACCCTTATTAGTGCAGGCCAGTTTTATTTTTGCCTTCGCTCAGTTACAAGCAGCATCATTAGATTTCTTGGGCTTAGGCCTACCACCAGAAGTGCCCAGTTGGGGCAATATGTTGGCTGAAGCAAGGATTTATATTACTCGGGCCTCTTGGTTACTTACCTTTCCTGGGCTGTTAATTATTCTGTCAGTATTTTCCATAAACCTAGTAGGTGATTTACTGCGTGACAGTATTGATCCGCGCTTTAAAGACGACATTGCAGGTATATAAATGGCACTCTTAGAAATAAAGGATCTATGTATTGCTATTGCCACCCAAGATGGCCTAAAACCTGTAGTGCAGGGCATCACTATGCAGTTGGAAGTAGGCCAAACCTTGGGTATCGTGGGTGAATCTGGGTGTGGAAAAAGTATCACGGCGTTGGTGCTTATGGGGCTCACTGAAGGTACTCAAATTCGTATTACTGGCGGTAGTATAGAATTTGACGGACAGAATTTGGTGACACTGTCGCCCTCCCAAAGGCGTGAGCTGATGGGTAATCGCATGGCGATGATCTTCCAAGAGCCTATGACTAGCTTAAACCCAGTGTATCGCATTGGTGCGCAGATCGTTGAAGCCATTCAGCAGCATCAAAATTGTTCTACCCAAGCTGCATATCAAAAAGCGGAAGAATTACTACGTCAAGTGGGTATTCCGGAAGCGGCCAAACGACTGCAAAGTTATCCTCATCAATTATCAGGAGGCATGCGTCAGCGAGTGATGATTGCTATGGCCTTATCGTGTGAGCCCTTGTTGCTAATTGCTGATGAGCCGACTACGGCACTGGATGTCACTATTCAGGCGCAGATATTACAGTTGCTTAAAGACCTGCAGCAAGAACGAGGTATGGCCTTGATTCTTATCTCTCATGACTTAGGAGCAATTGCCAATATGGCCCGCGATACGCTCGTTATGTATCGTGGCACCGTGGTAGAAGCTGCAGCTACCCAGCAGTTGTTTTCTGCCCCAGGCCACCCGTACACCCAAGGTTTATTAGGGTCCATACCTGATCCAGATCACAAGGTAGATGAGCTGGCTACCATACCTGGCCGGGTGCCAATGATGGGCGAGCATGTCTCGGGCTGTCAGTTTCACCCTCGATGCTTGTATGCGACGGATGTGTGTCGACATAAAGCGGTCCCTAAACTAGGCACGGATCACCTTGTTTATTGTCACCACCCGTTGATCGACGTCACTCAGCAAGGAGCTTTATAATGAGTCAGCCACTATTGCAAGTTAAAGAACTGCATACACATTTTAGTATGCCTAAAGCTGGGCTATGGCCACTGGCAAAACCGGTGACGTTGCGCGCAGTGAATGGAGTTACTTTTAGTATTGAAAAAGGCGAAGTGTTGGCGCTGGTGGGAGAGTCAGGCTGTGGCAAGTCAACCATAGGTCGAACATTAACTCAGCTGGAAGAGGCTACCTCAGGTAGAGCTCTTTTTGAAGGGCAAGATATTCTGAGCCTGGCTCGAGCCGAGTTCAGGCCCTTGCGTCGGGCCATTCAAATGATCTTTCAAGACCCCTTTGCATCGCTGAACCCGCGTATGAGAATAGGCGAAATATTGTCTGAACCACTCCATGTACATGGTTTGGTTTCAAGCCAAGCCGAGGCGACGCAGAGGGTGGCAGAGCTGCTTCAGCAAGTGGGGCTTGACCCGCAGGTGGTGAGTAAATATCCATATGAGTTCTCTGGCGGCCAGCGGCAGCGTATTGGCATCGCCAGGGTGATGATTCTAGCCCCTAAACTGGTTATCGCAGATGAGCCTGTTTCCGCACTCGATGTGTCGGTGCAAGCGCAGGTGCTTAATTTGCTAAAAAAATTGCAGGGCGATACAGGCTTTTCCATGCTGTTTATTTCCCATGATTTGGGTGTGGTCAGACATGTGGCTGATCGAGTGGCCGTAATGTACCTTGGGCAAGTGGCAGAGCTAGCCCCCACGGAAGAAATATTCAACAACCCCAATCATCCTTATACCCGACTATTGCTGGATTCAATCCCTCGTATTAACCCTGCCCAGCATAGTACCGCGCCAACCAAACAAGCTGAGCCATTGAGCCCCATGCAAGTGCATCCAGGTTGTAGTTTTGTCAACCGCTGTACCTATGCTCAGCCTCAGTGTCAAAATCGGCCGCCGCCTTTAGTGGAGCTAAGCGAGTCCCACCAAAGTCGTTGTCATTTGGCTTCAGAGTTATACATGGAGGCTGTGTAATGGCTACAATACCACGTGTGTTTGTGGCATCCATCGCCACCGAAACTAATACATTTTCTCCCTTACGTACCGACCTGACCGATTTTAAAAACAGTTTCTATGCAGAACCTTATGATCACCCAGAAACGCCAACTTTATGCAGCGCAGTGTTTCCTGTATGTCGCAAGCTGCAGGCCCAGGGTGTTATTGAACTAGTTGAGGGTACTGCAACTTGGGCCGAGCCAGGCGGTATTGTCAATCAAGATACCTGGGAATACTTGCGTGATAAGGTGTTGATGGAACTTAAAGCTGCAGGGCCTATAGATATTGTTTTGCTGGGGTTACATGGCGCCATGGTGTCACAGGAGTGCAAGGATTGTGAAGGTGAATTGTTACAGGCAGTTAGAGCTATAGTTGGGCCGAAAGTGGTGGTGGGAGCTACTTTGGATCCCCACTCTCACTTGGCTCAAATCTGCTTGGATAATGCCAATTTACTAAAAGCCTTTAAAGAGTTCCCTCATACAGATTTTGTCGAATGTGCCAAAGCGCTGAGCAGACTGGCTCTGGAGACCTATCACGGTAGTTGTCAGCCGGTGCTGTCACTATTTGACTGCCGCATGATTGACGTTATGCCTACTAGTCAAGAGCCAATGCGTAGCTATGTCGATCGTCTTAAGTCCTTGGAGCAAGAGCCTGGTATTCTGTCAATCTCCCTGATCCACGGATTTATGGCCGGTGATGTTCCGGAAATGGGTGCCAAAGTGCTGGTGATTACCGATAATGACCCACAGCTAGGGGCTAAATTGAGCCGACAACTAGGGCTTGAATTATTTGCATTACGGGGCACTACAAGCCCTGACTTTGTTGATTTACAAACTGCTATAGACCGTGCCAAGGAGTCAGGGTCTTATCCTGCAGTTATCGCCGACGTATGGGACAATCCAGGTGGTGGGGTGGCGGGGGATTCAACCTTGTTGCTTCGAGCCCTGCTGGACCAAGGTGTAGACGACCTGGCCTTTGCATCCATTTGGGACCCAATGGCCGTGCGCTTGTGTTTTTCCGCAGGTGTGGGTGGCCGCCTGGCCTTACGATTTGGCGGTAAAACCGATGCCTATTCTGGTGCACCGATTGATGCCCAGGTCACCGTGGTTAGGTTGGTAAGTAACGCTATGCAGTCGTTTGGTGATAGTAAAGTTCCCTTAGGTGATTGTGCAGTCATTCGGGTGGCTGGCATCGAGGTGATTCTTAATACGGTACGGTCACAGGTCTTCAACCCGGATATATTTACCAACTTGGGTATTGATCCGATGGCCAAAAAAATTCTAGTGGTTAAGTCTACTAACCATTTTCACGATGCTTTTGCTCCTATTGCAGGGCGTATTATTTACGCGTCTATTGACGGCCCGTACCCTAATAACCCTGCAACCAATGACTATAAGTACTTGAATAGGGATATATGGCCGCGTGTGGCTAGCCCCCATGAGGCAAATCCATCGTAGTGACACAGACTCTAGCAGAGCGCACCTGCTGGATCGCGGTGGATTGGGGCAGTACTCATTTGCGTGTCTGGGCCGTTAACTCAAGTGACCAAGTAATCGCCCGAGATTGGTCCGAGCAGGGACTCAATAACATTCAAGACAATGGCTTTGAGCGCGCTCTACTCGACTTAGTGGAACCTTGGCTGGATGAAGGTAGAGTGACGCAAGCGGTTGCCTGTGGGGTCGTTGGTGCGCGTCAGGGTTGGTGTGAGTCGGCATATCAAGAGACCCCATGCCATCCTCTTCAGGCTGCTCAATTTACTAAAGTGAACTGCGAGGATAAGCGCCTCTCGGTAACCATCGTGGCGGGCGTTATGCAGGCCCACCCAGTCGATATTATGCGTGGTGAGGAAACTCAAATCGCCGGATTTTTGAGTGATCAGAACGACTTTAATGGCGTTGTTTGCTTACCACGCACCCACGCGAAATGGGCGCTGATCGAATCCCATCAGTTGATGCACTTCACCACCTTTATGACGGGCGAGCTATTTGATCTGTTGACCAACCACTCGGTGTTGAAACACACGGTAGCTGCTCAAGGCAGGCACTCAGATGCCTTTACTTGGGGTTTACAACAGGCCTATAAGGAACCTAGCTTAATCACTGCGCAATTGTTTTCCTTACGGGCAGGTGCCATTGTCGACGGGTTGCCTGCTGCCGAAGCTAGGTCCCGTTTGTCGGGGTTGTTGATTGGGCTAGAGCTCAAAGCTGCAGAAGGTTATTGGCGCCACAAAGAGGTGGTAATTCTAGGCAACTCAAGTTTAGCGAAACTATATCACCAGGCACTTATTATTATGGGGGTTCGACCCGAAGTCGTAGATAACGAACGTCTCACTATTGCGGGCTTAAGCTGTGCGTACAGCCAATTAATTCAAGGGAAGGGGTAAACATCAGTGCAGCGTCAACTCATAGCCATTTTAAGAGGAGTGCAAAGTCACGAAGTATGTGACATTTGTGAGGTTATTATTACAGCTGGCATTAGCAGAATTGAGGTGCCCCTCAACTCGCCAAACGCATTGAAGAGTATTGCGCTATTAGTGGAAAAATTTGGTCATTTGGCGAAAATCGGTGCAGGTACGGTAACGACAGTGGGTCAGGTGGATGCCTTGCATGATCTAGGTGCTCATTTTATCGTCTCGCCTAACTGTGATGTAAGAGTGATTCTGGCCACCAAGGACAAAGGCCTTACCAGCTACCCAGGCGTTCTTACACCCAGCGAATGCTTTACTGCTTTGGAGCATGGTGCTGATGCATTAAAATTATTCCCTGCTTCCTTATTAGGCGTACAGGGATTGTCGGCCATAAGGGCCGTGTTGCCCAGCAAAACGGACTTCTTTCTGGTTGGTGGTGTGGGGCCCAGTAATTTTTTAGCCTGGCGTAAGGCTGGGGCTGCAGGTTTTGGCTTGGGTAGTAGTTTATATGAGGCAGGTGATTCTGTATCTAAGGTCGCCACCAGCGCGGCCATGATAGTGGCAGCTTACGATTTGCTGGAACCAATGGAGTAGCAACAATGAGTTTACCTCAGCAAGAGTTGAGCCTGGATACCCCCGCAGTGGTAATCGATACCGCACAGGTTAAGCGTAATATCGATGCCTTTCAGACCTATTGTGATGAGCACGGAATGGCTGTGCGCCCACACATTAAAACCCACAAGTTACCGCAATTTGCCCATTGGCAACTGGAAGCTGGTGCGGTGGGCATCACCTGTCAAAAAATTTCCGAGGCGGAGGTGATGGCCGATGCAGGGGTTGAGGATATATTGATTACGTACAATATATTAGGGGTTATTAAGCTACAGCGTTTGAAATATTTGTCACAGAAGCTGTCCAAGTTGGCAGTAGTTGCCGACAATAGCACTGTGGTGGAAGGTTTGGCTAAAGCTTTTGAAGACTCTAGTGGACTTTTAAGCGTCTGGGTCGAGTGCGATACTGGTGCACACCGATGCGGAGTTGAGCAACCGCATCAAGTAGTGGCTTTGGCCCAACAAATAGAGGCGTCCCAGGGGCTTGCATTTGCCGGACTCATGACTTACCCGCCAACAAAGGGCCATGATAAGGTAATGCAATTTATGACTGCCGCCAAAGTTGCCTTAAGTCAGGTTGGGCTTCCTTGCCCAGCAATTACCAGCGGCGGCACGCCTGATCTATGGCAAGCGTGTTCTCTGGATATTATTAATGAATACCGCCCCGGCACTTATATTTACAACGATCGTTCGCTGGTTGAATATGGCACCTGCAGTTGGCAAGACTGCGCCTTGACAGTGGTGGCCACAGTCGTCAGTGCGAACGCAGATGGTAGAGCAATTATTGACGCAGGCTCTAAAGTGTTGTCGTCGGATTTACTGGGATTACAAGGTCATGGCTATGTCATCGGACACCCGCAGGTCACCATTAGTGGCCTCAGTGAAGAACATGGCCACTTAGTGTGGCCGACTTTGGATCAGCCCTTTCACGTTGGGCAGCAATTACGTATCATTCCTAACCATGCCTGCGTGGTCAGTAATTTAGTAGGCAGTGTATGGTTGTATCAAAATGGCCAGTTTAACCTTACAGAGGTAGAGGCGCGTGGTAAGGTTGTTTAGTGGCTACATCATCTTGTCACAAAGCAAAAAATATCACTGTGATCACTCATAGACTGTAAGTCTTCGGTTTATTGTCTGAAAATGCTGATTATTAAAGTAATCTGATATTTATATGCAAGAATAGAAAGGCTCCTCACCATCAGACCGGCTGAACCAAATCCTTTAATGATGCATGCATCTCCGCTACCAGCTTTCGCATGATGATGGTTTCTTTAGTTCTTAGTCCATGAATATAGCGGTGGTGGTTTTTTCCAAAGGCCTGGCTCCTTGGCCCTGTAGAGGCTCCACCGTGGCGTTTGCATCGACCATTACGGACGTTGCCTTTATGCTTGCACAGGTCGCCTGTGCGAGTTTTGGCCCCACAAGCGGGCAAGGTTCTTAGATCAAACCGATTAACCGCTACATGGGCTTTATAGTTCTCTTTTAGCATTTCCCCCTCCCCCCTCATAGACACCAATGGCAGCCTGGCCACCAGCTTCAATATTCACCTTTTCAACAATAATCTTCTGCTGACCTTTGCCTTTCATGCGTTCAAGTGTATTGATCTGGTCTATGCCTAACCTCGATAACTTCGTGTATAGATTGCCCAAGCTGTTGATGGTTTGAACGTCTTTGTAGTTTTGGTCTAATAGCCGTGCGCTTTTGCCTAAAGTAATATGGGTCATAGCTAATTGTGTAGCTAACATAAGCTCAAGTTGATTCTTAGGATCAGACGCAGCGATAAGCGTTATAGATTTATTAAACTCGTTGTCAAAACTACTAGAAGAAACATTATTGGCCTGACTACGAATTAGGTTAATCAATGGGCTCATTATTCCTTTGACTACATCAAGCGCTATGCCCTCAATACCTGTTTCTTTGATTAACTTCATAACAGGGCTGTTAGGTTCTTGTGATATTTCCAAGTTAGTTTTAACTGGTTTTAACTTCTTAATCATTAATAATGCCTTTTATGGGTAATAGCCGTGTTCCAAGAAATAACTTTCGTCATAATCACTAAACCACTCATCTATAGTTTGGTCTTTGGCTCGCGTAGTAGTTTCAGTTTCATGTTTGGACTTGTTCAAAACAGGTGTACTTAAAGAATTACTTATTGGGGCATTAACTGGATAAGCATTTCCCCTTGTAACCTTTTCCCTTATTACCGTAGTACCGTAGTAAATAGACCCCGTAGTAGAATTAGCCTGTAGACCAAGTGTTTTAGAGGGTTGTAGCGTTTTCTTGTCGGTGGCTATTGTCGGTTGCTTGTCGGTGCATTGTCGGTTACTTGTCGGTGGACTGTCGGAGAAATCGAATGCTTCTTTTACCTC
>ENA-ORXF01001391-ORXF01001391.1-marine-metagenome-genome-assembly--contig:-NODE-1391-length-15693-cov-4.212731_pt1 | contig 15693 bp, 16 predicted proteins | sample MGYA00237864_ERZ511476 | MGnify/ENA primary metagenome ERZ511476 (study PRJEB26306, sample SAMN06343908) | marine metagenome | isolation source: coastal waters | place: Atlantic Ocean: West Antarctic... | reverse complement strand
TCTAGTACTTTCAATGATAGTCTACGCACTAAGAATAATTCTTAGAAGTAAGTAGAGACAAAACTTATTAACCATTGCCTCTACAAAGTAGCATTCAGTACTTACTGTCCAAGGAAGGCGACTCGAAGGGGTTTTACAAAAATCCCTCATCACACGAGAAAGCTGTAACGACATAACCTCTTACTCCACACCTAATACCAAGGCAACCTTGGGCTCTTTTGCCCGCGTTTTGAGCCATTATAGTTGGAGGTGGTTAGCGTTATTACGGAATTTAATTGAGCCCCAACTTACTAGTAGGACAAATTTTATGTTGAACCGGATTTTTATTTTGAAGGTATTATCTACTTCATGCTTGTCAATATTTTTGGCAGCCTGTGTGACCCCTAATACGATAAGTGCAGCAGCTCTTGTCACAGCTCCAGCATCTACTCCCGTAGCAAATAAGGTTGCAACACAAGCAATTTTAAGCCTCTCAGACACACCGGCTAAAAGCTACTCTAAGGGAGTTAAAGCATACCTAGCAGGCGATTTTAAGCGTGCCTTAACAGAGTGGACTCCTGCGGCCGAACAAGGTTTTGCAGAAGCGCAATATAACCTTGGGCATATGTACCGCAAGGGCCAAGGGGTGCAACACAACGATATTACGGCGATTAAATGGTACACCCTAGCTGCTGAGCAAGGTGAGCCTGTGGCTCAATTTAATGTTGGGCTTATGTATCAATATGGAGAAGGTGTGCCAAGGAATAATAAGCTAGCCATGAAATGGCTAACCTTAGCAGCAAAACAGGGCCATACGTTTGCTCAATACAACCTAGGGATTATTTACACTAGGGGCGAAGGTGACCTCACAGACTATGAGCGTGCCTATATGTGGAGCAACCTAAGCGCTAACGATCATCAAACATCAGGCCATAAAATGAAGCTATTACTAAGTAATGTGATGACAGCTTCTCAAATATCTAATGCAAAAGAGATGTCTAGCCGCTGCTTTAATAGCGGTTATATGGATTGTTATTAACGTGGACGTACTTGGGTATATTTTTTAAAGCACTCACACAGCAGCTGCACCACAGTAGCTTAGGCAGTGGTTAGTAATGACCCTCAAGGCAAGTCAGTGGTGCTTAAGGTGATATGGTTAAGGTGGCCGTATTAAACGTATGGGTTCGAGTCGTGCTCAATGTAAGCCAAGAGTAGGCGCAAATCAAATTCGATTTGATGGTAATCTCCTTGCATATGGCAACAGAGCTGATAGAAGGCTTTGTTATGATCCTTCTCTCTTAAATGAGCTAATTCATGCACCACTAACATGCGCAGAAACGGCTCTGGCACTTTTTTTAAGCGCGACGAGATGCGGATCTCATTTTTGGCTTTGGTCTTACTACCCTGAACTCTGGAAACAAAGGTGTGAAGTCCTAAGGCATGATGGCTCAGACTTATTTTATCATCAAACAGAATTTTCGAGACCGGTTGTGACTTGCGCAAGTATTGGTTCTTGATGGCCATGATATATTCATACAAAGCCTTGTCTGTGCGCACATCATGGATTGTAGGATAGCGTGTAAGTAACAGACGTTTAACCTTGTCAGCGCTGGGCGGGCCCAATGTTTTTTTTTGTATCACGTATTGATCAGCCCTTAAGTAGTTACCTGAATTCACAGCTAAACGCGCCAGTACAGCTCATAAAATATCTATTAGGGTTTTTTTGCACCCCATAGGTGCAATTATGCCTCGTACTTAGCCATAAGCCTAAAGCAATGTTAATGCACAATGGTTAGTTTGCGATGACAGCGACACCCCAAGAACCTTTGGTATACACCTATTCCTTTAGACTCACCATGAATGAGTCACCTCACCTCCCCTCCCCTAAACTAATATTGGCACAGTTATTGAAAGACTATTTTGAAGAAGCGCAATTTAGCACTGCCATCCACTCTCAGAAAATCGAGTAATGTTGCCCGCATAACCTCCATAATGGTGGTCTGTGTGGGCTTTTTTTTGTGGGTTATTCAAATTATAAGAACTTGCTATCAATGCAACTGCAACAAGTAGCCAAGCCAGGCAAAGTTTAGTTTAAGCCATTAAAACCCCAATGAGGCTAATTCTGGCATTCACCTCAACGGAATAACTGAGGCAATACTGGCATCAAGCCAATCTACTTCATACCGATGCACTACTGATACTGACCAATAGTTTAACTTATACGACCTCAACAAGGCTGATAATGGAATATTATAAAATGAGCACCTGCAGTGTTGTTATTAATGAACCTATAAGCGCCCTGTTTTGTGGCCCATTAACAACAAAGAACCCAATACTTGAGGTTAAAAACGCTAGATACCTGCTTGATTTGACTGAATTTCTTCTCCTTAATTAATAATAGAATTTGATAGAACAGGCCTCTTTTCAATGTCGCCTTAAGGTAAGTATTAGATAAAAGCATTATTAAAAAACTACGACTTATAAGTTATATAAGGGTTTCAAGATATATTTTTTGTTATATGCGAAGTCGCTTTAAGGATATTTATAACTATTTAGTGGAGTATATTGATGCTATTATTCGTTACTAAGAATTATTCCTAAAAAATAGTACATAGAACTAATTAACCACCATTCATAACTCAAAACACTAGGTAAATGACAACACTCACTAAAACATTCGGTAGTCAGGTAAGGGAATTAAGAACGTCGTGCAATATCACCCAAGAACAACTCGCCAGCTTGGCCAACATTGATCGAGGTCACATGGGGCACATTGAACGCGGCAGCAAAAGCCCGTCTTTAGACAAGGTTGAGAAAATCGCCAATGCACTCAACGTGTCTGCCCAAAGTTTATTGTGCTAGTGACTAGGTCCTGACCATCAAACATTCCACTCACACCCATTTAGCCAGCTGGGTAGCACCATGCATTGCCCTGCTGCTCATCTTTAATCCTAATATATTGTTTAGAAAGCACACGGGCCTGTTTCTAGCCTTAACCACTGCTCAGTTGAGTATTGTATTTTACGCCTACTTTAATACGGTGCTAGCGCTATGGCTCTTTGCCATTTACGTCACCTTGGCCTATCTATTACGGGTATTTAAATGAACTCAGAAACACCATCGTCTCACCCCGATGAAATCGACTTGAAAGACATTATCCAACCTCTATGGGCCGCCAAATGGCGTCTCTTGTTATGGGGTTTAGTGTTCGTGCTGATCACGGGTATCTACCAGCTGGGCGGTGTGGCTTTGAATAAAGATGATAGCGGTCGCGCGCAAATGCAGGTGCATTTTAATTTTGAAGGTGCTGCAAGTGGCCTCTATCCCAACCAGACTCAATTTTCACCACTGGAATTACTCGCAGACCCAGTGCTTAGTGCCGTTTACCAACGCCACTTTGATGATACGGTGACCTTCACAGAATTTACTCAGGCCCTTACCCTCACCCCAAGCTTTGCTGGTGCTGGCGCCCTTAATACGGTAGTGGAAAAGCTCACTGCGCAAGATAAAGGTTTGTCTGTAGCGGAGTTTAATGACGCGGTAGCGGCCTATTCCAAGAGCTTAAAAAGCCAATCAAAGACCAAGTCCACGGTAACCCTTGAACTTGACCTAGTGCGCGGTGACTTGACCAAAGCTACCGCTATCCTCACGGATATAGCCGATACTTGGGCCACGCAAGCACTCACAGTGCGCGGTGTTCATCAGTTAAATAGACCCCCAATTAATAGTCAAATCATCACCTCAAACGACAAAGAATTACTCATCCAGGTGAACATATTATCCGACACCCATCAGCTATTGACTGAAACTGTTGACGCTTATGTTGATAATCGAGAATTAAATGGTATCTCAGACCCTAAGTCGGGTTTACGTTTGAGTGATTTATCGCACTTATTGAACACCGAGGGTAAGTACAAAATTTCCATATTAAAAGAGATGATCATTAAGTCTGGGGTTGGTTCAGGTAACGCGTTTTGGTATCAAGGGTTTCGTGAAGCTAGGTTAGGCAAACTAGAGCGTGAACGAGACGCCTTAAAGCGCATGGTCACAGTGTACAATGATGCCATGACCCAGTTTAGTCAGCAGCAAGACCCTCAGACTCAAATGAGCACTACGCAAACGCCCGCTAGTCCACAAGTCTATTCGCCACAATACGGTAATGACTTAGTGAATACGCTGCTAGATTTGGGTTCCAAGATGTCGGACCCTGGGTACCGAAAAGAGCTGCTTGAAGCAAAGATCAAACTGTCAGCTCAACTCCAAGCAGTGATTACGGAAATAGAATTTTACCAACCGGCCACACAACAAAGCCTATCGCTGCTCAACTCAAAGAAGATTGGCCAGCTGATAAGCCAATCTAACACTCAAGTGTCGCGAATTAACGATGCCCTCATTGGCATTACTAAGGTGGGTAATGAACGTTACCTCACCGACAAGGGGCAGTTGTATGACCTTGAAGGGGCTGTAACCACAGTGTCCACCAGTAACCTGACTAATAGACTGATGTTGAAACTGACACTGGCCTTTATTATGGGCTGTGCCATTGGTGTGGTTAACATTTTTGCTAGACGTTTGCTGGCGCCACAAGCGGCGGCAGCCCTAGCTAGTTAAAACATACTAGGCGTTAGGCTGGGCTGTCGCATGCTGGGCTTGGCAAAAATTACCGATGCACACGCGCTTTATTAAATCCAATATTGACCCAATAGTGACCCAATCACAGCTCCTCTAGTGCTGCTTAAATTTGGGTAGCCAAAGTGTTATCGTCAACACACAGAACTTGCCTGATTCATGTGACTTCAAGTAGGGTTTGATTTATTCTATCAGCCGTCTTTTAGCTTATGATTAGCTTACTACTAGGTCGTTCAGACGTCTGAATGTAGACTATCCTTTGGCAGCACTTTTTAGCAAAGCCAACCTACTATAAACTTATATTAGCCTTGTAAATGGAGTTTCAGGCATTGAATCATAGAATTTTTACCTTAGACGTATTGCGCACTTTTGCCATTAGTCTCATGGTGGTATTTCATTTCATTTATGACCTTAAATTCTTTGGCTATGTAAACTGGGATACGCCGGATGGAGAGGGCTGGCGCACTTTCAGACAGGTGATCCTGAGCTCATTTTTTATTTGTTTAGGCGCATCTCTGCATTTGTCCTATGCAAGAGCAATTAACTGGAACAAGTTTTGTAAGCGACTCGCTCAAATTTTAGCGAGTGCGTTAGCGGTGACCTTAATGTCGTTGCTCATGGTTGCCGAACATTATATCTATTTTGGGGTTCTGCACTTTATTGCTGTGGCTAGCCTATTATGCGTTAACTTAGCCAAACACCCTCGGGCCTCACTGCTGATCGGAGTCTGTATTATTGCAGTGTATAATGCCGGTTGGGTATCCGATTTTTGGCCATTTACCTATGTCGAACATAAGCTCCCCTCCTACACCAATGACTATGTGGGCCTATTTCCTTGGTTGGGTATGGTATGCATCGGTATTTGGCTGGCTTCTACAGCATTTTTTCAGGAGAACCCCCTAAAAAAACTGAAAACAAACACATGGATGGCTTGGCCTGGTAATCATAGCTTGGCTATTTACCTACTGCATCAGCCAGCCCTGTTTGCTATGTTTGGTTTAATAGCCTACCTCTCAAACCCCTAGCAGTAATGATCTCCAGCTTTACCATGCATAAGCCCCAGCTTTAAGTGACTTAACCCTGGCTTATGGCCCTATAGCATCCAGGCTCCTTAGTCTAAAATGTTTACCCTTTTTATAAACCCTCTATGAACTCTCAGTATGCAGAATATGTCTGTTCTACTCTATGCGCTGGTCACATTTCACTATTATGCGTAGCCGGTGCCCTGATAACAATTCTGCAGTGTCTGAGCGCTTACTGATACAATAAGTCTGCTGGTATTTAATTTAATTAGGTAATATAGTACTTTCTAATAATTAAATAGTTAGTGCTAATTAATATATTTAATACTCGTTGGAAAGAGCCTAGCGCTAACTCATACTGGAGCCTATAGATGATCGTTAAACTAACACAAGACCTCGCGCGTGGATTCTTACCTTGGAAGAAGATGTTTTTCGAAAACGAATCTGAGTTAAACGCCCTCGGCGCTAGATTAATCTTTGCAGGTTCTGAAAAAGACGATGACAATAAAATGATGGTTCTCATAGACTTTGACTCACCTGAAGCCATGAAAGCTTTTGGCGGCCACGAAGGCATAAAAGCCAAACGCGCAGCCGCCGGTGCTTTATTAGAAACCACCACTGTGACCATTATGAGTAACGAAGCCTTTACCCGAAGTTAATTTAACCATGGGTGCCAATCATCGCAACAGACTAAGAGTACTCAAATGAAAACCATCATGAATGTTGAATTATCCCTAGGTTATGAGCATTGGAAGAAACTGATGCTTGAAAATGAAAGTTTCAGACAAGAAAACCAAATGAATCTTCTGGCTTATGGGCATGAGGAAGGTAATGAAAATAAAGTGTGGGTGGTCATGGACGTCCCCTCCATGGAGCATATGGCTGGGGTTATGAATAAACCTGAAATGATTAAGATTAGACAAGAAGCAGGCGCAATTTTAGCCAGCCAACAAATGATTAAGTTGGTTGAGTAATCATTGTGACACAAAAATCGAGAGTTTCAGTTGCCTGGCAATGTTGGACGACTTGGGTTTCAAAATGAATGAGGGATAAAATGCCCGTGATTAGCAGCACAGCTGCAAGCACGGTGTTTGAGCTCATCGATAGTGGCCCATGCCACTGGGCGAAAATATTTTAATAATAAAAGGAAATATTATGAGTTTATCTTTAATCTTTAGACTGCAAGCGGCTTTTGCTGGCATGTGGGCTTTACAGTTAGTTTTCATTCCCGAAATGGTTTTTACTCAGTATAACTGGACTCCCTCTTTTGAGTTGGTTGCGCTGGCTCAAGCCTGCGGCACAGCCATGGCAGGTTTGGCTATTATCAACTATGGTTTACCTAAATGGACCAATGCAGATCAGCTTAAAACGGCTGCAAAATCTGCTGCGTTGATTGCTGGTCTATTTAGTATCTTACAGTTGTATCAAATCCTTGGTTCTGGGGCTGCCCCCGGTGCGGCAATGGATTGGATAAGCACGGTCATCACTATTGGCTTTGCGGCCTTATTTTTCATCAAGTCTAATCAGTCAGCCTAGTATTTTTGCTGTTTAAGGGAGGTCATTGTTGATCTTCTTTAAAGAGCCTTAGAGATGGGCACCCGTATGGCTAGTGTTGAGTGGCACTGACGTCATTTGACGCCACACTTGCACCGAGATATGCTCACAGACAAACGATATTAGCTAACCAGAGCATGCAGACGCTATTAAAGAACGCAGTTATTAAAGAAAACTGCGATCAAACGTTAAATTTTAAGCAGGTGTAATCTTGAAGCAAGATCAAAAGATAACGGCACGCTATTCAACTTGTACTCGGCGCAAATTTAATCTGAACCTTAGCGTTATTGCGCTTGCTTTGGCTATTACAGGAGGAAAAATAATGGCCGGTGACCCTTTGCAATCTAGCCAATTAACCCTTGAAGAAAGCCTTGAGATTGCTCTGAGGGCGATTGGGTCCGATGTGACCAAGGCCGTTGCTGACAAGCTTGCAAAAGGTGTGGTTGGTTTGCCCACTTTAAATGTCCATTTGCGCAATGCCAATATGACCGCTGCTGATGCAAAGCTCATCGCAACCGCTTTGGATAGAACACCCATTTTTGAGCTGGCTAGGCTTGGTTCATTTAGCTTGAGTTATAATGCCATTGGTGACGAAGGAGCTAAAAATCTAGCTGACTCTTTGCCCGCCACTTTGACAGAACTTGGCTTGGTTGGATGTTCGATTGGCGATCGAGGGGGCAAGGCAATTCTAGATTGGGCCAAGCATGCGAATGGATTGCACATGATCTGCATTGAAGACAACAAGATGTCAGACCAAATGCGCAAACACTTTGGTCGTTTAAAAGGCGTGTCCGTATTTGTCTAATAAGGCCAATTACTTTATCGGCCAAAACAGGCGTACTCAACAAAAGATGCTAGGGTTTAAGCGCCTAGACTAAACACTATCTGATCACTTGGAAATAAAGGCCATTAGCTTTGTTGCGAATTATTTTTTGGAAACTGGGGTTTGAGTGGTCTATGTTGCTGAGGATTATTAGACCCTGCAGTGACAAACGGGTGTATTATTTCGCTTTTGGCGCTAATCTCAGCCCCGACATATTACGCCTTAGGCGTATTGGTGTTTATGAAACCTTTGATTATGTGCTAGAAGATGCCGTATTAAATTTTAGTCAAAGAGGCTTTTATAAGAACCATGGCTTTGCCTCGGCCGATGCCTCCATGGGCGACCGAGTCTACGGTAAGATGTACCTGATTAGACAGAGTGATGCTAAACGCATGGATTATTTTGAAGGGGTGCCATTTTTAAAGGCCCATGACAAAATTGTGCAACAAGTCCAAGGCAAGCCCTTTTACTTCTACCGAAGCAGCACGCCTGTGAAGCATCTCAAACCCACCCAAGAATATTTAGATTATTTGACCAGTGCCTATGGCAACATGAGCATCGTTCCCAAGCCTTATACCGAAGCCTTATCAGCAACGAAGGTACTTCAAAAACTGGAGCCACAGGATAAAACGGGTGTATTTATACGCCATTTAAGTGGCTGGCCCACCGTGTTTCACCCCCTACTAAGCCACTACGAAAACAAGTGCACTCACCTAGTGAGAGTGCTTTGGAACCGTTCGTTATTTGGCTGGATGATAGAGCTCTAAGCCAGAGTAAGTTTGACCTTAAGGTTGGGATAAAACCTTATTAGTTAACAATCGTCATAGCCGCTGTTAAAGCACTTGGTCGCCATTTGCTGCGCCTTAATAAGGTGGTCAGGCGACATTTTGCTGGCAATACTTTGTTTATATTGGGCACTAGGCTGGTCACCGTTATCGGCTGCTAAACTCCACCACATATAAGCTCGTAAGTAATCGGCAGTGACACCTTCACCATTAACGTACATCACTCCAAGATAAGCTTGAGCATGGGCATAGCCTTGTGCAGCGGCTAAATTAAGCCACTTTATGGCTGTGCTATCGTTCTCAGCTACACCTCGGCCCGTATCGTACATAGCGCCCAAATTTGCCTGCGCAACAGCCTCTCCCTGCTCGGCAGCTAGAGTGTACCAATGCACTGCTGATTGATGGTTTTGAACCACCCCCTTGCCATGTTCATACATTAACGCCAAATTAGACTGGGCAGACGCATTGCCTTGTTCGGCAAACAAAAGCCACTGGGCTAACGCCGTTTTAAAATCACCTGCTTGATAGGCTTCAAGTCCTTTATCCAGGGACGCCCCATGGGCCCACCCGTGGCTGAAAAATAGTGCGCAGGTTAAAGTTAACACTGGCCAATTTATGCCCATACTTAACTCCTTTGACTCATTACTGTATTAAAACCCAAGTAACTGATGGTTGGTACAAGCCCACATTATGCTTGGTAATGAGGGCGTACTGGGTGGGTATTGATACCCTTACTCTGTCGGAGATGGAGTTAAAAGTAGCTGTCTAGGGTAAGCTTTAGGTAATCGTCTTTGGCAAAAATTGCAGCTGGATCATTACTATTTTCAGAAGCAAATACTTGCATTTCAATAGACAGTGTTTGATCTTCTCCAAGCCGGCGGCTGCCAGCAACCGAGGCACTGCTAGTGTGGAAATCTAAATCGTAAATCACACCTGCAAACATACTGCTACTTTGGGTATCGTTAAGATCTAAGCGTGCCCCTATACCAACATCGTTTTGCATCACACTGTTGGCTCGAGTACCGCGCTGGTCTTTGCCGTATTCAAGCAAGACACCCAAATCTGCGGCAGATTCTTGAACTCCGTAAAAGGTATATTCTGCCCCTAGTTGGCTCGCCCAAAAATCCTCAACAGGGTTAGTCTGATGGATCAGTTCAGCTTTCCATAACCAGCTACCAATAGTGGCCTGTACATCTAATCCGACTTGTTCAATGGCTTGGTAGTGTGCACTTAAGCCATTGTTCCCATTGTCTGAAATAGGCAGATATAAAGGCGTTCGGTCGGTACCTTTATACCAGTGAGCACCCACATCATAGGCGTCGATAGAATGCCCCCAACGCGCTGCCAGGTCAATATGCTGGTCTTTATTAGTGGCATCATAAGTAGTGGTATCGGCATCGATCACTAGGCCAGCCCTGAGTCGACCTTTAACACCTGGAGAGGTTTGCTGTCTAAAACCAGGCAACACATACACATCAACAATACCCCAGTCTTTGACTAAGGACAGGTTAATCATGGGCTGGCCTAGTTTATGTTCTTTATCGAGTCCTTCAACGGCGTCTTTTTGGTTAATCACATCAACCAGATTTTGAAATTCGGTGACGCCCCAAAACACTCTACTGATCCCGGTTCTAAGCTCCCAGTCATCGCTAAAATGGACCCAGTTGAACTCGCGGATATCAGCGTGGGTGCGCGCATCATCGCGCTGATCTTTGCGAAAGAAAGGCTTAAAGGTTAAGCTGTCTTGCTGCTCATTCCAATCCCAATAAAATTCGGGTTCAACGGCTAAGGAAAAATTAGTGCGGTAATCTTGGTTAGCAAACTGGCCTTCATGAGCATATATTGTGGCCTCTGTGCTGACCTTGCCAGAGGCTTCAAAAAACACATCGTCAGCCATAGCGGGTTGCATAAGCAACCCACCACTGATGGCTAAGTAGACCATTTTTTTCATTCTAGCGGGCTCGCTTCAGGGTGTTTTGGTTAAAGTCTGCAGCTGATAAACCATTGCCAAATTGATAGGTATCATAGGTTAAATCAGTGCTTTTCTTAGATTGATGATTAACCATTTGCATGGCGCTAGGACGCCAAAACTGACCTTTATACTGCTGATAATCATCAGTTGTTAAGGTTTTTAGCAAACTGTTTTTACGGTCATAGAAGGCTGTTTTTACCATGCGGTATTCGGTTTTATCGATCCAAACAATACGCTTGGTGTAGCCAGAATTTTTATCAGTGGGGTATTGTTCAACTACAAAACAAGTCCCCATTGCGCAGGCCTCTTCTTTGATAAATTTATAGCTATATTTCTCAATTTCAAACGAAGCTAAGTCTTCAAAAGAAAACTCAGAACCCATGAAAGGGCCTGATTTATTGCGCGAGGCAATGCGTTTAACACGCTTAAGTGCGGGTAAGTATAGCCATTGATCATCAGCCCCAGAGGTGTGTGAAAAGCTTAAAAAAGCAGTGCCTTTGACATCTCGAGGACGGTCAAAAATACTTAAACTTTTGTCACCATCATCAGCAACCTCTAGCACTTTCATTCTAATTTCGCGCTCACTTTCTTGACCATTTTTGTTGCGCAGCACCATCTTCATGGAGGCCGTCATATCAACCCAGCCTGCATCGCGAGTTTTCATTTGTTGGGCAATGGCTAGGCCTTTATCTTCGTCTGATGCTGCAAAAGATGGAGCCGCGCTAAAGGCTAGAACTAGGCCCGCAATCAGGGCCGTTGTAAGTTGTTTAATCATCATGTTGCCTTTCCATTAACAAGGTTTAAAGTTGCGTCCTCAGCACTTGGCTGAGACGTTTTTGACTCTTTTTTACCATCTAACAGCATGAGTAATGGTGGTAAGAACAGGAAGTCTACGATCAGCGCAACCGCAATAGTCACCGCTGTTAATAAGCCCATATCACCGTTTAGCTTAAAGCTTGATTGTGCCAACACCATGAAACCTGCAACCAGCACTAAGGTGGTAATCCAAAGCGCCCGACCCACGCTACTGAAGGCATATTTTACCGCTTCTTCAGCATTTTTACCGTAAGCATCTCTTGCGTGTTTATACTTTGATAAAAAGTGCACCGTATCATCAACCACAATACCTAAGGTCATGCCAGTAACAACAGAAAGGGCTAAACCTATCTGACCATCAATAAAGTACCAAAGGCCAAAACCAACTGAAGCTGGAATAAGGTTAGGTAGCAAACTAATAATACCGTAGCGCACAGAACGTAGAGCAAAGGCTAATAATAAAGAGATCAACAACAAGGCCACTGTGGTGCCAAATAACATACTGTAAATATTACGTTGGCCAATATGGGCAAACATTAACGAAGGGCTAGAAATAGAAATTTGGTAATCTGGAGCATTGATAGCAAACCAATCATACATGCTTTGCTCTATGTTAATTTGTTCCATAGAGGAAAGGTTTTTGAATGTGCCAATGACTCGGGTAGATGACTTATCGACGTTTAACTGATTATTTAGATCTAGGCCATAAGGGAGGGACATCTCGTACAAGAGTAAATACTGAGCTGACAACTCGCGTTCTTCAGGTAATTTATAAAACGCTGGGTCGTCACTATGCATATTTTTGTTGAGGCGTTTAAGTACATCAGAGATGGTATTGACGTGGTCGGTGGTGGGTTGGACTCGCAACCATTGACTAAAGTCACCCACTGTTTTCAAAAATTTAGGGTCATTAATGCCACTGCTTTGCCTGCTATTGATAGACACTTCTATGGATGATAAGCCAGACAGATTGTCTTCCATGAAGTCAGTGGCCGCTCGAAATGGCACCGTCTCATCAAAGTATTCTACAAAATTATCATCCAACTTATTTTGTGGCAGAAAACTAGCTATGGCGACAATAACCAATATGCTGGTAGGCAATAAAATCTTGCGCTTAGCCACCACCAAATCGGCAAACCTTTCCATTAAGCCATAGTGACTTTTAGGTGATACCTTGCTCGCCTTGACGGGCAGTATCATCAATAAGGCAGGAAATACGGTGATGGAAAAAACAAAGGCCAGCATAACGCCAATTGCTACCATATTACCTAAGTCACGAAACGGTGGTGAGTCAGAAAAGTTCATGCTCATGAAACCGATGGCAGTGGTAACGCTGGTGAGTAGTATGGGTTTAAAGTTAACCCGTAAGCTTTCTTGCAGGGCCTCTCTTTTGACTTTGCCTTGGCGCATTTCAAAGTAATAACTGGTGAGGATATGGATGCAGTCAGCGACCGCTAAGGTCATGATCATAATGGGGGCACTGGAAGAGGGTGCCGTGATAAAAAATCCAAGCCAGCCTACGGTACCCATGGTGGTTAGAATACTAAAAATGATGACAATTAGAGTGGCTAAAGTACCCGTAAAACTGCGTAACAATAACACCATGGTGAGTAACACAATGCCAAACATGATGGGGACTAATGTGCCACTGTCTGACATGGTGGTTTCGGTGAAGGTGTCGTTCATCATCACCATGCCCGTAATCTGCACATCAATATTAGGGAATTTTTCTTCAAACTCACCCTTAATGTCGCGCACTTTAGCCGACACCTCTGGAATCTCGCCAATGGGGTCGATGCCAGGCAGCTGGTTGGTAATGTTAACGATGGAGACATGTCCCGTTGCTGACACGATTTTATTCAATAATAAGGGATCGTTGGTAGCGATTTCTTTGAGCCTAGCCATATCAGATGCCGTTAAGGTGTCTGGGTCTAATACTAAATCTTCTACTATTAAGTCATCTTCTTCGGCAATGGTGTGCTGAAAGTTGGAAATAGAGTCCACACGCGTAGAATAAGGTACTTGCCATGATTCAGTAGTTAACCAATAAACCGCGGCAAGGTTTTCTGTGGTGAAAATGTCACCATTTTTTGGCGCTAGAATAAACGCCACATTATCACTTTTGGCATAAATGTCTTGAATAGACTCAAACGCCGTGAGCTGAGGGTTTTCGTCGCTGAAAAAAACTTTATAATCGCCTTTGAATATAAGATTTTGGGCACCAAAAGCGGCACTCAAAACCAGTAACATAGAGATCAACAAAGTAATCCATGGCTTATTAAGTGCAAAATTATAAATATGTTCTCTCATGTGTTCCTCAAATAAATTTGAACTATTACTATTTAATAATAACTGACACGCCTATTGGCATAGGCATAGGCATAGGCACTGGCATAGGCTCTGCTGCAATAAGACCTTGATTTAGGTGTTTTAGGGTACAGCCCTATACAGCTAGTATTTAGCCGCTATTTAGCCGCTATTTAGCAGAGGAAGGTTATCATACTTTATTTAAATACTTATTGGTATTAATTTATATAAAACACTCAACCAAGTGGGTTTTTGCTCGGGCGTTACAGGGCCTGACAATAGACTTCTATTAGCTAATAAAGTGATGAACAATCACACTTTATTAGCAGCGGAATGTTAGCCTAACTAACCAAGATCAGTGTTTGTCACCCCATACTCCATGAAATTCATAGGCTACAGCTTGCTGGTCACCTACAACCCAAGCATCATGACCGGGCTCAATGGCATAAGCATCACCTGCGGAATAAGTCGCTTCAGTGCCATCGTCATGGCGACAGGTAATGCTACCCTCCACAATAACGCCTAGGTGCTTAGCTTCACAACTTTGGGTTCCTACTATGGGCTGGATGTCCTTAGACCATACCCAACCTGGCTGTACAACCAGTTTCATAACTCGCTGACCACCAATATTGACAGTTTCGACACGCGCATTATTAGGCGTAATTACATCTGAGTCTGTGGCAAAATTTTTGATTTCTATCGCGGACATTTTTATTTCCTTATTTATTTTATATGGCTAGACCCGTACTTTGACGAGCCAATTGATGTGCATTATTTAGACCTAATATTGATATTAGTTTTTTATTATACGACTGGAAGTGAAGTAATAATAGACTAATTTATGCACTAGTTATGGGCCATAGAATGATGCAGAGAGCTCACTCAACTCGCATCCAGCAACGACTTAAAGCTGAGTGAGTGGCGTAGATGACGCCTAGCTCCGGTTGCGGTTAGAGCACAGATCACATGCCTCAGCGTTAACTTAGCTTAGCAATATTAAAGCTTTTGCCAAACAATTAACCGATTATTGGCAGGCATAGGGTTATCTTCACGCAAGACTAAGCCAGCCCTTAAGGCCAATTGATTAATGTCATGAAACTCTCTAATGCCCTGATGGGCAAGCTGCTGCCTGAGCCTGTGGTCAAACTCAATGTTAGACTGGGCATCTAGCACACCCAAATACTTCATGGGCCCATAAAGACAAAATACACCACCCGGTAGTAGCCGCTCACCCAGCCCGCTAAACATGGCAGTGACCGCAGGCCAAGGCATAATGTGGGCCGTATTAGCTGTATAGATGGCATCGTAATGATCACTTGGCCAAGCGTCATTGAGCACATCTAAGGCGAGAGGGGGCAATAGATTAGCCGCTGGCTCATCGTTAATCCACTGATTAATACCTGCATGATTTTGCTCTCGATCACTCATCTGCCAGCTAAGATGAGGTAACTGTTTAGCAAACCAAACCCCATGTTGCCCAGTACCACTGCCAATTTCTAAGGCTTTAGACTTTGCAGCCAAAACACGCTGCAATATATCACCAATAACGCCTTGATTATTAGCGCAAGCTTGTGAAAAAGGTTTGTCCATCAAGGTAATAGCCTCCTGAGTTAATCATACTGATATGCTACTTTTTTAGGGAAGCCATTGTTTGGGTTATTGGTGCCCTTTGCGGCCGGGTCTGCCAGCCCTTTGTTGCATCTGCAGGGCCATTGATATTATCTAGCCTCAGGCTCATTCACCGTAAACCTTGAGGCAATAAGGCGTGGGGGATGTTCTGGAAGCATACGGGCCGCAAGAAACGGC
>ENA-ORXF01001390-ORXF01001390.1-marine-metagenome-genome-assembly--contig:-NODE-1390-length-15700-cov-4.156692_pt1 | contig 15700 bp, 16 predicted proteins | sample MGYA00237864_ERZ511476 | MGnify/ENA primary metagenome ERZ511476 (study PRJEB26306, sample SAMN06343908) | marine metagenome | isolation source: coastal waters | place: Atlantic Ocean: West Antarctic... | reverse complement strand
AAGAGATCGGATGGGAATATTCTACAGAGTTAGAAGACGGAATTAAAAGAACCTACCAATGGTTTTTAGATAATATCGATAAGATTAAAGAAATAAAATTATAATTATGAAAGTTGCATTAATAACTGGAATTACAGGTCAAGACGGATCATACCTCGCAGAACTCTTATTAGAAAAAGGGTATGAAGTACACGGTATCAAAAGAAGAGCATCTTCATTAAATACAGAGCGTATAGATCACTTATATCAAGACCCTCACCATCCAAATCAACGATTAAAACTGCATTATGGAGACTTAACAGATGCGATGAATCTGACAAAAATCATTGAAGAATGTCAGCCCGATGAAATCTATAACCTAGGAGCGATGTCTCACGTGAAGGTGTCTTTTGATACTCCAGAATATGTAGGAAATGTAGACGGTTTGGGTACTTTACGTATTTTAGAGGCAGTTCGTTTACTAGGTTTAGAAAAGAAAACGAGAATTTACCAAGCATCAACTTCTGAGTTATATGGAGGTATGCCAGAGAATAAAAACGAGAAAGGATTTTATGATGAGAATTCAAAGTTCTATCCTAGATCTCCGTATGGTGTAGCAAAAATATATGGATTTTGGATCACCAAAAACTACAGAGAGGCCTATAATATGTTTGCATGTAACGGAATTTTATTCAATCACGAAAGCCCTAGAAGAGGAGAAACGTTTGTAACGCGTAAAATTACACGCGCAACTGCTAGAATTGCTTTAGGTTTACAAGATAAATTCTATTTAGGAAATTTAGATGCTAAACGTGATTGGGGTCATGCCAAAGATTATGTGCGTATGATGTGGATGATTTTACAGGCTGATAAACCTGAAGACTGGGTGATTGCTACAGGTAAAACCTCTACAGTTAGAGATTTTGTAAGAATGAGTTTTGCAGAAGTTGGTATTGAATTAGAATTTAAAGGAAACGGTGACCAGGAAAAGGCATTTGTTTCCCGCTGTACTAATGATGAATTTCAATTAGAAATAGGTAAAGAAGTTTTATCAATTGACCCAGACTATTACAGACCTACTGAGGTAGATTTATTAATTGGAGACCCCACCAAGGCAAAAGAAAAATTAGGGTGGTTTGCTGAACATGATTTAGCGTCTTTGGTAAAAGACATGATGCAATCAGATGTAAAGCTAATGCAAAAACAGCTATATTTAAAAAAAGGTGGATACAATACAAACAGTTTAGACTAATAAAAGCATTTGATTTATGAAGAATTTAGTAATGGATATTGATAAAACTTTAACTCTTGGAGATAATAAAGATTATAATTTAGTTTCTCCAAACTTAGAAGTTATTAATAAAGTTATAGAGTATAAAAAAAACGGTTTTAATATAGTTTTATTTACAGCTAGGAATATGAGAACTCATGAAGGAAATGTTGGTAAAATCACAGCTAAGACATTACCAATTATATTCAAATGGTTAGAGAAACATAATGTTCCTTTTGATGAAATATATGTAGGAAAACCTTGGTGCGGTAATGATGGCTTTTATGTAGATGATAAAACAGTTAGGCCTGATGAATTCATTAATAAAACATATGATCAAATTAAACAAATTATAGATTAAGTGATAAAAAATAAAATTTTATTAATTACTTCGGGAGCATATGTAAATTCAGAAATGAGTTCTGATTTTGGTTTGATACCTACCTCTTTTTTACCTATCGGGCATAAAAGACTAATAGAGCGCCAACTTGAAATAATTAAAGACTTTAAAGCGACTATAATTATTACCTTACCTAAAGATTTTAAATTATTAAAAAGGGATGTAAAGTTATTGTCTGACAATAAAGTCTACATCCACAGAACTGATTCGAATTTAAGTTTAAATAAATCAATTCTCAGTTTTATTAATGAATATGAAAAAAAACATACCATAGAGGAACTATACATTCTCCATGGTGATACTTCATTTCAAGCGTTAGAACAAAAAACAGATTTATTATATTATGGGGAGACTAATTTATTTTATAAATGGGGCTATTTAAAAGATGTAATAGGAAGAACTATAAAGTCAGAAAATCATAAACAGTTAGTTGTTGCAGGCTATTTTACATTTAGTAATCCTTCTTTTTTCAAGGAGAAACTTTCAGAAAACAATTTGTTTGAAACTTCTTTAATTAACTATAATAAAAAAATAAATTTTAAAATTAGACTTAAAAAATCATGGTTAGATTTTGGACATTCCAATTTATACTTCAAGTCGAAAGCATCATTGAATGTTGCTAGAGGCTTTAATCAAGTGATAATGAATTTGAATTATATTACTAAATCTAGTGAGGATATCAATAAAATCAAAAGTGAATATAGTTGGTTTAAACAACTCCCTGAAGATTTTAGTATTTATAAACCTTCTGTCTGGGGTTTTGAAAAAGGTCAGTATGAATCATCATATAAGATTGAATTCATAGGGGCTCCAACTTTACAAGAGAAACTAGTTTTCGGTAATCTCCCAGATTTTTCATTTTTTAATTCAATAGATCAAATCTTTAGTTTTATTAAAAAAAGCAGACAAGTTACTTTTGAAAGTCCAAGTACTGAATATACTTTCAATCTTTTAAATGATCTTTATATCGAGAAAACAAAAAAAAGAATTTTAGATTTTTCTATTACTTCAGATTTTGATTTAAATAAAAAAATTACAATTAATAATAAATCATATCCTTCTCTTCAGACTTTCTCAAACCAAATATTACAGATATTAAAAGAAGGATTAATGAATTCAGAGCTAAATAAATTAACATTAATGCATGGTGATTTATGTGCTAGCAATATAATCACGGACAATAGGAGTGGAACTATTAAATTAATAGATCCAAGAGGTGGTTTAGATACCCTATTTGAATCCAAAAATAATATTTCAGGTGATTTTAGATATGATGTAGCTAAATTAGGTCATTCATTAATAGGTAATTATGATTATATAGTAACCGGTTTTTATAGTTTAAAAAAACTTGATAATGCTTTAAATTTTGAATTTAGCTTACACCATGAACTAAAAAAACATCTTAAAGATTTTTATTTTTATAAAGTTAAAGAAATGAATTTAGATGAAAAATTTATTAATGCTTCAATAGTAAATCTGTTTATATCAATGTTACCACTACATTTTGATGATAAAGACAGACAATTAGCGTTATTACTAAATGCATATAAACTGTTTTACATATAAAAATATTATGATAATTATTCCCATGGCCGGTAAAAGTAGCCGATTTTATAAGGCAGGTTATACTTTACCAAAGTTTATGTTACCGTTGAATAGTAAAACTATATTTGAAGAAGCTGTTAGTAGTTTTAAGAAATATTTTAAAACAGATTTTTTTCTTTTTATTACAAGAACTGATGATGGATCTGAGGACTTTGTTTCCATGAAATGTAGTGAGTTAAATATAAAGCATTTTGAAATTATCTGCATTAATCATGACACAAAAGGTCAAGCTGATACTATTTCAATTGGTTTGCATAGAATGAAGATGATACCAAAAGTAAATGAACCTGTTTATATTTTTAATATTGACTCTATTCGAATAAATTTCATAAAACCAACATTAAAATTTTTAGAAAATGTAGCAGGATACTTAGAAGTTTTTATTGGTGAAGGTGATCACTGGTCTTTCGTTGAGGCATCAAAAAACAACTATGTAAAAAGAACGACTGAGAAAATAAAAATCTCGGATTTATGCTCGAATGGATTATACTATTTCGAATCTATTAATTTATTTAATGAAACATTTGAAATGTTTAAGATTATAAATAATTACAATGAATTATTTGTTGCTCCAATGTATAACCAATTAATTGAGAGTAACTTAACGGTTAAATACGTGTTATTAGATAATAATGAAACAATATTTTCCGGTACGCCTGATGAATATGAAAATTTATTAAAAAAATGACACCTAATATTTTATCATTCTCAGCAATTGGACCTCGAATAATTAATCAAGTTTTATTTAGTTTGTTGCAGTTAGTTCTTAACTTAGTTTTTTTGAGATATTTTTCAATCTCAGAATATGGAGCCATAACAACATTACAGATATTAATCAATTTTTACATGGGTTTCAATGTAAATTCGATTATTTATTATTGTAATTTTAGTATAGTTTCAAAAACAAGGATATTTTTAAAAATATCAATCATTTTTTTTGGTTTATTAGTATTATCTGGAATATTAATTTCTAATTTATTAAAAGTTGAGTTAATAGTGGCTTTGTTACTAATGATTCGTATTCATAACAATGTTTTATTAGAATTTAATAATAGATTAACTTTTAATATTTCTAAAAATAATAAACTCTACAAGTTCAGTATAATAAGGTTTATTGAACTAATTGCGCTCTTTTTATTTTCTTTTATTCTGTCTTATAATATAGAATTTATAATAATTTTTTTAATTGGATTTGAAATAGTATTTTTTGTTTTTAGTTTTTCTTTAATTAGGCAATCCTTTGATTTAGATAGTCTTCAACAAAAAAATAAAAGAATTAATAAAAATTTAAGTTATAATATTTTATATTATTTAACTTACTTTATAAAAGCTCAACTCACTCCGATAATTCTTAGTATAATGTCACTTAAAATGATGGGGTTTTTTTCAGGAACAAGGTTTTTTGCAGCTCCATTATTAATTTTAACACCAGTTTTATCTTCATTATTATTAAGCAGTCACATCTCTATTAATTTACAAATAAAAAAAATTAAAGATAAATTCCCGATAATTATAATTGGAATAATTATCTACAGCTTTTTAGTCTTCTTTTTAAGTAAATATTTTTATTTATATTTTTTCGGAGAATTTAATTCAGATTTATTAATATTTACTTTTTTACACATTGCACTTGCTGTACTTGCAACTTTAAGAAGTCTAATTGAAACTATTTATCAAACGAAAAAGTATGCCCATCAGTTATTAAAAGTTAACATAATTGTTTTAGCTATTACTTTAATTCTCACTTTATTATTTATTAATTTAGCAGGCATAAATGGAGCTATAATTTCAATGATAGTTATTGAATTGATTTCAATAATTATTTTAAAAATTAAATATGAAAATATTTTATAAACATCTAAATGATTATGGAGGAGTTCCCTCCGAAATTCGAGAGTTTCTAAATTTAAATAATAATATTGAGCCGATTACCAAAATTTTCTCTTTAGAATTTTTTAAATCTTTAGTACAAAGACAAGATTTAGTTTTCGTGGGAATATTTAATTTTCAGCTTGTTCTTGGATTATGTTTTAGTAAAATATTTAAAAATAAAATTTCGATTTGGTCGATTGGTCAAATTGCAAATTATAGTATAGATAAGAGACTTTTTCCAAAAAGCCCAATAATTGGAGAGTTTTCCGCTACACAGGCAGTAGATAAAAAAATTCGATACAAAAAACTTTTTTTATTTCTCCTTAACAAATTAATCAATAAAAGCACCGTTTTTTGGTGTTTTAGCTCCTTTGAGGAAAATGAGATATCTTCTTTAGTCAAGAATGCAAGTGTTTTTAAAAGGGTGTATTGGCCAGTTGGAAATCAATTAAAGTCCTTTACCCCATTCACTGAAAATCTTAAACAAAGATTTGGGTTTGATGGGAAAAGACGTTTTTTGTGTTATTCTAGAATCGACGTTAATGTTAAAGGAATTGATCGTTTTATAGAATTAGCATCTTCGAACTACCTTAATCCGCTTGACCTTTTTATTATAGCTGGTCCTGTGTATAACAGTAAATTTGCAAAAGAGACAGAGGGCAGACTTATCGTTTTAAAGGAAAAAAAGGTTTTTGAAAAAATAAATATTTTAGACTCTGATTGGGTTGTTTTACTATCAAGGTGGGATGGTTTACCAAGGGTGTTACGCGAAGCTATTAAAAATAATATACCAATAATTGCTTCTAAGGAAACACATTTCCATGATTTAATTAATAGGTATTCAATTGGTGTTTGTTTCCATGGTGATTTAAGCCTACTAGAAACTGACATAAACTTATTTGATCTAAATAATGCAAATTTCAAAGGTGCTATCGAAGAAATAAACAAATGCGTAAAATACTAGCATATATATTATATTTTATTATTGGTGGATACATTGTGTTCAATCGCGGTATATCAGGTTTATCAATAGGTCCGTTATATTTGGGTGAAATTGGATTATTTTTAGGACTTCCTTTTTTATTAAAAGCTTTATTAATTCAAAGTAAAACATTCTTTTGGATGAATATTTTAATTCTGATTTATTTTATTTGGGGACTACTACATTTGAGTTTTGGTACTATTAATCTTTATTCATTACAACAATTTGTATTAGTTTATTACATTGCATTTATTCCAATTGGGTATGGAGTTGGAAAACGCTACCCTGATATCTTTGATAGAATATTCCCATTTTTTTTAAAAACACATGTAATATTTGCAATATTTAGGCCAATATTTATCATTTTTTTGACAGATTCGATCATGATTGGGGGAACTTCTCTCTTCGGGATTTATGGTACATATGTTTTGTTCACCGTTCCAGCTTTATTTTATTTTACATTATTCAAAAAAAATAATTTTTGGGCCCTTTTATCTTTATTAGCAATATTATCTCTTGCCTCAAGAAATGGTTTTGTATCATTAATTGTGTGTGGACTTATTTCAATTAAAATGATAGGGTTTACAGAAATTAAAGGGTTTTTAAAATTAAGTTTAATAACATTAATAATTATAGGATTATTTGGAGCTTCTGTTACTAATATTCCAGGTTTAAATATAAGAGGAGATTTATCTTTAACTAATTTATTTGATATTTTAGAAAGTATAGTTGTTGAATCAGAAGATTCAACTCTAAATGGATCTCGTTCTCACAGATTAGAAATGTGGGAAAAAATATTAAATAAGCGTATTGATTCAGGTTTATTCTTTGGAGAGGGGTTTGGAACTAATATGACTGATACTGTCTTTGTTCATCCACACAATAGTTTAGTTAGTATATTTGGCAGGTTAGGACTTGTTGGACTTCTGATATGGCTGCTGTTGTATATCAAAATTTTGATTCTGAATATCAATATATTTAAAAGAATATTAAATAAGAAGAGAACTCTATGGTTTATAATGTTTATTATCAGTTCTTTAATAACCGCTTGCTTTAGTGTTGTTTTAGAATCGCCAATGCTAGCAATCCCCATTTATTTTATTTATGGTCTATCTTTATCTGAATACTCTAAAATTAGATAATAAAGAAATTAATTTTACAATCCATATTAATAAAAAAAAGAAGTCGTTTTATATGAATACCTCAAGAAAAAATTACTAATAATTCGTTAGTTAAATTTGAATTAAGAAAAACTAAGTTCAAAGCAAAAACCATTATGGTTAAATATAAAATTAAATTTTATTATAGATTTAAGTAAATGTTAACACAAAATAAAATGCAAATTGAATATACTCATGAGTTTATAAATCTCATTAATAATAGTGGTATTAATTACTGTGTTCTGAGAAATTTTAAATCACTCCCAAGGTCAACTGGTAAGAGTGATTTTGATATACTGATTCATGATAAATGCGTAAACGATTTCAACAAATTAATTAAACAATTTATTGAATTACATAAATTAAAACTAGTTTCTTTAATTGATGATAAACATTGTCCTAAATATTGTATTTTAACCACTAACTGGGGTATACAAATTGATGCTTTTAAAAAGTCAGTTTATTTTGGGAATAAAGAAATTATTTCATCTTCAGTTTTATTTGAAAACATTGAAAACTATAAAGGAGTTCAAGTCTTAAACCAAAGAATTGGTGCTTTATTAGCTTTTCTAAAAGAATTATTAAACAATAAAGTTTGTAAAAAAAAATACATTTTAGATCTACAGAATCAATTTCAAAATCAAGATATTAATGCACAATTTTTGAGTCAATTTTCCCAGAAATTCATATTCTATCTTAACAAAAATTTAAACAACTTAGATGAAAAACATTGCGTAGAATTACACAAGCTTACCAAAAAAAAATTTCGGAAATATAAGTTTTATGGCATTAAGAATAAAGTAATGAGGTTTTCAAAACAACCTGGTTTTAGTATTGCTTTTCTGGGTGTTGACGGTTCTGGGAAAAGTACTATCATAGATAATATAACACCAATTCTTAATCAATCATTTCACAATTCTATTTATTATGAGCACATGCGGCCGAATAAATTACCAAGTATTGCTAGATTACTTGGAGGTAATGAAGAATTTAATAAACCAGTAACCAACCCTCATAAAAGTAAACCTTCTGGTTTTTTTGTGTCATTATTACGCTGGTTATATTATACAATTGATTATACATTTGGCTTTTATTTAAAAGTTTGGCCAAAAAAAGCTATACGTTCTTGTGTTTGGATATTTGATCGTTATTATTATGATTATTTACTTGATTCAAAACGTGCAAAAATAAAATTACCTAGATTGTTAATTAAATTAGGTCAATTTTTGATTAATGAACCAGACTTAATTTTATGCCTTGGAACCGACCCAAAAACTATTCATGATCGTAAACCTGAACTTACTATAGATGAGGTTGAGCGTCAAGTAGAAGCTTTGAAAGAATTTAGTATGACTCATAAACAAGCAGTTTGGATAGATACTGGAGTTGATATTGAGATATCTTCTAATAATGTGATGAAAGCAATTGTTAATATGATGAGTAAACGGTTTCATTCAATTAATTTTAATAAATAGTTAATGAGATATTTTTACATACATCCTTTTAAGCCACAGTATTTTTTTTCAAAAGGATTCAATAAGCATGTTCTTTTTTTGAATTTTTTCAATCCTTATACTAAATTAGGGTTTATATCATGGTTCTTATTTAGCAAGGTTTCTTTGTATAGATTTTTCTTTTCTAAAAAATGTATTGAGGATTATATTCCTGAAACTGCCATAAGAAAAATAATAGGTAAAGATTCTATCATGGCATTTAACAGAGGCACAATTGGTCCAGAGCAAAAAATTACCGGATTAGGTATTTGTAATAAAAAAGAGTTTTTTATTAAATATGGACAAACTAAAATAGCAAAAGCTAATATTACTAACGAGTATAATATTTTAAAACAGCTTAACCACTTAGATTTAGTGCCTAAGGTTTTAGATCATCATATAGATGGTAAACATGTCTTATTAAAAACCAGTGTTTTAAAAGGGGAAAGATTTAATCATAGAAATATAGATAAAAGTGTTGTTGATCAACTTATTCTGTTTTCAAAGCAAAAAGTAAATTGCAATAATACTTCATCAGATCAGCTACTGAAATCTTTTGCGCATGGTGATTTTTGTCCTTGGAATATGATGACCAATAATGGTAAAATTTTAGTTTATGATTGGGAGATGGCAGGTAAATATTCCATTGGTTATGATTTATTTACTTATATTTTTCAAACATGTTTTTTATTAGATCCTAAGACCCCAATAGAAAACATTGTTTTTCAAAATGTTAAGGATATAGAATATTACTTTTCCAATTTTAATGTAAAGAACTGGAAACCATATTTAATAGCTTTTGCTAATAAAAAAATAACTTTAGAACATTTAAAAGGAAATTCAGGAATGTTAAACAATTATTTAAATTTATTGGAGTATGCCAAAGAGTCTTAAAATTTTGATATCTGCTTATGCTTGTTCACCTCATGAAGGATCTGAACCTGGAATGGGATGGAATTTTGTAAAGGAATTATCTAGTTTTCATAAACTTCACGTTATTGTTGAAAAAAGAAAGTGGGAACATCATATTAAAAATTACTTAGAGAAAAATCCGATATTGAGTGATAATGTTACATTTTATTTTATAGATAAAAAACGAAATAAATTTCTCAGAAAAATATGGCCCCCTTCCTATTATTGGTTTTATAAGAAATGGCAAAAAGAAGCATTTGAATTAGCATTACAATTAGATCATAAAGAAAATTTTGATTTAGTACATCAGCTTAACATGGTAGGCTATAGGGAGCCCGGATACTTGTGGAAGATGAATAAGCCTTTTGTATGGGGGCCTGTTGGTGGTCTTGAAAATTCACCTTGGAGATTTTTACCATCATTAGGGTTTAAAGGATTTATATTTTATTGCGCTCGGAATATTATAAATCTCTGGCAAAGGATTTTTTTAATAAGACCAAAAAAAGCAGCTAAAAGAAGTAATTCAACTTTGATTTCAGCAACACCTAATACATTAAAATTAGCTAAATCTATTTGGGGGAAAGATAGTCAAGTCATTTGTGAAATAGGTTATATAGAAAATGAGAATATAGAATTTAATAGTCGAACTGATAAAGAACCTCTTAAAATCACTTGGAGCGGATTACATACTCCTAGAAAGAATTTACCATTGCTTTTAAAGGCGCTTGAAAAAGTTAACTTCAGGTTTGAACTACATATCTTAGGTGATGGAAAACTAAATTCTAATTGGAAAAATTTAGCAAAAAAGCTAAAGTTAAACGAAAGTTGTGTTTGGTATGGTTGGGTAGACAAAGAATTAGTAAATCAAGTATATAGTAGCACTCATGTTCTTTGTATAACTAGTATATCTGACTTAACATCAACTGTAACTCTTGAAGCATTATCAATGGGTTTACCTGTTATTTGTTTAGATCATTGTGGGTTTTCTCATGTGGTTAATAATAGTTGTGGTATAAAAATTAATGTTTCAACCCCAAATAAAGCTGCAACAGATTTCTCTAAAGCACTAATAAAAATTAATGAAGACGAGAATTTTCGACAAAATTTGTGTCAGGGTGCTTTATTAAGATGTAAAGACTTTAGTTGGGACTCTAAAATCAATAAATTAAATTCGATTTATAATGATCTGTTAAAAATTTAATTGAAAATCCAAACAAGCCAATTTAATGAGATAGCTGAGTAGATCTAAATTTTTATTGCATTTAGCATTAGAAATTTTTAAAAATAGAATTATTAATATATTAAACCAAATCTAATGTTATTAGGATATAACATAAATAAATCTTCTTTAAACAATATTGATTTTTATAATAACAAAATCATTAACACTATTAATCCCCACAGTTATTGTGTGGCAAAAGATGATGCGAGGTTCAAAGAGGCTTTAATAAAATCTGACATAATATTACCAGATGGAGTTGGTATTGTGTGGGCTGAAAAATTTTTAAATAAAAAAAATATAAAAAAAATAGCAGGGTATGATCTGTTTTTATTTTTAATGAGTCAATTAGAAAAAGATAAAGGATCTGTATTTTTTCTAGGTGCTTCTAATGAGACATTAACTAAAATCGAAGCAAAATGTAAAATTGATTTTCCCAATGTGAAGTTTGGAGGCTATTCCCCACCTTATAAATCTGTATTTTCTGAAGAAGATTCAAAAGTAATGTGTGATTCTGTTGGTCTAATGAAGCCTGACGTACTATTTGTTGGAATGACAGCTCCAAAACAAGAAAAGTGGGTTCATACGTTTAAAGATCAGTTAAAGGTAAGAAATATTTGTTCTATTGGTGCCGTATTTGATTTTTATGCTGGTAACATTGAACGCTCTTCAGACTTTTGGATAAACTTAGGTTTTGAATGGCTTCCTAGATTGGTCCGAGAACCAAGAAGACTCTTTTACAGAAACTTTGTTTCAACTCCAAAATTTATTTTAGAAGTACTATTACTCAGAATATTTGGCAAAGGGATTTTATAGTAATTAAATAATATATCAAAAATCAGTTTGATTAAAAATTGATCAGTAAAGTATTAAGAAGTAATATAAAAAGACTAAACCTAGTTATGAAAAAAAAAAAAATTTTGTTTATCCTCAGTTTGCCAAATCCAATTCATGGAGCGTCAATGGTTGGGAAGCAAATCAAAGAATCAAGGATTATAAATGAGAATATTGATGGTCGTTATATTAATTTATCTACTTCAAGAACGTTAGATGAAATAGGAAAAAACCCTATTATTAAAATTACTAGATATTTTAATATTTTAATCAAAGTTCTATTCAATTTAATTAATCATAACCCTGATAAGGTTTATTTAACTATTGCTGCCAAAGGTATTGGGTTTTATAAAGATTTTCCTATTGCACTACTAGTTAAGTTATTTGGTAAACAACTCTTTTTACATTATCATCCAAAAGGAGTGTCAGAGCGTCAAAATTTATTTTATGATAATTTACTTTATAAGATATTATTTAAAAATTCAAAAGTCATTTTATTGTCTAAGAGTTTGTATAATGATGTAAAAAAATATGTAATTCCTAAAGATGTTTTTTATTGTGCTAATGGCATTCCTATTTCTAAATCATCAAAAAAAATAGATCAAGACAAAAACAAAATACCTCAATTACTTTTCTTATCAAATCTAATTGAAAGTAAAGGGGTCTTTATTCTATTAAATGCTTTAAGATTATTGAAAGATCAAGGAATATTATTTTATTGTAATTTTATTGGTGCTGAAGGGGATATAAGTTCAGAGCAGTTCAACGCTAAACTCAATGATTTAAAGCTTCATAAATATGTTTCATATTTGGGAAAAAAATATAATGATGAAAAGTATGAAATTTTTCAATCCTCAGACATTTTTGTTTTTCCAACTTTTTATCACAACGAAACATTACCTTTAGTTGTTTTAGAGGCAATGATGTGGGGTATACCAGTGATTTCAACATCTGAAGGTGCAATTTCTGATATGATTACCAATAATGAAACTGGTTTTATTGTTGAAAAAGAAAATGCTGAAGAATTAGCAAATAAAATTAAGTTTTTAATTGAAAACCCTAAAATATGTAAACAAATGGGTGAAAGAGGTAATTTAATTTTTCATAAATATTATACAGTTGAAGTTTTTGAAAAAACATTATTAAATATATTAAATCAATAATTTATAAAATAAATGAAAATAATAGGTAGTACTAGCTTGATTTCAAAACATATAAAAAAGGTTAAAAAAGATGTTACTCTGATTAAAACAGAGAAAATTCTCGATTTAGATTTTGAGAATTTTTTTAATGAGGGTGATACTATAGTATATATTTCCTCAGTACTTCGGAATAAAAGATTAGAGGATCAAACTGAATCCGAATGGACTGAATCTTTTTTAATAAACACAATTATACCCATTAAAATTATTAAATTTTTAAATAAAAATATATCTGATTTTACGTTTTGTTATATAGGATCAGAAAGTGCCTTTAAAGGTTCTTTTGATGATACATACTTTTTGAGTAAAAACTCAACTCAAAAATTTATTGAAGCATTTAAACTTAAGTCTGAAAATAGTAGAATTTTTACTATCTCACCAAGTACAATTTTAAGCGGTATGACACTTCGGCGTTCAGATACTTCTAGATTAGAAGAATATCGTTTAAAAATGAGAAATAAGAGGTTTATAGGTTTAGAAGAGATATCCAATGTTATTATTTCACTGTGTTCTCCAGATTTTAATTATTTATCTAATGAAACTATTAATATAAATTTCGGTAAATTCACAACTTATGAATAAAAAAGTTGTAATAATTGGTGCAGGATGGTATGGATGCTACCTAGCAATGTTATGTGAAAATAGAGATATTGATTATGTTGTTTATGAAAAAGCTAGTGAAATATTTACTGGTTCATCATTATTTAATCAGAATCGATTGCATTTAGGCTTTCATTATCCAAGAAATTTTAAAACAAGAACTGATTCTAGGAGTGGTTTTGATAAATTTTTAAGTATTTTTCCTCAACTTACCTCTGAAATTAAAAGAAATGTTTATTCTGTGCATAAAGATTCATTGATTGATTTTCAAACCTACGTTAACATATTTAAACAGGAGAAATATAATTTTGAAGTTTTAAACGAAAATCTATCAGATAATTTTGAAGGCTCTATTTTGGTAGACGAACGATTCATAGACCCTTATAAATCTAAAGATTATTTTTCTAATTTAAATTTGAATATAAAATTTGATTCTAATATTTATCTTAAAAATCAAGAATATTTTCTTAATAACTCAAAAATATCTTCAAATATTTTAATTAATGCTACATACGGAGGCATTGAGTCAAATGTAACTTCTAAACTTTACTATAAACAAAATTTTATATCATTCATTATAAAAAAAACAAGAACCCCAATGTTTGATGCACTTACTGTTATGGATGGGTTATTCTACTCTATATTTCCCTACAATAAAAAACTTAATTTATATACATTAACTCATGTAAAGTATGGGGTCATTGAAAATTATTTAAGTAAATATGAAGTTGATAATTTGTTTAAATTAGTCAAACTTTCTGTAAATACTGATTTTCCTGATTTTGATAAATACTTTAAATTTGAAAGTTTTTTTATCTCAAGGAAATATAAACCTAAAAGTAAAACAGATTTACGTTCTACCTTAATTTATAATGAGAAAAATGTATTTACCATATGCAGCGGTAAAATCGATACAGTATTTATTGCAGATGAAATTATCAATAAATTAGCATCAGAATAAAAAAGTATCAATTATTAATTTGTTAAACTGGTTTATAAAATAATATGTGATACATAATTATAAATCAAAATGTTTTGTATTATGTAAGCTTTCAAGATGATATAACTGCAAATGAAAAATGTAAATAATATTTGAGGTTCGATTTTTGACGATATCCTAAATAGGTTTTGTATTAAGTTTTGGATTGTAATCTCGTTTATTTTTTAATAAACTTATAGTGGATTAAAAAAAGAAAGACATGAGTAAAAAAAAAGGAATAATTGTATCTGGTTATTTTAACCCAATACATAAAGGACATATAGAGTATTTTAACAATGCCAAAGGCTTGGCTGATGAATTGTTTGTGATTGTAAATAACGATCATCAAAGAGCATTAAAAGGATCTAAAGAATTTCAACAAGAACAAGAACGTGTTTTTATCGTCTCTAATATAAAATCAGTAGATCATTGTGTGTTATCTATAGACCAAGACAGAACCGTCTGTAAAACCATTGAAAAGATAGCCCTAGACTTTGGTGCTACCTATGATTTGAGTTTTGCTAATGGAGGAGACCAAAATAACAACACCATTCCAGAAAGACCAATCTGCGATCAAATGGGAATTACTCTAGTTGATGGATTGGGTGATAAAATTCAGTCGAGTAGTTGGTTGCTAAAAAGCTAAACTTTTTTTTCTTTACTTTTGGTATAGAATTTAATTTTAATACAAATGCCATTCGATCCAAATTCAGCAAAGAAAGCAGGAAAAAAGTCTAAAAGAGGACCTGCTAAAAAAGAAGGACCCTCCATTAAAGAAAAGATGGAAATGCTCTATGAAAAAGTACTGGATGATCTATTTATAAACCAAGAAAAACTAACCAAAACAGAACGAGTAAAACTCTTTGTAACCCTTTCTAATTATATCTTTCCTAAAACAAAATCTGTACGAGATCAATTTACAGTAGAACAATTAAAAGAAATTGAAAAACAAGGAATTATGGATAGAGATCCAGATCCTACCAAATAATATTTTAGTATTTTAATTTTGAATTACAAAGAAACCCTTTATTTTATTGCCAAATGTTTGACTATTTCTTTAGAGGAAAAAAATAGAGATGAAATAGAGGCCATTCTTAAAACAACCGATGTAGATTGGGAGGCTGTTGTAAAAGTAAGTACAGGTCATTTTGTATTTCCTGCATTGTATTGTAATTTAAAGCGCGTAGATTTTT